>Ga0074195_1001212_pt1 | contig 38197 bp, 37 predicted proteins | sample EPASupsiteHSE623_FD_64525 | JGI IMG/M metagenome (GOLD analysis project Ga0074195, IMG submission 64525) | Bioremediated contaminated groundwater from EPA Superfund site, New Mexico - Sample HSE6-23 | ecosystem: Environmental > Aquatic > Deep subsurface > Groundwater > Contaminated ...
ATAAATAATGAATTTAAAGAGATAAAAGCATTTAGAGTATCAACTGGAAAAGATAATATTGAAAAACCTTTTGGTGTTGGAAAAGTTTCAAAAATTTCACTAAATCCTATTTGGTATCCAACTGCTGATACAATTAAAAGTTTCAAAAAAAGAGGAATTTCACTCCCTTCTGTAGTTCTTCCAGGAGATAAATACAACTATATGGGTGCAGCAAAAATAAATCTAACCCATGAAGTTGATGGAAAAAGTACATTTAGAATACATGGAACATTAAATGAAAAAACAATAGGAACAAATGAATCAGCTGGATGTATTAGAATGAAAAATGGTGATGTTGTTCAATTGGCAACTCTATTAAATCAGTTTTCAAATCTGAAAAGTTTGAATGATGTTAACGTTATTTTGAAATAAAAATATAAAAAAGAGAAGTTATGAATAACCCAAGAGAAAAATTACTAGAAGTTGCTTTTAATGAGATTTATCAAAATGGATATACAGCAACTTCAATAGATAAAATTTTAAAACAAGCTTCTATGAACAAAGGTTCTATGTATCACTTTTTTAAGTCAAAAAAAGAGTTAGGACTAGCTGTTGTAAATGAAAAAATCAATTCTTACATAGAATATAAATATGGAGTTTTACTTAAATATGAAAAAAATATTTGTGAAGAACTGTTAAAATTAATAAAAGATAGAAGAAATTTTGATTTTACTTGTGGATGTAAACTAAATAATCTTATGCAAGAGTTGTCTCCTATTGATGAAGATTTTAAAGTAGCTTTAGAAAAAGTATATATTAGATTTGAAAATATTATTGAAGAAGTTTTAAATAAAGCTATAAAAAAGGGTGAAATAAAACATACAGACCCAAAAGCTTTATCGATGTTTGTTGTGGCTTCAATAGAGGGCTGTTTAGGTACTGCAAAAAAATCTCAAGATGGAAATTATTTTCAAATTTGTATTTCTCAATTAGAACTATTTTTAAATTCTCTTAAATAAATTACAAATTTCTTTTTTTAATCTTGACTAATTAGTCAAGATTTTGTTATAGTTTTACTTGACTAAATAGTCAATAGAAATCAAAGGATTTAAAATGCCTTATATAAATGTAAAACTAAATGTTAAAGAAAGTGATGAGTTAAGAGAAAAGATTACTGATAAAGTGTTGGAAAATACAACAAATATTTTAAATAAAAAAGCAGATGTAACTTCTATTTTAGTAGAGTTCATCCCACAAAATGCTTGGCATATTGGTGGAAAAACTTGTGTTACTTTTTATTTGGATATAAAAATCACAAAAGGTACAAATACAAAAGAGCAAAAAGCAAACTATATAAAAAAGTGTTATAACGATTTTCAAGAATTATTAGAAGAAATAACTCCAGCTAGTTATATTGTAATAGATGAAGTTGATGCTGATTCTTGGGGATTTGAAGGATTAACTCAAGAGTATAGATATATTCAAAGTAAAATCTTATGAGTTTGTATATTCAAAAATCAATATTACCTTTTGGTTTTATATTTTTATATGGAAGTGGATTTATTTTTGCTCAATATGGTTTGGATTATTCCTCTCCAATGGCTTTTTTAGCAATTCGATTTTTTATTACTTTTTTGATTTTACTTTTGATTGCATATATTTTAAAAGCTTCATTTCCTAAAACAAAAAAAGAGTTTTTTCAAATAGCAATTGCTGGGAGTTTAACAGTAGGAACTTTTTCAATAGGCAGTTTTTTATCTATAAGTTATGGAATATCTGGGGCAACAAATGCTTTGATTATTGCACTTCAACCTATAATAGTTACTTTTTTAGCTTTGAAATTTTTAGATGAGAGAATAAATAAAAGAGTTTGGTTAGGATTAATTATCGGATTTATTGGAGTTGGATTTGTTGTATTTTCAAAATTTGATAATTCTAGTTCTTCTTTTATTGGTTTGTTTTGGTCAATAATTTCATTGTTAGGACTAAGTTTTGGAAGTTTATATCAAAAGAAATATTGTATAAATATGAATCTTTTTTCAGGTGGAGCAATACAAACTTTTAGTTCAACGATTTTGGTTTTGCCTTTTTTATTTTTTGAAGATATTAAAATAGATTGGAATATTGAATTTTCTATTGCGTTATTTTATATGGCAATTGGAGTAAGTATTGGAGCTTTATCATTATTATATATTATGATAAAAAATGGCGAGGTTTCAAAAGTATCTTCTATTTTTTATTTAGTTCCCGTAAGTGCTGCGATTGTTTCATATTTTTTATTAAATGAAACAATGGATGGGAGTGTTTTAGTAGGAATTATTACAGTAATTATAGGAATAACATTAATCAATAAAAAGGAGAAAAAATGAGTAAAGCATTAATTATTATAGATATTCAAAATGATTATTTCCAAGGTGGAAATTGTGAGTTAGTAAATCCTACGGAAGCTAGTCTAAAAGCAAAAGAGTTATTGGAATATTTTAGAAAAAATTCTATGCCAATATTTCATATTCAACATATAAATTTGCGAAAAGGTGCAACATATTTTTTACTCAATACAAAAGGAGTAGAAATACATGAAAATGTAAAACCACTAGAAGATGAAATTATTATAGAAAAAAACTTTCCAAATAGTTTTTTACAAACAAATTTAGAATCTGAACTTGAAAAACAAAATATAAAAGAGTTAGTAATCTGCGGAATGATGAGTCATATGTGTATAGATTCAACCACAAGAGCAGCTTTTGATTTGGGATTTGATTGTACAGTTGCACATGATGCTTGTACAACAAAAGATTTAGAATTTTTAGGTAAAAATATAAAAGCAAGTGAGGTTCATAACTCTTTTATGTCCTCACTTGGAAGTGTTTTTGCAAAACTTGCAAAAGTAGAAAATATTATTTTATGACAAAAATAGTTTAATTGATATTGCAAAACTAATAATTACAATAATTGGTCGAATGATTTTTTGTCCATTTTTAAGAACTAGTTTTGCACCAATTAATGCACCACATATTTGACCAACTCCCATACACAAACCAATACTCCAATAAATTTTCCCAAAAAACATAAAAAAACAAAGTGAAGATATGTTACTTACCAAATTTAGTACCTTTGCATGGGCTGTTGCTTTTGTTAAATTAAATCCTAATAAGGCAATAAATCCAATGGCAAAAAATGAACCAGTTGCTGGACCAAAAAAACCATCATAAAAACCTACACCAAATGCTAATGTAAAACTAAATAAGATAATTGAAATTCGTTTTTCTTTATCAAGCGCTCCAATATTAGGAGAAAATAGAAAATAAAGACCAATTATTATAAGTAAAATAGGAATAACTTGTTTTAAAATTGAAGCATCAATTTGTAAAAGAGCAAATCCACCTAAAACTGCTCCCAAAAATGTAAGCGTAATCATAAGTTTCATTTCATAAATATTAACCATTTTTTTTCTAATAAAATAAGCTGCTGCTGTGAATGAACCAAAAGTTCCTTGAAGTTTATTAGTTGCAAGTGCAGCAGCTGGTGGAATTCCTACATATAAAAGAGCAGGAATAGTCAATAAACCACCACCTCCTGCGATAGTATCAATTAAACCTGCCACAAAAGCAACACCAAAAAGAATTAAAAATATATCAAGCCCAAATTCCATTATTATTTACACGTCCCTTTATTTGATGCGGAATTATAGTTAAAATAAAAATTAATTTGAATAGTAAATATTAAATAAATTAAAGAGTACAATTAAGTACCAAAATAAGGAGGACAAGATTATGCAAAATTTAGTAAAAATAATCAGGTTAAGTTTAGTAGTTGCTGGTTCCTTATCAGTTATATCAAGTGCACTTATGGCACAAGAATTACCAAATCGAGGTCCAATAGAGTTTTCATCTTATGATACAAATAAAGATGGATTTGTAAACGAAAAAGAGTTTAATGATGTAAGAGCAAAACGAATGGAGCAAAAAGCTATTTCTGGAATGCCTATGAAAAATGCAGGAAATGCATCTGAATTTATTATGTTTGATACAAATAAAGATGGGAAATTGACTGAAATAGAGTTATTAAAAGGTCAAAATAAACAAATGCAAAATAATCAAGGTAACAAAGGCATGGGACAACAAGCTAATATGCCAACATTTGAAAATTTTGATTTAAATAATGACGGAATGATTAGCGCCAAAGAGATGGACGAAGCTAGAGAAAAAAGAATGGAAGAAAAAGCATCTGAAGGTAAGATGATGAAAAATATTGGAAATCAACCACCATTTTCAAATATTGATACTAATAATGATGGGAATATTAGTAAAGAAGAATTCCAAACTCATCAAACTAACCATAGACAATAATTCTATCTGAGGGTGTTTTATTGCACCCTCAATATTTACTTCGAGGTTTTTACTCACATAGTTACTTTTAAATAGTCAGTTTATTTGTATTTTATATAAAAAATTACAAGAAATACTTGTAAATTTAACCTAAAGCACAGTTTAATTTAAGAATTCCTTAAATAAGCGATTTGTTTAAGCTTCCTTTTAACATTAATAGGACTACAATGACTTGTCTTATGATAGACACAAAGGAAAGAATTATGAAACAAGGTAAATTTTTAAAAGCAGCAATTGTTGCTACCGTTTTAATCGTAAATACAGTTCCTCTTCTAGCAACAGAAGTCCCAAACACAACAAAATCGAAATCTACAATCGGTGAAAAGATTGATGACACCGTTATTACTACACAAGTAAAAATGGCATTAATGAAAGATTCTTTAACAGCTACCTTAGGAACAGATGTTACAACTACTAATGGTGTTGTACTTCTTCAAGGTACTGTTCAGGATAATGCTGAAAGAGATATGACTACAAAAGTTGCGGCATCTGTTCAAGGAGTTAAAAGTGTTCAAAATGAGATGAAAGTAATTAATGAGCAAACAAGCACAGTAGGGGAAAGACTTGAAGATTCAGCTATTACTACAAAAGTAAAGATGGCATTAACTTTACATGTTTCAACTGGAGCTTTAAGAACTTCTGTTACGACTAATAATTTGGTAGTTACTGTTAGTGGAAAAGCTAAAAATAAAGCTGAAAAAGAACTTGTAACTAAAGTTGTTGAAGATGTTGAAGGTGTTAAGAGTGTTGTTAACAATATGACAGTTGAATAATAATATGTTGTGGACAGTATCTATCGTACTCATAGTTTTATGGATATTTGGGATACTTAGTAACTATACATTGGGTGGATTTATTCATCTCTTATTGGTAATTGCTATTGTTATTGTACTAATTAGAGTGATTCAAGGTCGGAGTGTACTTTAAAACTACATACCTTTGTCCATAGATAATTAAAAAGGATTTAGAATGAATGATAAAGAACGATATCAACAAGAAAAACAGGCTCAATTAGATAAGTATGAAGTAGATTTAAGCGAACTAAAAAATTTAACTTCTGAATTTGATGCGGATGCAAATAGAAAATTAGATAAACAAATCGAAAGTGTAGAGTTAAAGATTAGAGAAGCAAAAACAAAATTAGAAGCATTCAGTAAAGCTAGAAAAGAAGAATTTGAGGCTGATAAAAAAGCCATTGATGAAACTTTTATTGCAATAAATACTCATTTGGCAATGAGTTAGTGTTATTATAAGAAATTTCAACCTCCTAAATGAAACGATACGATAACTCTATTTGAGGGTATTTTATTTTACCCTCAATATTTACTATCAATTTTTTATTCATATATTCCTAAAATTAATTTATTTTTATGATAGATTTTACTCATTTGACTTCAAACCACATTTAGAATATAATTTTTACATGAATACAAAAAATGAAATAATAAAAAACATAACAATTTTAAATGAAAAATATCAAAATACTGGTTTTAAAATAGCTGGTTTATTTGGTTCTTATGCAAGAGGTACACAAGATAGTTTTAGTGATGTTGATTTGACTTATATTATAGACCATGATAAATTTTATAAAGATGATGCCTTTGCAAAACTTGCTAAAATAGAAGAGATTAAATCTGAACTTGAAAAGAAATTTCATACAAAAGTTGATTTGATTCCTTTAAATACTAAAAATACACTTATTCAAAAATCTTTAAAAGAAGAACAAATTTTAATATGAAAAATAGATTAGAATCAATTTTGTTAAAAATAGAAGATATAGAATTTTTTATTGAACAAAAAGATGGAAAAATTATGTTAGCTTTAGAAGATAGAATTTTAAAACCAGCTATACGAATGCAAATAATTTCTATTGTTGAACAGTTTAATAAACTAAAAGATGAAAATGAGTTTGAACTTTTAAGTAAAATTGATAAGAATGATTTAAAAGGTATAAATGCTGTTAGAAATTTTATAGCTCATGATTATGATAGTGTAGATGATGAGATATTAGAAATAGTTTTAAGAGTTCATATTCCAAAATTAAAATTGCAAATAATAGATTTAACAAAATAACCTTTTACTTAGATGATTGTTTTTAATGTTATGAAATAGTTTCTCTTGAAAACTTGAAGGTTTCCGTTTTTTCTTACTTTTTGCTCTCAAAAAAGTAAGCAAAAAAGACTGCCGTGTTGATGAAGGCAAAGCTTCCTAAGTTTTGCTCCTTTATTTTCTGCGTTGCGGAACTCGCTACGAAAGGTACATTCAGTACCTTTCTTCACTCAAACAGTCCTCACTTTTCACCGAAAATAAAGAATCAAACCTTAGCTTCATCAAAGGCAGAATAAATCCCTATTGTTCAAACTGTCTTTTTTAAATTGAGTTATAAGAAATTCTGAATAAAAAAAAATCAAAAATCTAAATGTCTTTATCCCATATTCCAACATCTGCAGAAGCTGAACGTTTGTTGTGTTGTTGTAGAACTGAACATAATTTACCTACTAATGATTTAGAGTTAGCTATTAAAGAATTTCTATATTCTGTATTAATAATTAATTTTTCTCCCTTCTTCCCTCTCGAATAATCTCCTGATTTATTTAAATAAATATCATTTATGATTCCTGAACTATGAACAATAATATCTCTTGATGCTTTTAATTCAATCCAATGATTAAATAAATTTTCAAGTTTGTTATCAAAAGGCATATCAAGAACTTTTTTTAAATATTCTAATTGTTTTTTAGGCGAAGCATAGAAAATACTGATAAGTTCTCTATTAATTAAATCGTCAATTAAATCATCAATTTCAGTAGCATTTATAATATCATCAACATTAATAGACATTGTATGATTTATTCCTTGTATTCTGGTTTTTAATTTTCTTTTGTCAATTTTTAAAATACCGTATGTAAGCTCATTAAAAAATGCTTCAACTTGTGCCACAATATATGTTAAAATTGAATAGTTAAAATCTTCTTCTAAAGCAGTTGTTAGAATTTTTGATAATTCTTCTTTGCTTCTATTTATGTTTTTATTCTTTTTTATAGTATTAACTTTTGCTCTATTTGAAGGAACTTTAAAATTCTCTTTTATTAGAAAATCATCATTTTTTGATACCTCGTCTATTGCAGAAAAAGCAATAGAAGTCCATATATAGGTGTTGTTTATTTTTTTTTGATAGGTTGCTCTTAATTTACCAGCAAGTTGATATACTTCATTATTCATTATTTCTCTTTAATACAAATATTTAATAAGTTAAACATTTTATACAAAATCACCTTTTACTCACCCCTTATTTAAACTATGTTACCATCTCAAATGAATAAAAAATACCAAATACTAAAAGATATTTTCGGACACGATAAATTTAGAAGTTTCCAAGAAGAGGTTGTTGATTGCATTCTTAACAAACAAGATGTTTTGACAATTTTACCAACTGGTGGTGGAAAATCACTTTGTTATCAACTTCCTACACTTCTTATGTCTGGAACTACTGTTGTAATTTCTCCTCTTATTGCACTTATGCAAGACCAGATAAAAGCTTTAAATGATTTGAATATTAGTGCTGAAATGATAAGTTCTGCTACTTCAAATGATGAAAATAGTTTCACTTTACAAAAGCTTTTAAATGGTGAGTTAAAATTTATTTATGTTGCTCCTGAAAGGTTCACTTCAAATGAGTTTGTTTCAGTTTTACAACGAATAAATATAAACTATTTTGTAATTGATGAAGCGCACTGTGTTTCGGCTTGGGGACATGAGTTTAGGGCTGAATATAGAAATCTTGATAGATTAAAAAGATTTTTCCCAAATACTGCAATTTGCGCATTTACAGCAACTGCTACAAAAAAAGTTGAAGCTGATATATCTCAAAGTTTGAACTTACAAAACCCAAGACATTTCAGAGCAAAAACCGTAAGAGATAATCTTGATATAAAAGTAGAACCACGAATCTCAAATGGAAAAACTCAAATTTTAAACTTCTTAAAAACCCATAAAGGTTTATGTGGAATCATCTACACTTTTACAAGAAAAGAAGCAGAATCAACAGCTGAGTTTTTGAGTGAAAGCGGATATAGCGCAAAAGCCTATCATGCGGGACTTAGCAATGATAGAAAAAATGAAGTTTTTAATGATTTTGTATATGAAAAAATAGATATTGTTGTGGCAACTATAGCTTTTGGAATGGGAATTGATAAATCAAATATTCGTTTTGTAATTCATACGAGTTTGCCTAAAACCCTTGAAAATTACTATCAAGAAATAGGTCGAGCAGGGCGTGATGGCGAAATGTCTTATGTTTATATGCTTTATTCAAAAAGTGATGAGGTAAAAAGAAAAATCCAAATCGAAGAAGCCATCGATAATACTTATAAACAAACTGGACTTGATAAATTGGAATTTATGTATAGATATTGTGTGAGCAATAATTGCCGTCATAAGATGATTGCTGGATATTTTGAAGATGAAATTGATTCTTGTAAAACTTTGTGTGATAACTGTACAAAAGGTGAAGTGGAGCAGGTTGATGTGAGTGTTGATGCCCAAAAACTTCTAAGTGCCATTTATAGAAGTGAACAAAGATTTGGATTAAATCACATCATAGATATTTTACGTGGTTCAAAAAATCAAAAGTTATTAGATTTTGGACATGATAAACTGAGTGTTTATAATTTGGGTGCTGATAAAAGTAAAAATGAATGGATTGCAATCGCTGATAAACTAATTGATATTCAAGCTTTGGTTTTAGGAGAGTTTCGAGTTTTAAAAATTTCAAATTTAGGCTTAGAGATTTTAAAAGGCAAAGAAAAACTTTTTATTGATAGTGATAAATTAGGAATTGCTTCAAAAATCCAAGAAGAAGAAACGGAACTTGGTTTTGATGAATTGATTTATGAAAGATTCAGAACTTTACGAAGAGAAATAGCCCTTGAAAATGAAGTTCCAGCTTATGTGATATTTGGAGATAAAACTTTAAAAGAGTTTGCAAATAAACTGCCAATTTCAAAAGAGCAAATGTTAGAAATAAATGGAGTTGGACTTGTAAAATATGAGAAATATGGAGAGAGTTTTTTAAATTTATCTAAAGAGATAAAAGACGAATTCAAAGAAAAACTTGAACAAAAAGAGCCATTAAAAAAACTAACAAAAACATATTTAGAAACTTTTGATTTGATTCAAGAGGGAAAAAGTGTAGAAGAAATTGCTCAAATTAGAGATTTAGGATTAACTTCAGTTCTTAGTCATATTACAGTTTTAGCTGAACACGAAAAGATATCAAAAGAGAAAAAAGAAGAACTTTTAAAACCTTTGGAAGTTCCAAAAAATATAGCTAATTGGATAGAAGAGGGCTTAAAACTTGATAGTTTTAAAGAGTTAAGACAACATCTATATTTGTATGAATATTTGAAAAAATAGTTATAAACTAAATTCTTAATAATTAGTTAGTAAAACTTTTTTTGTTGTACATATAAACACTTTTTGATTTTGAAACAAAAATCTCAGATAGAGTTTTTCTTAAATAATTTAACATAATAAATCCTTTTTTACAGATATATTATGTTTAATACAAGTTCTATTCCCTAGAGTTATAAATTTTATTAATCACTAAACCATTTTCTATTGTAATCTTTTAAAGATTCAGGATAATATCTATGTTTTGGAATATTATTTACAACAACAGCGATTATTAATAAAATAAAAGCTCCTGTTGTCACAGGAACTAAAACATATAAAAAACCTAATTCATGGATTTGGTTACTTCCAATAACTGCAATTAGCGCAGTTGCACCACCTGGTGGATGTAAGGTTAGGGTTAATTGCATAAAAAATATTGAAGTAGCAACTGCAAAGGCTGAGCAAAATAAAATATTTCCATAAAAAAGTTTGTAAGAAATAACCCCAATAATTGCAGATATTATATGCCCACCAATAAGATTTCTAGGTTGTGCCAAAGGAGAATTTACAGCTCCATAAACTAACACCGCACTAGCTCCAAAAGAACCAATAACCAAAGTTAAATCGGTATCTTCTAAAATATCCAGATGGAAATATGAAATTGCAAGTATTCCTAAAAATGAGCCAACCCATGACCAAAAAAGGTTTGATTTTTCTAAAGGTTCAGAATTTGTTTTTTTGAATTGTTTTAAAAATGTTTTCATATTTCATATTATCAAAAAATATTTTTTTGATAAATGATTTAAATCAAGGTAAATTATAAGAAGAAAATTCTTCTTATAATATATCTAATTGGTGAGCTAAATCAGCAGCAATTCTTTCATAGTTTCTTACAGCTAATAATCTTTTTTGACCATTTAATCCTACTTGTGTAACTTCATCTTTTGATAGAGAAATTATATATTCAAGTTTTTTCTGAATTGATTCTTTATCAAAAGCTGTAAACCAAGCACTAGCATTGTCTTCAAAAATTGAAGCATTATTTTCATTATCACTCATAATACAAGGAACGGCACTTGAGTAATAATCAAGCACTTTCATTGGAGTTGAACTATTAAATAAAGCAATATTTGGAAGAGGAGATAATCCAACATCAGCAAGTGCAATAAGTTCTAACAACTCTTTTCTAGTTTTTGCATCGTAAATTTCGATATTATCTTTTAAATTTGGAAAATCAATCAATAAATGATCCAAAAATTCTGGGTCTTTTGTAGAAATCATTAGTTTGAAGTTTGAATTATGAATATTGCTAAAAGCTTCTAAAATAGTTTCAAATTCTCTTAATTTATCTAAAGTTCCTGCATAAAAAAATCTTTTTTCATTTCCCTCATGTTGGATATTTTCATGTAAAACATCAGGGTCAATTGCCGATGGAATTACGAAAGTTCTTGTTTTTACATCTTTGAAATAATCATTTTTCATTTGAAATGAAGTTGGAAGGAAAATATCACATTCGTTTATTAAACTCACTTCACTATATGTTTGAATTTTATTGCTTATTACATCTAAAATTGATTTTTTATTGTTTGCTAAGTCAGTTTCAAGTTTTGCAATTCTTTTAGGGAAAGATAGTCTAAATCCAACTTTGAAGTTATATTTTGCTTTTTGTTTTAATATCTCTTTTAATAAATCAGTATTATTTCTAACAACTACAAATTGGTATTCACTTAAGTTTATTCCATGTTTTTCCAATTCTTGAAGAATATGATGTTTTGCTTTTTCAGGAATAATGATTCTTCCATCTTCTTTTATCTCTATTTCTGATTTTTCTTTAGAAAAAAATGTTGTATTTATATCAAAATGTTTTGTTAAATATTTTTGAAATAACGGACCTATAAAACTGTGGTCTGCGTATTCATCTTGGTCTGTAATATATAAAAATTTACTCATGATAAACTCCTTTAAAATTCTTTAAAAGATTCTATCATCTAAGTGTCGCAACAAAAAAGCATTTTATTATTTTTGTTTAATAAAGTTTCCCAAATAAATCAACATGAGTTAAATAAACTCTCAAGTCAAATTCAACTTGATGATAAGAGGGCATTACAAAAGTGCAAAGATTATAAAAAGCTTTGTCATGGTCTTTCTCTTTAAAGTGAGCAAGTTCGTGAACTACAATCATTTGTAAAAATTCTTCAGGCATATTTTTAAAAACTGAGGCAACTCTGATTTCATTTTTTGATTTGAGTTTTCCACCTTGAACCCTTGAAACTATCGAGTGCATTCCTAAAGCATTGTTGATTACATTTATTTTTCCATCGTACATAACTTTTGAAACTTGATATTTCTTGAAGTAATCATTTTTGAAATCCATCACATAAGAGTATAAAGTTTTATCATTTGTAAAGCTGTGAGCGTTTGGATATTTTGTTTTTATATATGATGATAGTTTTTCTTTTTCTATTAAAACTTTGATTTTATCTTGTAAATCTTTTGGGTAGTGGCTTATGTATTTCATGGGCGAATTATAACTTATTGAGTTGTAATTCGTCCTTTAGTTCAATATTTCCAATGGATTTGGCCTATTATTCTTTATAATCTGCGCAACTCTATATTCTCTTTCTTTTTTTATAGAGCTGTAATTTTCTAAAATATCTTCATACCAAGATAATACTTTTTCATAGGTTTTACTTGCTAATGCAGAAACACCATCATCTAAAATATCTTTTAAATATTTTATTTTATCTTTTAAATATTTTTCTATATCATTTTCTTTAATTTTTGAAAAACCAAAAGTTTTTCCTTCATCATCAATTTTTTCATACCATGCAACAGCCGATTGAATACCAAAAGAACCAGTTATTGCAGCCATAAAAAGTACAGTCTCTTTTTCATCTTTTAAGGTTTTTAGTTTTTCAAAAATAGCTTTATTAAAATCTTCATTATCACTTATTAAAGAAGTTGCCATAAAACTACTTACTCGGTAGTTAGAACGAATTAATGAAGCATCATAAACATTGCCATCTTCATCTTCTTCAATTATAAGTTCTTTAAGTTTTTTCACTTGCTCATATGAAAGTGACATGATTTCATCTTCTGTGATATATCTATCTTCAACAATAGAAAATATTTTATTCTGTTCTTTCTCATTAAAAGAGACTTCACATTTAGTTACAAGTTTATCAAAATCATCTTTTTTTATTAAATCAACACTTGATGTACCTGATAACTCTTTTTTTTGTAAATTATCTATATTTAAAGATGAGATTAGAACATTATCTGTATTCATTTTTTTAGCTCATTTTTAACATTAATTTTAATCTATCATACTCTTCATTATCATCAGAATCTTGTTTTGTATTATTAGAACTATTTTTTATCTCTTGAAGCATATTTGAAATATTACCAAGTGTAGTATCAAAATCAGAACTAGGATTTGATGGTGAAGTTGTACTATTTGAAGCTTTTTTTACTACTTCTCCCATTATGTTTTTTTTAGCGTCTAATATTTCCAGTTCTAGTTTTTTAAGAGCTGCTTCAATATCTTTTATACTTATTTCTTTACCTGATTCTTTATCTTCTTTCATTTTTAGAATCTCTTTTAATTTCTCTTCAAATGCTTTTATTTCTCCAACAGTAAGACCTGTTCTTAGAAGTGAGATAACATCTTCATAAAGGCTTTGAGTTGAGCTTTTATATACAATTATTTCTTTTTCATCTATTTTTGGAGTTGTAGTTTCACTTGTTGATTTTGTAGAAGAAATTAAACTTTCAAAATCATCACTTTTTGCTTTTTCAACACTTGAAGTTCTATTTGAATTATCGTAAATTTCGCTATTTGTTAAAGATGATATTTCCATTTTATTTTCCTTTTTTAAATATGTTTTAGTTTATTTGTAATTTTATTATGATTCTTTTGAAGAGTAATGAAGTTATTTAGTAATTTTTGATATAACTGCTTATCTTCATCAAGAATATTAGGATTTTCCAAAAGATTATCTAAGTCATTTATATTTGTGTTTATAAATTTTTTATAATCTTTTATTATCCATTCATCACTTTGGGGTAAATATTTCTTCTTAAGTTCAGAATTATTTGTTTTAGCAATTATGGCTCTTATGCTTTCTGTATTATCATTAAAACCTAAGCTATTAGATAATCTATAAAAAAAATCCATTCTTTCAATACTATTATCAATTGTTTGAACAGTTTTAAATAAAGCTTTATTAAAATCTTCATTGTAAGTCATTCTTACAGCTTTTAACATTGAAGTAATTTTCCTATCCATAATTTTTACAACAGGCATTTCTGTAGCGCAAACACCCGTAGTATAATTAGAAAGTATTAAATCTTCAACTTTCTTTACTTGTTTATATGTCAAGCTTTGTATTTTCTCCATTGTTAGTTTATCATCAGATAGAATTTCTCTAAATATTTCTTCATCTGTTGATGATAGATATGAAAAACCATTATATTTATCTATGAAAGTTATTACTTTGGGAGTCTTAATTGTTTTTATTTTTGAAGTTTGCAATCTTGACATAGCTGAATAAGTACTGCTATTAGTTGATGTTCTTTCCATACTATTCCTTTTTTTAACTCATTTTTTTGATAATGTTAATTTATCAAAAGTTCTTTTTTTGAAGTAGAGTTATTTAATTGAATCAAATTATTATTTATATTTCTTATTATACTTTTTTGACGTCACATATGGTGTCACAGAATGAAAAGAAATATTATTTTATATAAATTAAGTTAGTTGAATTGAAAATAAGTATTCTACGCATCTCTAAATACTTATATACCCTTCAAGATATTGAACTGCTTGACCCAAAATAATAACTTGTTCCTCACTAACTTTACATTTTAAAATGCCACCACGTTTTGAAGATAGAATTAACTTTTTTTGGTTTTCTATTTGGAAATATCATTTTAATATAACCATCATCTAGTTGACTAATCTTTAAACTTCCAACAGCTTTTTCAATAAATATTACTTCTTTTGAATATTGTATTTGTAAATGCGTCTATTTGATATATTTTTAATTTCATTTTTCCACTTTTTATACTTATAATTTGCTAAGCATATTTAGTTTTATTTATTACTTCATTGTAATTCTTTTCAAGAACATTATAAACATCTACTATGTCTTGATGCTGTTTTTTATAAATATCATCTACTTTTGGATCAGCTATAACTACTTCATGATGATTTATAACATCTTTAATAAATTTTCCAAAATCTGCATTCATATTTTGATATTCCCAAGGATTAGCACTAGAACCCATTGCAAATGTTGCTCTTAATTCTGCTCCTAGATATAATTCACCTAAATTATAATGAACTTCACTATCTAATATATGTTTCTGTTCATTAGGTAGCTCTTTCTTAGTATTATAATAAGCTTCATTGAATTGTCTATTTGTTGTCATAGTTGTTGCAAATAAATCTACTCCCCATTGTACTAATGGCATTGAATTCATCTCTTCTTGAGTATAGTTTGCAGGACTAATAAGTTTTGCTATTTTTTCAACTTGCTCATAACTCAAACTATCTGCTTCTTCTTTTGTTAGTTTATTATCAGATAGAATATCTCTAAATATTTTTTCATCTGTTGGTGATAAAGATGAATATCCATTATGTGCATCAAGAAAATCATTTATCTTTTTAAAAACTTTATTATTTGATGTTGTAGTAGTTGTATCTTGATTTTTAGTATTTACTAATGTATTAAAAGTACTACTTTCATTTTGTTTACTTCTAGATGTTTGTGATGATGAAACAGATGAATAAATACTATTATTTGTTGATGATATTTGCATTTGAATTTTCCTATTTTTATTTTTTAAACTTTCTTGTATTTCTTGAAACATATCTTTTATATTAGTTACTACTTTATTTAAATCAGAAATTTCATTCGTTGAGTTAGTGTTATCATCTGTTTTTTCTACAACTACACTTATTCTATTTTTTCTGATTTCTTCTATTTCCTTAGCCAACTGTTTTAATGCGGCTTCGATTTCATCATTAGATTTACCATCTTCTTTCATTTTTTCAATTTGTGCTAATCGCTCTTTGATTACTTTTAATTCCTCATTAGAAATATTTGTATTAAGTAAAAAAATGATGTCATCATAGAGTTTTTGTGTTAAATCTTTTTCTTTTATTATTTCTGTTTTTCTATTTGTATTAGTTTGAGTTGAACTTTTTTGTGATGCCATAAGGTTTTCAAAATCATTACTTTTTGTTTTATCTACATTTGAGGTTTTGAAAAAACTATTAGAGGTTTGCTTTGTTGTATTTACCGATGATAGTATAGAATTTGTGTTCATTTGTGCTTTCTTCCTTAAATATAGATTGATTTATAATTGTCATAAATTAAGCTATTTGCTTCTTTCATAGCAAATTTATCATTAGATAAAAAAAAATTATGCATAATATGGCTCTCTTACTGCTTGATTATAATTTTTCTGAAATAAACTATAGCCATCAACTATTTGTTTATATTGTTCTTTTATATTTAATGGAGCATTTTCATAATCTTCTGAAAATGCACTTACCATTTTAGAAAGAAAATCTTCAACATTAATACTATTTATTTGAGATGTTGTAAGATTTTTATCTGTATGTATTGGATTATTTGATACCACAAAACTCGCATTTACATCTTTACCATAGTAATAATCTTGTAAGTTAGTTTGTATTTCTGAAGATACTGTTATTGATTCAATAGGGTCTTTTATAGCTCTTAAAGTTTCATAAACTGCTTTATTTAATTTATCATTATCACTTAATTTCACTCTTCTTAATTGAGTAGAAGCATCAATATGTTTATTACTTTCATCAAATGATAATACTTGTTTACCTAAATCGGCAATTCTCTTACTTATTTCATCATAATTAGCTTTAGCTTCTTCATAAGGAATTTCTTTGATTTGAGAAGGTGTATAATTACTATAATCAACTTTTGAAGTTTGTTGAGAATATGCTGTATTTTTTACACTTTTTACTTCAGATGTTGAATTTACACTATTTACTAATCCTATATCCATTTTAATTTCCTTTTTTAGATTTTATTAAGCGTATTTAGTTTTACTTAGCACTTGGTTATAGTTCTTTTCAAGAACATCATATACATCTACAATATCTTGAAATTGTTTTGTTATTTCATTATTCCCTTTATGCTTTGCTATAATTGTTTCATGATGACTTTTAACATTTTTAATAAATTTACTGAAATCTGTATCCATATTTTGATATTCCCAAGGATTTACTAAATAACAATCTTTATATTGAAAAGTTGCTCGTAATTCTTTCCCTGTAAATAATTGACCTAAGTTATTTTCAACTTCGCCTCTTAATATTGAAGCATCTTTATCATCTAGTTCTTTTAATGTATTATAATAAGCTTCATTGAATTGTCTATTTCCAGTTGTTTGTGTTGCAATTAAATCTACACCACATTGAACTAATGGCATTGAATACATCTCTTCTTTTGTAAATTTAGCTGGAAGAATTAAATCCCTAATTCTTTCAACTTGTTCATAACTTAAACTATTCGCTTCTTCTTTTGTTAGTTTATTATCAGATAAAATGTCTCTAAATATTTTTTCATCAGTTGGAGATAAAGATGAATATCCATTATGTGCATCAAGAAAATCATTTATCTTTTTATAAAATTTATTAGTTGATGAACTTGTAGGCTCTTGATTTTGAGTATTTACTAATGTATTAAATGTAGTACTTGCATTTTGTGTATTACTAGCTGTTTGAGGTGTTGAGATAGCTGAATAAATACTGCTATTTGTTGATGTTACTTCCATCTTAATTTCCTTTTTTTAAATTATGCATAATAAGGTTTTCTTACTTCATTTTCATAAGATTTTTGAAGAGTAATATACGCATCAGTAATATTTTGATATTGTTTTTTAACCTCTCCTTTTGCATTTGAAGAATCTGAAAATTCATTTATCATTTTAGATATAAAATCACTAAAATCTATACTATTTATTTGTAATCTTGTTGGTTCTTTGTATGTAGTAAAATTATCATTAACCATAAAGCTTGGTTTTATATCTTGTGTTCCACTTGCATATTCTTTTAAGTTTTGCATTACTTCACCGTAAGCGACAAAAGCATCAGGACCATTTTCAATATTTTGTAAAGTATTATAAAGACTTTTTTTAAAGTTATCATTATCAGTAACTTTTGTTGCAAATAATTGTGCAGATAACCCTGATAATTCTTTTGCTGAAGCTTCTCCTGTATCAAGTTCAAAAGACCTATTCATAATTGCATCATAATTAGATTTAGCTTCTTCATAGGGAACTTTTCTTAAATCAGCAATACTATAATTGCTATAATCAACTTTAGAAGTTTGTTGAGAATAAGCTGTATTTTTTACACTTTTTACTTCAGATGTTGAACTAACACTATTTACTAATCCTATGTCCATTTTAATTTCCTTTTTTAGATTTTATTAAGCATATTTAGTTTTATTTATTACTTGATTGTAGTTCTTTTGAAGAATAGAATATAAATCTACAATTTCTTGATATTGTGGTTTAATTACACTAGTTACTTTTGGATCAGCTATGATTGCTTCATGATGATTTATAACATCTTTAATAAATTTTCCATAATCTGCTTGCATATTTTCAAAGTCCCAAAGTTGAGCAGAATCGGGAAAATCAAATGTGGCATTGTATTCAGTTCCATTATATAATTCTCCTAGATTAGTATATACTTCACCCTTTAATTTATTATTATCCATTGGTGAATCTATTTCTTTCAAAGTATTATAAAATGCTTCATTAAATTGTTTATCTCCAGTTGCTCTTGTTGCAACTAAACTTACACCCATTTGAACTATTGGCATTGAATCGATTTCTTCTTTTAATAAAGGTAAGTTAGTTGTTAGTAAATCAGATATTCTTTCAACTTGCTCATAACTTAAACTATTTGCTTCTTCTTTTGTTAGTTTATTATCAGATAAAATCTCTCTAAATATTTTTTCATCTGTTGGTGATAAAGATGAAAATTTATTATATCTATCAATAAATTCAACGATTTTTGGAGTTCTTGCCATTTTACTTGGGGGTATTATTTCTTGAGTTTGAGTATTTACTAAAGCACTAAATGAACTACTTGTGTTTTGTGTAGTTGAAATTTGTGATGATGAAATAGCTGAATAAATACTATTATTTGTTGATGATATTTCCATTTTGGTTTCCTTTTTTATCAATTTATTTTTTTAGAAATTTCACGTTCATTATTCCCAAGCAAATATTTCAACATAAGTTCCTCTTTTGTTAAAAGTTCTTCATTGTCTTTTTTTTTATTGTTTTTATTAGTTGTTAAATCTATATCATTATATTTTTTAGTAAATTGTGATGAGTCTAAATATTGAGATTCATATTCTTCACCTTTATGAGCAAGTTCTTCCTTCCTTCTTGCTTGTTTTAATTCTTTAATCCAACCACTTTTTTCAGTTCCAAAATTTTCACTTTGTTTAACATCATAGAATGAGTTATTTTGATAATCTATTGATAACACTAAATCTGCTACTGAATCAAATCCATTTTTAGCTAGTTTTTTTAAATCAGCTGTATCAGCTGAAATTATCATCATTTTATGGTCTTCTGACATCTTTGAATTTTCATTAATCTTTTTGGCATAGAGTTGGGCGATATCTGTTCCATCAGGAGTTATAAACTTTCCATCTTTAATTTCTAAATCTTTTAAAGTATATCCTGTTGCATCTTTTATATTTTGTGTAAGATTAAATTTTGAATCTGATGCACCACTATATTGTGTTGAATCATCTGAACGACTTGAAATAATATGTAAGAATAATTGTTTTGCATTATCAGCTGTATTAATAACATCTTGGGCTGATTTAGTAAGAGTTTCATCATCACTTCCACTAACTGTAGCTTTTAAAGTATTTGGATCAATTGTAAATGAAAGTTTTGTGTTTTGTGGAATAGTTATATTATATTTATTTAATAAAGATTGGAATTGGGTATTCACTTTTTCTCTATTGAAAGCTTTTTCTTCTGCTACATTTACATTATCATTAAGTGATGAATTATCCCGATTTCTAAACATAGAATCTCGAAGATCATAAGTTCCACTATCTTTTCCCCATCTTTGGAAATTAAATTCATTAGTATATGTAGCTTCTCGCTCTTCTTTTGTTAAACCTTGTTTATAATAAGGTGAAGAAGTATTATTATATTTATCCCAAATATGGTTATAAGGATTTTCAAATTGATTATTTTCTTCAACTACTTTGGGATAATAGTCATTTAGCATTTTTATTCTAGCTTCTTGCTCAGGATTAACATAACCATTTCTAGCTTGAATAACTGTTTCTTTTTTTAATGGTTCACTATTTGAACTAATATTTACACTAACAGAATCAGTTAACTTTTTTGTTTGAGTTGTAGAACTACTTTCTGATTGTGATATTTGAGTTACTTTTATTGCCCCATTTAACGAACTAAATGATTTTGTATTTGAGTTAATTGTCATGATAACTCCTTTTTATGCATAATATGGTTTTCTTACCTCTTGATCATAATTTTTCTGTAATGAATTATAACCATCAATTATTTGTTTATATTGTTCTTTTACGCTATCTTGAGCAGTTGAAGCATTATTTAAATCTTCTTTAAAATTTTTCAACATTGTTGAAACAAAATCATTAAAATCAATACTATTAATTTGTCCTTTTGTTAAATCTTTATTTGCGTGTATCTCATCATTTGATACTACAAAACTTGCACTTACATCTTTTCCATAGTAATAATCACTAAGATTTGTTTTTATTTCAAAAGACATAATTACTGCATCTTCTGGATTATCACTATTTTGCAAAGTTTCATAAAAACCTTTATTAAAATTATCATTAGCTGAATAATTTATAGCTGCTGTTTGAACAAATAATTTTGCAGATTCTTTTCTCTCTTCATCAGATAAGCCATTTTGTATAAGTTCTTCTTTTCGTTCTTTTATTTGTCCATTGGTAGCTTTTGCTTCTTCATAAGGAATCTTTATTAAATCACTCATACTATAACTACTATAATCAACTTTTTGTTGGTTATCTTGAGAATAAGCTGTATTTTTTACACTTTTTACTTCAGATGTTGAACTAACGCTATTTACTAATCCTATATCCATTTTGTTTTCCTAGTTAAATAATATTACATGTAGCTATTATAATAATATTTTGTCACATTTTCATCACAATTTTATAAAATTGTTGTGACGAAAATGTGATGAATTAATAGTAAGATATTTTATAAATAAATCATCAAGGTAATTTATGAACAATAAAATTGATAAAACTGATATTTTCTTTATTTTACTAATGTTTGCTTGTTTAGTAATGATTATGTTTTTTTAATATATTATTTAAATACATAAAGTATAATCTAAGAGCCTAAAATAAAAAATAATTGAGTTAATTTGGAAAAAATCCTATTCATTTTTATAATATTTATATCTTCTTTATTTGCAAATTATATAGATATAAATAAATCTTCAACAAAAGAAATTTTATCATCTTCACAAATATTCATTGATAATTCAAAAACTCTAACAATTAAAGAAATATCAAATAATCAAGTTAATTTTACAGATATAAATAGTTCAATTAAAAGATTTGGTTATTCTCCAAATTTTAATGTTTGGATTAAATTTATAATACACAATAGTGAAAATGAGCATATTTCAAAAATATTAGAGTTTGATAATTCATTAGTAACTAATATTGTTTTATATGAAAATGAACTTTTACTAGACAAAGAAGGTTTGTTAAATAAAATAATAAATAGAAGAACAGTAAATCCAATTTTTTCTATAAATTTAGATAAAAATGAAACTAAAACATACTATATGGAAGTCTCTTCAAAAAAAACCTCTTTAACTTTAAAACTAAATCTTTACTCTTATGATGACTTTTATACAAAAGAGATATTTCATCAAATAATCTTAAGTCTATTTTTTGGAGCAATGATAATTTTAGCTTTATACAATCTATCTATATATTTTATGATAAAAGATATTAGCTATTTTTATTATGTAGCATATATTGTTACATTAGTACTTCATCATTTACTTTATGTTGGATTTGCAACTTTATATATATTTAATTCATTTTTGATGGAATATGTAGTTAATTATGCTGCTATTTTTATAGCATTACCTGTTTTATTTTTAGCATTATTTTCAAAGTCTTTTCTTCAAACATCTCAATATCGTAAAACAAATTTAGTATTAAATTTCTTAATAGCACTATTAATCTTATCTGTAATATTTTTTATCTTTACAGACTATTTTGAAAAATATAGAAATGTTATTCCTATATTAATTATGATTTATCTATTTTTTATAACTTTATACTCTTTTATCAAAAGAAATATTCAAGCAAAATTAATCTTATTTGGATGGGCTGCAATACTTTTTGCAGGATTAATTATGTATTTATCAAGTGCAGGAATAATAGGTATTGATTTAACTTCATATTATGTGGTTGAAATCTCTTTTGTGCTTGAAGCATTGGTATTTTCTATAGCATTAGCTAATAGAATAAAAAGGTTACAAGAAGAGAGAAATAAAATACAAACTAAGCTAATTGAAGAACAAAAAGATAATGAAGTAAAATTAAATACTCTTGTAGCAAAAAAAACAAATAATTTAGAAATTGCACTTCAAGAAAAAGAAGTTTTATTAAGAGAATTAAATCATCGAGTTAAAAATAATATGCAAACTATAATTTCATTAATTAGACTACAGAATGATGAAATTGAAGATTCTAAGATTAATCTACTTTTATCTACTATTCAAAATAGAGTTAGTGCAATGAGCCATCTTCATGAACTTCTATACAGAAAAGATACCATTACATTTGTAGATGCTTATGAATATTTTGAAAGAATTGTATTTGAAATACAACAAAGTTTTGAACATGAAATTGAAGTAGAATATGATACAGACTGTACATTAAGTGCTGAATCAGCTATTTATTGTGGGTTAATTATAAATGAACTTTTAACTAATAGTTTTAAACATGCCTTTGATAAAAATGAATCTGGATTTATTAAAATAGATTTTTTTAAAAATGACAATGAATATTCTCTAATTTACAGTGACAATGGGAAAGGTTATAATCCAACTATAAAAAAAGAGTCTTTAGGATTGATTTTAATAGAAACTTTGACAAAAAAACAACTAAAAGCTAAACTAGATATAAATAGCACAAATGGTGTAAAAGTAGAAATTAGATGGAAAGAATAATTTTGTGACAAAAATGTGATGATTTCAATGTATCATAACTATAAAACTAGGGAATTAAATATATGACCAAAATATTGATTGTTGAAGATGAAACTATTGTTGCTCTTGATACAAAAAGTACTTTAACCAAATTGGGATATGAAGTAATAGATATAGTAACAAACTATGATGAGGCAATATCTTCTTTTTTAGATAAAAAGCCAGATATTATACTTATGGATATTTTTTTAAATAATAGTCTTAATGGAATAGAAATATCAAAAAAAATCAATGAAATTAGTAATACACCAATTATATATATGAGTGCATATTGTGATGATGAGATATTATCACAAGCTGCTAAAACTGAACCATTTGGATATTTAGTAAAACCATTTAATCGTAATGATTTAAAAAGTATTTTAAATATGGCTACTTATAAACTACAAAAAAAATCTGCTAATAATTACTTAGCAGAAGGTAAATTTAAAATATCTGATGATTACTATTATAGTTTAGATGACTATTTAAAAATTTATTATGAAAATCAAGAAATAGCTCTAACAAAAAATGAAAGACTATTTTTAGAAGTTCTTTTAAAAGCAAAGGGTGAATTAGTATTGTTTTCTGCAATTGAACACTATATTTGGTCTGAGAAACCAATATCTGATAGTACATTAAGAACATTGCTATATAGACTAAGAAGTAAATTCAATCATAAATTAATTGAAACAATTAATTCTTTGGGATGTAAAATAAATATGGATAATAAAATAAATGACAACAATAAATAAAACTCAAACTGATTATTTAGTAAATAAATATTCTTATGATAAAAACCATCAAGTAAATTCTATTAATACTGACTTTACTACACAAATAAATTCAAACATTGAGCCAACTGATATATCGTTTGATGATTATAAAAAATTAACATACGATGCACTTGAAACAATATTTAATGGAGATTCAAAAAAAATTGGTATAGCATCTGGATTATTAGGAAGTGCTAAACTAACAAATGATGATATATTAAATAAAATTTATTTCGATAATAAATCTGAATCTATAAAAAATAATACATCAGATAAGTATTTCCAAACGCTTGGAATGATTGCCATTATGAATTTTAAAATTGATGAGAATAATGATACATTTCTTCCTAATGACCCAACTTCTCTTGCAAAAATAGGACAATCAAATAAGAGTAATACTACTTTACAAGAATCTTTATTTACAACAAAAAATAAACTTTTTTCAGATTTTGATAAATTCAAAGATTATTATGAAAATAGTAAAGAAAACTGGACAAGTAATATTGATATAAGTGAAATATTTAAAAATATGGATGAAATAAAAACCTTATATAATCAAAAGGTTCAAGAAAATAATGCTATTTTAAATAGCTATACGAGAAATACAAAAGAACAAATTTTTTGAAATAAGCAAGAGCTTTTATGGCAAGAATTGGATATTTATCTGATTTAGATTTTATATAGAAATTATTTTAGAAAGGAAATATTATGGAAATTCAATCTTTTATGGCAAGTCAATATGGAGTACAAGATACAAGTGAAGTTAAAAGAACCAGTTCTATGACTTTAAATGAGTTCCAAGCAAATTTTCATCCTAATTCAACGGCAAATATTGATACAACTGTTTTAGATGAAGTAAGTAAAAAAATATCTACTATGAGTTATGAAGAAGCAAAACAATATAAACCTCAGATTGATGAGTACTTAAAACAAACAGGTTTTACAGATGATGCTCCACTTTCAGAACTTACATTTTTGGATTTTACTTGGATTCAGACTATTGACCTTACAAAAGATGAAAGTTTTAATAAAGCTTTATTTGATGGTGTAAAAAAATTAGAAGGAACAGATGCAGAGCTATATATGTCAAATATGATTCATAATATGGAATATAGTTTAGGTATAAAAAAATATCCAGCAGGTGTACTTACACTAGAAGAAGCTCAAGGTAACGCACCTTTTTTATCAAGAAATGGAGCAAAACAAGTAGATACAGCTAATTTTTTTGATAAGATTCTTGAGGGATATAGATATTGGGCTGGTTTATATGATGGAATTGAAGAATAAACGGAAAGAATTATTGGTCAAGTAAAAGATTTAAGAGAAGAGTATAAAAAAAATCTAGCTCAAAATCAATCTATTTTAGGGCAGTTTATGAAAAATAATAAACCAAATCCATTGGAAAGTTTATTAAATCAATAAAAAGAAGAGTTTTAAATCTCCTCTTTTATAGCCTCTAAATCTTTGATTTTTCCTAAATATTGTTCTTTTTTTGATTTTACAAAATTTATTCTATCTTCATTTAATTCTAAATATTGCTCTTTTGAGTATTTTACAATTTTAAATAAGTAGTTTCTTTTTGAAGTTAAGAAATCTTCGATTTTCTCAAATCCAAAATTAGCTTTTAGTTTTGCAACAATCTCATCTTCTCTTGGATGAGAAATAGAAAATTTAGATGGTTCTTTTTTATATAACTCTTCTGATTCTAAAATTTGTTGTTCAAAGTGGGCAATAGTTGCTTGTGTTGTTTGAATATACGAATATGATAATGCTCCATTAAAATATGCAAATTTTTTTCTAATTGCTGAGATATTTTCTAAAATAGCTGTATGGTATGTTTTTAAAACATTTTCATAAACTTTTGCTGCAAAGTGTCTTGTGTTTGAAAACTCTAAATCCGAACCAATTTCCCTTTGTTTTTTGATAAGTTCATAAGGTTCTTGCCATTTTGTAACTTCATTTTTGATGATATTATAAGCATCTCTAAATGCTTCATCAGTATCAAGTTCTATATTTTTTAGAAGTTTAATTGAACGCTTAAACATTTTATCTATAGTTTGGTCATCATAAAAAAGTTTTTTATAGATGCTATCTGAATCAATCCAATAAGTTTCATAATCGAATTTTTCGATTTTTGCACCTAAAAAACTTTTTGTTTCTTCAAATCTGTATGCTGGTTTTTTCTTGATATTTTTATATGTTTCATGGGCTATTTTTTCCATGATAGTTTCTACCGAATTGTAGATATTAAATAGTTCTTTTGAATATTTTTTATGAATACCTTCAAAATGTTCGATTACAGGATTTTCACACTCTTTTAAAATTTCAATTAAAGCATCATATATTTTTGTGATTGTTTCATACTCTTTGATTAAAATATCACAGATTCCTCTTAAATCTTTTTTAATAGCAAACTCTTTAGATTCTGCGGCTTGTGGTCTTATTGTATTTTCAATAAATTCCAAAACTTCATTGATATTTGATTCTTTTAAAAGTTTCATATCCCCTGACATATCTTTTGAGTTAATCTCTTCAATTTTTTTATGGAATGTTTCAAATGAATCTTTGAAAAAGTCTAATGAATCAATACCAATATGGTTATTTAACTCTTTTTTGAACTCTTTAGTAATTGCATCAAATGAGTCATCAAGTAAAACTCTTTTTTGATGAGTTCTTGATTCAAGAGCCATTCTTGCAGAAATTGGTGTAACTTGTGCAAAATATTTTCCAAATTTTTCTGTTACATATTTTGTAGTTGTTTCAACTTGGTCAGGAGTTAATTTATCTTTTTGATTTAAAACACATAAAGATTTATTTTTAAAATGTTGCATATACTCTTCTAAAACTTCAGCTTCTGAAAGTTTTCCAGCATTATCAATAAGAGTTAGCCAAATAATTCCTCCAACATCTCTTAAAACTTTTCTTGTTGTGTCTGTATCACTTTGAGATTGAGAGTTAAGTCCTGGAGTATCAACAAATGAAATATCTTTTAAAATATCCATTGGAGCATAAAGTGTTAGATATTTTATATCTTGCATTTCATGTTCTCTTTGGTCCGTGAAATCAGCAATTGACTCAATTGGAGCAAACTCTTGAGCACCTGAATAATAAGTGATTTTTAGTTTGTACTCTTCTCCATAGTTGATGAAATTTACTTTTGAAGTAACTGGTGTAATTCCTGTTGGAAGAATATTTCTTGAAAGTAGGGCATTTAAAAATGTTGATTTTCCTGAAGAAAATTGTCCAGTAATTGCAATTTCAATTGGATATCTTGCCCGTCTAATTTGTTTATTTAAAATACTTTCAAGTTGATTTGATGGTAAAAACTTTTCATCAAGTAGTTTAGTTTGTACTCTTTTTATATCTCCCACTAAACCATCTTCATAAACTACTTCTTGCAAAGAATAAGTAGTTTTATACTCATTTACAAAACTTTTTAGGATATTTAGATTTGCACTCATTAGTATAATCCTTTTATTGTTGTAGAGATATTTTCTAGTTTTTTAATATTTTTATGAATATCTATTGATAATTGCGCTCTGTTTTTGTCATTTTCTTCAAATGAATTTATCTGATTTTGAAGTACTTCTTCATCATTTTTAAGTTTTTGCTCAAAAGTTTTTAATGGAGCATTTAGTGTTGTAAAAAATGATTCAATTAATAAACTACTTACTTTTTTTGCTTTTGATTTAATATCTTCTTCAATAGAAGTAAATTGATTTTTAATAAGTAATTCAATCTCTCTATCTAGTTCATTTAGTTTTGAATCTTTTGCTTTACTAACAGCATCTATTACTAAAGAAATCAAAACTTCATTATTTGATGTTAGAAATCCTGATTTAAAGTCATCTTGGAAAAATCCTCTTGCATCAAAATTTTCATTTTTATGTCCAATTGTAAAACCTAAATCATGATATTTCTGTTCACATTGTTCACCAATAGTTTGTGATTTTTTGATAAATTTATATCTATAATCTCTGATTACATCGATAATTCCATCTTTTATTGCAGTTTCAACTATAACTTTTATTCTAGAATTTTCAGGTCTTTTTTTAGTTTTCTCAAAAGAATATCGAACATCTCCCACAACTCTTTGTTTAATTACATTTTGTAAATCAATAAGTTCACTTTGTAAAAAAGTTTCTAGGGATTTTATATACTCTTTTGAATCATTTTTATAGTAATTAATATCTTCATTCATTGCTTGGAAGATTCTTGTATTAACAGATTTTCTTTTATTAAAATCAACTAATTCTTTTTCTAATTCATCTTTTGATTTTGAAAGAAGTCTTAATTCATAGTTATAAAAAGAGGTTTGTTTTTCGATTATTCTTTGTAATTGATTTTTTGCAGACTGAATAACAAGTTCACCTTTTTGTGAATTTGAACCAAAAAGAGTTTCAGTTAAATATTGTTCAATATCTAAAATACCAGTTTGTTCAAGTGTATAACCAGCATCTAAAGCTTCTTGTTCTCGACCAGTTCTATGTAATAGTGCCATTCTTCCAGAAATAGGAATGAATTTGATAGTTTTTAAAATATAATCAAGTTGAGAATCTTTGTTTTGAGCTTTTAGCTGTTTTTCAATTGATGATTTTGTATATTTAATAACTTCATCAAGTTGTTCTTTTGAAACAGTATCTGCTCTTGTAATTACAACTAAAAGTTTTGAAATATTTTGATAAAGTAGGGCATCAATAATAAACTCAACATCTTTTAAAGTAGCACTTTGAGATACATTCATTAGATGTAACATCATGTCACACTGACTGATATACTCTTTTGTAATCTCTTCCCTTTGAATAACTGGGTCATCAAGTCCTGGAGTATCAACGATTTCAATTCCATCAGATAAAAAATCTAATTTAGAGCCAAGTTCAACATATTTTACTAAGTTACATTTTTTTCCGCTTGTTTCTGCTGAAGTATAAGATGATAAATCGTTAATATCAACTTCATCAAATCTTGAAACTGGTTTGATATAATTTTTTAATTCATCTCCAAAGATTTTGTTTGTTTCATTTACAAAATCTCTCATAGATTCTAATTGTTCAGCAGATTTTAGAATTTTATCCCATTCTTGAGTATTCCAATAAAATACTTTTGCATTATCTGTAGGATTATGTTTTACAATTGTTAAGTTTGCAGTTTCAGGAACAACGGCACTTCCTAGAATTTCTCTTCCCATTAAGGCATTTAACATTGTAGATTTACCAGCATTCATAACACCTGTAATTCCAATTGAGAATTTTTGAGTATTTAAATAGTTTTTTGTATTAATTATCTCATTTGAGATTTCTTCATTTGTAATGTCTATTTGTAATTGAGATATTAATTCTTCAATAGTTGATTTTAACTCTTTGAATGATGATTTTTCTAACTCATCATCCACTTTATAGATAGAAGTTGAAGGTTCATCTACAATATCTAGTTCTTTATAATCAAATAAAGATATTAATTTATCGTAATTCTCTCCATTAATAATATTTTCACTTTTTAGGTATTCAAAAGAAGAGTGCAAAATAGAAATATTTTGTTTTGATTTATTTGATAGAATTGACTGTACGATATTGTGTTGTAAATGATTTAGTTCATTAATATTTGAAGGACTTTTAACCTTTATTTGTTGACATAATGTTTTAAATGATGTTAAAGGTAAATATTTATCATAATTTTTTCTTGTTGCACTAATTATTAGTGCATAAATAGTAAATATTTCTTCATTTATTGTAGTTTCGATTGGTTCTACATCTAAATTTTGCTCAAAAGTTATACCATGATATAGTAAAAAATAATCATTTGCCAAACTCATTTTGTCACTCCATAATGCCCTAAAATATAAAAAGTTAAATATCACTAGTGATATTTAACTTTTTATATTTTTTATTAACGAAGGAGTAAATCCTTCGTAATAATTATCTAAGTGCTACTAGTTTTCTTCTTAAGTAAGCAATTTTATTTTGTAATGGTAAGTGTTTTGGACAATGGTCTTCACATGCCATTAATGACATACAACCAAAAATTCCATCATCATCACCGATTAATTCATAGAAATCTTCAGCAGTTCTTTTATCATGAGGATCTACTTCAAATCTTGCAACTCTGTTTAGTCCAACAGGTCCAACAAAGTTTGGTCTCATTAATATAGTACCACAAGAAGCAACACAAATACCACATTCGATACATCTATCTAACTCGAATGTTTCATTTGCTACATCTGGATCGATTCTATCTTCTAATTTAGAAATGTCTACTTCATGGTCATTATGAATCCATGATTCAACTCTTTTAGACATTCCATCCATCCATTTACCTGTATTTACAGATAAATCTTTGATTAATTCAAATGCAGGCATTGGCATTAATTGTAATATTCCAGTTGGGTAATTAGCAATTAAAGTTCTACAAGCAAGTGTTGGTTTACCATTTACAACCATACCACAACTTCCACAAATTCCAGCTCTACAAACAAAGTCAAAAGATAAATCTGCATCCATTTCTTCTCTAATTTTCATTAAAGCAATGAAAAGAGTCATCCCTGGAGTCTCTTCTAATTTATATTCAACGAAGTGAGGTTTTGAAACCTTACTTCTTGGGTTAAATTTAAGAACTGATATAGTTATTTCTCTACCTTTTTCAATACTCATTATAAATCTCCTGCTCTTTCGTTTTTCTCTCTATAGTTCATTGGTAAATCAAATGGCATTAATGCATGTTGAATTTCATGTCTATCTTTACCTTCAGCTTGTAATTTTTCAGTTACTTCATCTACAATAGCTTGTCTTTTCTCAGATAAATCATGTTCTATAATCATACCTTTAGCACCATAACCTCTAAATGCTGGTGGTAATTCCATAGTCATAATATCTAATGCTTCATAAGAAATAGTTGGAAGAGTTTGGTTTTCATCTGGCCATGAAGTTAATGTTCTGTTTAACCAGTTTGCATCATCTCTTTTTAAATAATCTTCTCTATAGTGAGCACCTCTAGATTCAGTTCTTTGTAATGCTCCATTTGCAACACAAAGTGCAACTTTTAACATTCTCGGAACTCTATATGCTTCTTCAAGTTCTGGATTTCCAGCTCTTTCTTTAGATTTTACATTAATTTGTTTTGTTTTTTTCAATAACTCTTCTAACTCATCAACCGCTGCTTTTAAGTTTTCACCATCTCTAAAGATACCAACTTTTTGATCCATTAAGTTTTGCATTCTATTTTTGATTCTGAAAATATCTTCAGTACCATTATAAGTTAGAATTTCATTTAAATAAGAATCTTGTTTATCTAAGAATTTTTGAACTGTTGAAGTAGGAATTGTTACATCATTTGATAAACAATAATCAGCAAAATAGTTACCAATAATCATACCAGCAACAACTGTTTCAGAAACTGAGTTTCCTCCAAGTCTATTAAATCCATGCATATCCCAACAAGAAGCTTCACCACAAGCAAATAAACCATTTAAGTTTTGTGATTCACCAGTTGGTTTAGTTCTAATTCCACCCATAGAGTAGTGTTGCATTGGAAGAACTGGAGCCCATCCTTTTCTACCTTCATCAGCTGGATCTATACCATTGAAGATTTGACAGATTTCTTGAACGTCTCTTAAGTTTTTCTCAATATGTTCTCTACCTAAAATAGAAATATCTAGCCATACGTGGAAACCATAAGGTGAAGGAACACCTTTTCCATTTCTAATATGCTCAATCATTCTTCTAGAAACAACGTCTCTTGAAGCAAGTTCTTTTTTCTCAGGTTCATAATCTGGCATAAATCTGTGACCATCAACGTCTCTTAAGATTCCACCATCTCCTCTACAACCTTCAGTTAATAAAATCCCTGATGGTACGATTGGTGTTGGGTGAAATTGAACAGCTTCCATATTTCCTAAAGTTGCAATTCCAGTTTCTAAAGCAATTGCAGCTCCAATACCTTCACAAATTACAGCATTTGTAGTTTGTTTAAATACTCTTCCATATCCACCTGTTGCGATACATGTACCTTTTGCAACATAAGCTTCTAATTCACCTGTAATTAAATCTCTTACGATTGCTCCATAACATCTACCATTTTCATGAATAATTGATAAAGCTTCTTTTCTATCTCTAATATCAACGTTATTTCTTAATGCTTCATTTGCAACACCAAATAACATAGTATGTCCAGTTGCATCAGCTGTATAACAAGTTCTCCATTTTTTAGTTCCACCAAAGTCTCTTGATGTAATTAATCCATGTCTATCAGCATCTTCTGTTATAGTTGTTTTTTTAGCATTAATAACTGCTTCTCTTGAACCTTCTTTAACTCTAGACCAAGGAACACCCCAAGATGCTAATTCTCTAATAGCTTTTGGTGCAGTGTGAACGAACATTCTTGCAACAACTTGATCACATCCCCAGTCAGAACCTTTTACAGTATCAGCAAAGTGTAAATCTTCATTATCACCATCAGACATTTTAGAGTTACCTAAAGATGCTTGCATACCACCTTGAGCAGCTGCTGAGTGTGATCTTTTAACAGGAACTAAAGATAAAACGATTGTATTTAAACCTTTTTTTTGTGCCGCAACAGCAGCTCTTAAACCTGCTAATCCTCCACCGATTACTAATGCATCACAGTAATTAATTTTCATTATGCAATTCCTCCAACACTTTTATTTGTAATATTAAATTCCATTACTTTCGCAGTTGGAGTATATTTTTGACCAACTGTTCCATTTTTAGCATTTTCCATACCAATTTTCATATAAGCTGCTAATGAAGCGAACCCTAATACTAAGAAGAATACTGTTAATACCCATTTTACTTTTTTAAGTGCTTTTCTAGTTGCTTTTGGATTTTCACCATCAAACCATCCCCATTTAACACATAATCTATAAAGACCAATTGTTCCATGAAATTCAACTGCTAATAATAAAAGAATGTATAAAGGCCACATCCACTCAGACCAAACTCTATCAGCACTTTCGTAAGGACCAATGTCCGCTGAATTTGTCATAATGATATATAAGTGTACCGAACCTAAAAAGAACATTACAAAACCTGTAAATGCTTGGATAAACCAAAGTTTTGTATCATCATGATTCATACTTTTTGAATGAGCTTTAATTACTTGATATTGTTTAAAATTACTTGGTAATTTTCTCATACCTAAAGCAGCATGAACAATAAAAATTACAAATATAACAATAGCGGCTATTGTAACTAGTAGTGGATTTCCACCTTCAAAAATAAAACTTCCTTCTAAAAGTTTTGTAACAGTGTACATAAAATCTTTTGATATTAATATCGATGATACTAATAACATATGTGCCCACATGAATAAACCTAAGAATCCACCTGTAAAACTTTGTATAAAATCAAGTTTTGCAGGTAATCTACTCTTTCTTCCTTCAACTGTTTTTCCTAAATAACCTTCTATTAGGTCACTCATTTGCTATCCTTTCTGCGATTTAGATTTTTTTGAATAATAGCGAAATAATAGCTTAAAACTACTTCAAACATCTTTATGATTTTATAAAAAAAAAGTTAATGAAAGTGAAAATATGTGTTCAGAAAAGCCCACATAAGGGGCTTTTTATAGGTAGTGCTTTTGATGAAAAAATTAATTAATATAAGAGTGAAATGTTACTTATTAACACAATCTATTTTATGAATAATGATTGAACAGCTAATTGAGTTAAATTAATTATTTGGTCAATATTCATAGCTGGAATAAAAAATACAATTGCAGAACCAATTCCACCTAATACTGTAACGATTGCAACAAAAGCTATTGCGTAAGTTGAAACTCTTTTATCATTAAATTCAATAGAAATACATTCAGCTTTTGGAGGATAAAAGTACATCATTGCAATTAATTTAAAATAATAATAAACAGAAACAATAGTTGCAAATATTGCAATTATTGTAAGTCCTACATAACCTGCATTAATTGCTTCAGTAAATACATATAATTTACCAATAAATCCTACAGTTGACGGAATTCCAGCTAATGAAAATAAGAATATAGTCATCATTGCTGCTAAAAAAGGTCTCTCTTTTGCTAAACCTTTAAAATCATCATATGTTACTTTTACATTTGTTTCAGAAATAATATGAGATGCCAATCCAAATGCACCAAGTGCAGATAATAAATATGCAATTAAATAAAACATTGTTGCATATGCTGAATCAATATTTGTAATATGACCATCTTCATAACTTAATGCAATAAAAGCTAAAAGTAAATAACCCGTATGTACTATAGATGATGCTGCTAACATTCTTTTTATAATTTGTTGAGTAATTGCTAACCAAGTTCCAAATACTAAAGTTAAAACAATAATTACAGTTATAATTCCATCCCAAAAATCTATAATTGGTGAAATATAATTTAATATAGTTCGCATAAAAAATGAGAATATCGCAATTTTAAATGTTGATGCCATATAAGCTGTAATAACCATAGGTGCGCCTCTATAAACATCAAGAACCCATGCTTGAAAAGGAAATGCAGCAATTTTGAATAAAAATGTAAATAATATTAGAGTTAATCCAATATATAAAAGAATCATATCATCTGAATTTGCATTTAATATAAAAGTTGAAATATCAGCTAAATTTGTACTTGCAGTTGCACCATAAATTAGAACAACACCTAATAAATAAAATGCACCAATAAATGAACCCAAAACTAAATATTTAAAAATAGCTTCTACTCTTTTTGAGTCATCAGAGTTATAACCAACCATAATATAAATAGAAAAAGATGCAACTTCTAACGCAATATAAGCAGTTACTAATTCATTTGCGTGAGCTAATAACATCATTCCAAATAAAGCAAATAATAAAATTGAGAAAAATTCACCTTTAAAATAACTTCTATGTTGAAAATAATGTTCACCAATTAAAAGTGTAAGTAATGTTCCACTTATTAATAATATATTAAAGAAATTTGAAAAACTATCAAATGTAAGAACATTATTGAATAAATTTCTATATGGTTGCACTGAAAAAGAACTATTAACAACGCTTAATGTAAAACCTAAAGCAATAAGTAAAAAAATTGAAGAAACAATAATAAAATCTTTTACAGTAAATTTTTCATACATACTCATAAACATAAGTACTAATGCACCTACAAGAATAGTTAAAGCAGGAATTAAATAGAAAAATTGACTCATTTTGAAGCTCCAATTTGTAGAATATCATTTAAATAGTGAGTTACAGTTGGCTCAAATTTATTTATAAAAATCTCTGGATAAAATCCCATTAAAAAGATCAAAATAACCCAAGGAGCTAATCCAATGATCTCTTTTATTTTTAAATCTCTCATAACTAATTCAGTTGAACCTTCTGGTCTATTTTGTAATATTGCTCTTTGAAACATCCATAACATATAAGAAGCTCCTATAATTACTGTTAGTGCTGAGATATAACCTAAAGTGTGATTAAATTCATAAATACCAAAAATGATTAAGAGTTCAGATACAAATCCATTAGTTCCTGGAAGTCCAATATTTGCAAATAACATCACAGCAAATACAAAAGTAAAAATAGGAGCTTTTTTTGCAATTCCACCTAAATCTTTTATTGTTTTAAATCCAGTTTGTTCATGCATTAATCCAACAAGTAAAAAAAGAGCCCCAGTTGCAATTGCATGGGCAATTATTAAATATAAAGCTCCATTTACTCCATAAGAGTTAAGTGAAAAAATACCAGCAGATATAAAACTCAAGTGTGATGCAGATGAATATGCAAACATTCTTTTTATATCATCTTGCATAAGTGCTGCTATTCCAAAATATATAAGTCCAAATAATCCAATAGCTACAAACCAAGTTGAAAATTCAACATAAATTTCTGGGAAAATAGGAATCATAAATCTTACAATTGCATAAATTCCAAGTTTTGCCATTATTGATGATAATAAAAATACAGCACCAGTTGGGGCATTTTTATATGTTTCCATAATCCAAGTATGAAGTGGGAATATAGGAATTTTAATCGCAAAGGCAGCTAAAAATGCTAAAAATAACCAAACTTTTACATCATAAGGAATAGTTGTAATTTCCATTAATTTATCATAAGCAAAAGACCAAACACCAAATTCATTATGGTATGAAACTCCTAAATATAAAATTGCAATGAACATTAATAACGAACCAGCCATTGTATAAACAGTTACTTTTATTGTTGTAAATACTTTGTTATCAAATCCATATTGTCCTATTAATAAAAATACAGGTAATAACATTGTTTCCCAAAAGAAATAGAAAAGCACAACATCTAAAGATAATAAAGTTCCTGTAACTCCCGTTTGAACTAAAAGCATATTTATCCAATAACCTTTAGTTTTTCCTTCCCACAATAATAAATAAGAAGTAGGAATTAAAATTGCAATCATCATTAAAATTGTTAATGAAAAACCATCTAATCCAATATAATAATTAATCCCATAAGTTTCAATCCAAGGAACATTTGTAACAAATTGCATACCAGCACTTGGAATAAATTCTATATAGATTTTTAATACGAGTGCAAGAATTACAGTTGTAGTTAAAAAAGCAATATTTCTAATTGTATTTACATCTCTTGTTGTCATCATTAAGCCAAATGCAACAATTGCAGGTAAAAATATGATAAATGAAAGAATATCTGAACTCATACTATAATCCTAATGTGATATATAAGTAGATAAATACAGCAGTCATTCCAACTAACATAAAGGCTGCATAAAATCTTACATTTGCATTTTGTATCATGGCAACTCTTTTACCAATATTTACAAAACCAATTGATGAATTCATTATAAAGGCATCAATAATTTTTTCATCTACAACTTTATCTATAAAAGTTGATACTTTTTTTGTTGATTGAACGAATAAAATATTATAGATTTCATCAATATAAAATTTATTTCCTATTAATCCTGTTTCATCTTCTGGTTTGTGAACATCAAAATTTGCATATTTTGCGTAAGCTGCCATAATTCCAGTAGCTGCTACAATAATTGATAAAGCCATCAATACATATTCTGTTATATGATCCATGTGAATATGTTTTGAATTTAATTGAGCTAACCAAGAATCAACAAAATGATTTCCGCCAAAAATTGCAGGAAGATTTAAAAAACCAGCTCCAATTGCACCAATGGCTAAAATTAATAAAGGAATAGTAATTGTTTTTGAAGTATAAACATAATGCTCATCATGATGATTTGGTGCCACAAAAACTATAAAATACATTCTAAACATATAAAATGCTGTTAAAAATGCTGTGAACATTGCAATTGCCCAAATTAGGTATTGTCCTTCTTGAAAAGCAGCTGCTAAAATTGCATCTTTTGAAAAGAATCCAGAAAATGGAGGAATTCCAGAAATTGCAATAACACCAATTAGAAAAGTTGTTCCAATTATTGGCAAACTTGCTCGATGTTGTGCAATTTTGAAAATATTTTGTTCATGATGAATTGCCATAATTACACCACCTGCTCCCATGAATAACATCGCTTTAAAAAATGCATGTGTAAATACATGAAAAAGTCCAGTTGAATAAAACCCTAAACCAACAGCAATAAACATATAACCTAATTGACTCATAGTTGAATAAGCAAGAATTTTTTTAATGTCTGTTTGCCGAGTAGCAATGATTGCTGCAAATAAAGCTGAAAATGCGCCAATATAAGCAATAAAAGTTCCAATCTCTTCAATCCCACTATATAAAAAGTGAAATCTAGCAACCATATAAACCCCAGCTGTTACCATTGTTGCTGCATGAATTAAAGCTGAAATTGGTGTAGGTCCTGCCATTGCATCAGGAAGCCAAACATAAAGTGGAATTTGAGCTGATTTTCCCATTGCTCCAACGAATAATAAAAATCCTGAAAGAATAAGTAATTCATTTGTTGCATTACCTAAGTTTGCTTCAATAGATGCAAATGATAAGTCAACTTGACCTAAGGCAAAAAATAGAGTAACAACACCTAATAAAAAACCAAAGTCCCCAACTCTATTTGCAATAAATGCTTTATTTGCAGCAATAACATTTTCAGATTTTCCATAATAGAATTTAATTAAAAGGTAAGAACAAACTCCAACACCTTCCCATCCTATAAATAAAATGATTGGATTATCAGCTAATACTAAAATTAACATTGAGGCTAAAAATAGATTAAAGTAGGCAAAAAACTTACCATATCCACTATCACCTCTCATATATCCAACTGCATAAATGTGAATTAACCAACCAACAAAAGTTACAAACATTGACATAAATATCGAAAGATTATCACCTAAAAAAGCCATTTCAATATTTAACTTATCAACATTTAACCAAGTAAAAAGGTGTTGTTTAAAT
>Ga0074195_1001213_pt1 | contig 38166 bp, 34 predicted proteins | sample EPASupsiteHSE623_FD_64525 | JGI IMG/M metagenome (GOLD analysis project Ga0074195, IMG submission 64525) | Bioremediated contaminated groundwater from EPA Superfund site, New Mexico - Sample HSE6-23 | ecosystem: Environmental > Aquatic > Deep subsurface > Groundwater > Contaminated ...
ACGTCTCTGTACACCTCAGGGGGTCCCCCACCACCATTGGAACGGTGATGTCGAGTGGGGGGTCGCGGCGACTTCGTTCTTTCTTGCATCCGGGGCACATCTGGGGTCCAGGGAAGTGAAAGTCTTTGTCCTCGAAATGCTCATGCTCATTGGGTTTGACAGAATGAGGTGAAGGATTTGGGCCGTTCGAGGCCCCCACCCTTATCGTCGGCAAGACTCGGACAAACTCGAAATCTTTGCCGGAACGAGTCTCGTGGGCGCAAGACATCAACCCGGGACCTGGGTCAGGTCGTTGAGTCTCTCCGAAAGGTGTTCGATCGTCTCCGAGAGCTCGATTCCGACCCTGGAAATCGGGTATCCGGCTTGATCGGCCTGGCTTCTGACGCTTCGAACCGTGCCCTTGTAAGAGGTGGCCCCCAGAGCGATTTCGATCTCCTGTCCAGGTTCGAGCCCGCGGCAAGACGGGAGATCGAGGATGAGGCCCGCACCCTTTTCGGAGATGTCGACCACCACGGCGTGAACCTCCTCACCGGGGCGGATCCGGCAAAGGAGCGGAACCGCGACTGAGATTCGGGGCCGGGACCGGCGGTCGTCACCCGTGATCGAGGAGGCGGCGCCGGCAAGCAGATAGACGGGGATCGGCGCTTGACCTGGCTTTCGGTTGATGACCGCAAACTTTCTCGCGGAGATTCGGTCCTCCAGAGCGAGGTAGGTGGCCTCGGAAAGCAGGATTCTGCCGCTCGAGACCTGGTCTGCGCGAAGACGGAAAGGAGGGTCCGAGGCGGCGAGGCACAAGTATGGAGACTCTTCCGGAGAGCCGATCACCCCGACGATCGCCCGGTGAGTGTGGACCCAACCCACGATTGTCGGCGCGCGGATCGCCGACTCTTTCCATCGATGGGAGAGAGCTTCGAGCTGCGACTGAACGGTCAGCGCGCACAAGACTGCCGAGTGGGCGTGATTGGCGTCGTCATCCGTGGCTCCCCAGACCCCCGCGATCCGTCGCCCCCGCTCACAGATCGTTCCGGAACGCTCGAGGATGGTTTGAATGACGACCTCGAGCCAGTCGTTCCAGAGAGCGGCGACGGCTTCCGCCACGGAGTGTTCCACGAGCTCGTCGAGGTCGACAGCCTCCCAGGTCGCCGTCGTTACGAACTTGGAGCGGACCGCCAGTTCCTGGGCGAGATCCTCCTGGCTCAGCCGATCTGCCTCTTTTGGGGAAAACGCGAGGGAAAGGCAGGTCCGTCGACGTGTCTGTCTGGCAGCCTGAGCCGCCTGAAGCGAGTTGTTGATCGCGGCGGCGGCCAGCCGTCCCAAGGCCGTCAGCGACTTGAGGTCGTCCAGGGTGAACAGATTCTGCGCTTGGTTCGACTGGGCATCGATCGCGAGGACCCCCATGAACCCGGCGTCCCTGATGATCGGCACGAGCATCATCGAGCGAAGCGGCGAAGAATCGGTCGAGGTTGGATCGTGCAAACCGTGAACGAGGAGGCTGGCATGGGTCGTGACGACCCGATCAACCACTCCGACCGGAGCCTCGAAACGACCGGTGGAGGTCCCACGGTCTTTGTGTCTGGACACCCTCGGTACGATCCGTCCAGAGCCTTCATCCCGGAGAAGCAGGAACGCCCGATCGGCCGGGCGGATCGAAAGGGCCAGTTCGAGGACTTTGTCGATTGCGTCGTTGACGTTCAAGAGTGGGTGGAGAGCGCTGCACGCCACCCAGGCTCGGGCCAAGGTTCGAACGGACGATCGGAAGGGACCGATCTCATCGCAGGTGGGCGGCGGCGCAAACGCGATGTTCTTGTCGAACGGCAGGTCCAGGATCTTTGGAGGATGCTTGTGCGGTCCTGACACAGGCTCCTGAGAGGCTTCTTCCAGGACCGGGCTGTAGTTGGTGTCGAGACACAAAAATTCAAGTACCGTGCTCCCCAGTTGGATTTCGTCCCGGGCGCGCAGGCTCCTTTCGGTCACCTTCTCCTTGTGGACAAAGGTGCCGTGGAGCGAATCCAGGTCCTTGATCGTGAACGAACCGTCACGGAGGAAGATCTGAACATGGCGACGGCTGACCGCCACATCGGGGATCGTCAGGTCGTTGTCAGGCCCGCGGCCGATAGAGATCCGATCCGTGAAGATGTACGTCTCGCCCAGTTCGTGGCCGTGGACGATCTTGAGTTGTGCGACTCCGCGACCGTCGACCTCGATCTGAGTGTCGAGCCCGCAACGCCCGCAGCGGTATAGGCCTCGCGGCCGGCCTTCCGGAATCGCGATCTTCTCACGGCATTGTGCGCAGACGATCTTCAATCAGCCACCTCCCGGACTTGGCCTCCATTATGCCAACAGTTCACCTCGGAATGGAATCCCGGATTCACGGCAGGGCGAGAGTCGGTCAGCGAGAATATTCATAAGCGAAAATATTCGTCTCAGAGTGAATATCCATAGTTGAAGAAAGCCCCGGTCGAGCGGAGGGTGTTCTTGCCGGTGATCGGTACGAGTAGTTCAATCGAGAATCTGCTGCCGCGCGAGGAGAAGTCGATGCCCGGTCGCAACTCGACGTTGACTGAGCTGCTGTTCGACACGAGGAGGCCGCCTTGAACCCGCGCCTCCCGAATTGAGCCCAACAGGAGCGCGCGACAGACGACGTGGTCGTTCGCCTGCAACCGCGCCCCTGCGACGAGATCCACTCCGTTTCCCGGCGTGAAACTCATCGAGCTGTGTCTTGAGGTCTCGTCGTCCAGGACTCGGATGCAGCCGGTGAAGTTGTATTCGTAGCCCAACCGCAGTTGGTATGTCAGCGGATCGGCGTCACAAACGACCTGAACCGACGGGGTCAACGAGTAGTTGCCCTGGCCGACCGGGATGTCGGACGCGTTTTTCGGGCTGTTCCGGGCGATCGGCAGCCGCGCGTCGAGGAGAAGGTGCCACTTTAGGCTCTCATTCTCGTTGTCGAACCGGTACTGGGCGTTGAGCGTGAGGTCGCCGTTCTCCGATCCGGTCCGATCGATTTCGATCCGTTGGCCCACGGGGAGATCGATCCCGGCGATTTCGGTGCCGGGGGCGAAGTTCGTGAGCGAAAGATGCTGGCGGATGTACGTCACGACCGGGAGCGAGAATCCCAGCGACAGGCTGTCTGTGAGTCCGTATGAGACACTGTAAGGAATGCTCTGGATCAGCACGTCCTGGTTGAACTCGAGGTCTTGGATCCCCCCACTGTCATCGTACCTCTGGGTGGCAAAACGGAACAAATATCCCAGGTCTTGGGTCATGACCCCCTTCTTGGCGTAAGTGAACGCCTCTTTCTGAACGTCCACCGACATGCCGAGCGAGGGAAGGGATGTGACGAGAGCGGAGTCTGCCACCACCGGAGACGCGGTGAATACGGTGATCGCAAGGACGAACCCGGCCGTAATTACGGACCATTCCGTGACGAGAAGAACGATGCGGACGGCGACTTCTGATAGACGCCGGGACAGGAAACATCCGTCACCCAGGCAAGAAGAGACGGCCCGCACAGAAGTCGGGGCTCCATCCATGCTGGCCGTCGAGTAGGGAGAACCTCCGGAACAGACCGACTCCATCGTCACCCTCATGGAATCGGCAGTCGGTGCGGCACCTTGGAGTGACGCCCGTGACTATCCTTGAAGCTTCCGGATCCGACAGACTCCGGGCTCCAGCACTCCGGAGTGGAGCCCGGTCGAACAGGTGTCCGACAGGCCCCTACGCCTCTCCTGGCATACGAAGGACGTGGGAAACCTTGTACTTGTACGTTGCCAGAAGGTGCTTTTCTGGGCGCCTGTGCGACGATGAGTTGTTGACCGCGTAGGCCTTTCCGTTTTCGATCACGACGATCCCGACGTGGGTGTCGGGGTCGATCCTTCCATCACCGTTACGGTCGTAAGTCGCCCACGTGACCACGTCTCCCGTCTTCCAAGGGGGTGGCTTCACGTAGTGCCAGCCCCTCTTCTTCAGGCCGCTCATGAGACCGAGGACACCCAGCTCGACCTTGCCGTACTCACCGGCCCTCACGAGGACCGTCGACACCACCTGCGCGCATCCGAGTCTTCCTCCTTTGGTTGCGGGGTGGTACTTGAAAGGCTTGTTGACCACTGCCAGCGCGGCATTGGCGATCTTCCTCTGTCTGGCTGACGTCGCCTTGACACCATTGTTCGCAGCCGGCGCAGGCTTGGGCTTTGGCGCGGGCTTCGGAGTAGGTTTCGGCGTGGGTTTCGGCGTGGGGCGTGGGGCCGGCGGCGTGGCTGGGTTCGTTGTCGGAACTGGCGTGGGCTGGGGGGTGGGAGTCGCCGCCGGACTTGGCTGGGGCGATGGCGTGGACGTCTGTGGCACGGTCGGCCCGGACTGGGGCGTTGGTGTCCCCGCCGGACTTGGCTGGTTCTGTGGGGTGCAAGGAGGCGTCTGGGGCGGGTTGGACTGGCCCATCAACGCCGAGAGCAGCTGGTTCAACAATTTGATGAGCTCTCGAAGACCGTCCAGGATCGCCTGCAGATCGTTCGCATTGTTTGCTGTCGGCGCCTGACCCACCCCACTCGGTGTCTGTCCGACGACGGGCGGTGTCTGTCCGACGACCGGAGGAGCCGGCGGAGGAGAAGGGGCTGTCGGCGGGGCTGACGGCTCAGAAACCGGGCCGCCCTTGTCGTCCTTTTTAGGAACGGGAACGGGACCGCCACAGAGGATCCGTTTCGCTCGCTCGTAGCAGTCGAGTCCTTGGCTCGTGCAGTCTCGCCCTCCCGTGGCCTTTTTTGTGATTCCGTTGAAGTCTCCCTGATCCGCGAGCGCGTTGAGACCGTGTTTGGACCAAATCCATGCAGAAACGCGTGCGGCCTTAGGAAGCGTCGCAGCCAGATCCGGATTGCACACGAGGTCGATTTTCAGAGCCTGGCCACATTGCGTGTAGTTCGTGCGTCCGGTGAGAGACACGTAACCTCGGCCCTTGAACCGTGTGCCGTCCCCCTCCTGGGTGTTACCAAGATCGGAGCGTCCCTCGTTTTCTCGGCCGCTCCCAGGCTCTTCCATCCGGGTGTATCCGGCGCTTTCCTGGGCAGTCAGGGCGATGAATGCCGCTTTTTTCAGCGGCGTGTTGATGTCGGCCTCGGCCATCGCGCTTTCCAGGTACGGCGCGAGCTTCCTCGCCTCCTCGGCCGACAGCGTGGGAACGATCTGTCGGAGCTCGTCGCCCGTGACGGGTTGACCGTGATCTCGAGGGGTTTGCCCTTCCGCAGCAGTGCCGTCCGATTGGACGCTGACCTTGGATTCCTGTCCCTGAAGGAACGCCAACTGGTCACGCTGTCCCGCGTCCCCTTGGCTGTCGGACTCTGTCGTTCCTTTTCCCGCCCTGCTCGTATCGAGGTCGAGACCTCCAGATTCCATGGAGGTTTGGGAGTAGGTCACCTCGATCGGTGTCCTCTGCCGATCATCGGCGGGAACACTGCCTGGGACGATCAGTGAGATCGCCATGACCAGAAAAAAGGCGCAGAGCACGAATTTGGGCATGAAAACCCTCCTGAGGGAGTTGCCGGCCACAGCCAAAGACCAGCCACTCAGTCTTATTCTTTGGCGCACGAATATCATTGGAAGCGACGAGCATTTCGTCAATCCGGTATTCACCGGAGGAAGGGGGGGATCCGAAAGATTAAGAATTCATCCAGAGGCTCGAGACCGGAGGATCACGAAGGATGAGTCAGCAGCAGGATCCCGAAAGAGGCTGTCCCCATCGGCTTTTGAACGGCTGTCGCGGGGTCTTGTGTTTGGAGCCTTGGTCGAGGATCTCAAGGAAGCTTTTTCTAGCAACGATGGCCGGGACTTCAAGGATCGTCTCACGGCTTCGTGACGAAGGGGCTTCGTTCACTCCTCGTCACTGATACCCAGGCTTGAATTTGTAGAAGACGATCGTTTTTGCTCCGCTCGACAGTCTGGCGGTGATGATGTTCTTTCCCGGATAGGGATTGGAGATGGAACTGTCGTACCAGTGGTCGGCGCCGTTCGAGGGATCGCTTCCGCTGAGCGCCCGCACCGCCGCGACGAGTGCTGAGGCAAAGCCGTTGGCACGCAACCAGGCCGCGTCCTTTGTGTAGAGATATCTATTGGAGTCCTGGTAGGAAGACACGAACCAAGGCTGTTTCGCAAGAAGCGTGTCGACATCCTTGGCCTGCACCTGTGCCACATTCAGCGTCTTTTTGATGTAACGGATTGTGGCTGCGGCCACGGCGACCTTGGCGTCCATACCCGCCCATTGATCCCCCCCGGCCTCGGCGGCAACGAGTCGTCCCAGTCTCACCACAGAACTCTCGTCTCCCAGGATGATGGCCTCGACGGGTTCGGAGGACTCGGCCAGTGCGTCGATCGCTTCCCGCGCGGCCCTGTCGTCGCGCTCGTGAAGCTGATGGAGAGAGGAGAACCGGAGCGCTCGCAGACGTAACCGGGCCGCGTTTCCGATCTGAGCCCAGCCGGCCTTGGGAAAGCTCGAGATGACGAGAGCGATGATCACGAGAAATCCGATACGGGTGGTCATGCTGCATTCTCCTCTACCCACACCGAGGCCGGACGCGTGCCATCTCCTGATTTCGGCGATGGACCTCATTCTTCTTGCGCGATCGCGTCGGACTTTGCCTGCAAAAATTATGACGAAAAGTGGGCGCGATGCCTAGTCCAAATACCAGCATGCTCGGTGCGTGCTACAATGCTCCTTCAGAACGGTGGGGTGCCCGGGATCCCCGCGGGATTGTCGCGATGCCGAGGGCAAGATGCCGAGGGCAAAAGGGAGGAATGTCTCGATGGTGCGATGGACGGTCTCGATGTTGGCGGTTTTGTTTCTCGTCGGCCCATCGACAGCAAGGGCTGACCTGTGCGAGAAGTGTCGTGATGGGATCTACCCGGCCCAGGTGGGGCCCTGCCAGAAATGCAGGGGGATGACCGCCAGCGGCGTCTTCGCGCTCTGCGGCAAGTGCTCGAAGAATCTCACCCTGTGCGAGCGCTGTAAGGCTTTCCTTAGCGGCAAGCCCGAGGACTCAGGGCCATCCGTCCAGGGGATCGTGCTGACCCAGGAGTCTGACGGCAAGACGGTGACCGTCTCGCACGGCCTTGGGGCCATGATCTCGATCCGGCTGTCGGGCAATCCGACCACCGGGTATTCCTGGACAGGTGGTCGGATCGTTGGCGGAACCCTGACTCAGGTGGGCACGATCGCCTACGAGGCCGGGAAGCCTCAGTTGATCGGTTCGGGCGGCACGTTCATCGCTCGCTTCAAGACGGTAAAGCCCGGCAAGTCGGTCATCAAGCTCGAGTATCGACGTTCCTGGGAGAAGAACGTCCCCGCGATCAAGACCTTCACTGTCACTGTCGAAGTCAGGAAGTAGAGCGATCGGGCCTATCGCCCCCGGACGGGGGACAGGCTCTTTCGTGCCCATCGATTTCCAGACGCATCAGAATGCGAGATCCGGGAAGCTTCAGTCGGATCTCGTCTTCGATTTGATGACACAGATCCTGGACTGTGTGCGCAGGGAGCTCGCCATCCACAACGGCGTGCAGATCGATGTGGCGTTCCGGTCCGGCCTTGCGGGTCCTCAAGGCATGGAATCGTACGGTCGCGCTCGCATGGGCTTCCAGGACCGCCTCGATCAACGCGATCTCCTCTGACGGGAGGCGCACGTCCAGAAGGTTTTGGAGCCCTTTCTTCCCGATGTGGATGGCCTCGCCCACGATGTAGATTCCGACCCCCAGGGCGGCCAGCGGATCGAATACTCGTTGGCCTGTCATGGCGACGAGGATCAACCCACCCAGGACCCCCAGGGAGGTGTAGACGTCGGCCGAAAGATGCCAGGCATCTGCTGCGAGAGCGAGCGAGTCCTGTTGTCGAGCCGTGTTGTGGAGGAATCTCGCGACCACGGAGTTCAGGACGATCGAGAGCACCATGATCCCGATTCCGAGTTCCAGCTCCTGGGGGCACGTTCCTGCAAGAAAGTCGGAAACGGCCTTCCAGACCACTGCCCCCGCGATGACGATGATCAGACTGGCCTCGAACACCGCGGAGAGATCCTCGAACTTGCCGTGACCGAACGGATGGACCTCGTCCGCCGGGCGGCTCGAAATCCTGACCGAGAAGTACGCGGAAAACGAGGCCAAGAGATCGGTGGCGCTGTGCAATCCCTCTGATAGAACGGCTGCCGACCCCATACGCCAGCCGATCCAGAGCTTGCACACGGCGAGGAACATGTTGGAGAACACGGAGACGAGGGCGGCCTTTGTCGTGATCTCCCCCCGAAGATGGCAGTGCCCGTGGTGTGAATCGGCGACTCCGTGACCGCCGTGATCGCCGTGATCGCCGTGATCGTGGCCTGGAGACTCGCCTCGAGGTGTTCCGCTTTCCGGCACCGTGGCTTTGTCTTCCATAGAGATGCGAATATCCAGTGAATTCGAGGTCTCGGTCGATCCCCTGAGGTGTAACCTCTTGGATTACAGTGGAGATGCTTTGAACCAGTTCAGGCCGGGTGATCGTTCCGCCAGATCCGCGGGCTTCGTCCCCCTGTTCTTCAAGAAAATGTGATCCCAGAGGTGGGTCGTGATCACAGCGACCAGGCCAACTTCGGCCAAGACTCGATCATAGTCGACCTGGCCGGGCCGAACTTCACGATAGTGCTTCAATCGATCGATCAGACTCCGGACCTGCACCGGATCGAAATACCCTTTATCCCGGGTCGTTCGCTCCGAGAGCATCTCCTCCACGTACTCCGGCACGCCGGCACTCAGGAACGCGGAACCGAAAGGGGCCTGAAACTGCTGCTTTTTTCTCCTCGAGATCTCCTTGGGAAGAAGATGGCCCAGGGCTTTTCTGAGGATGTGCTTTTCGCTGAACCCGCGCAGCTTGTGATGCCGCGGGATTCTCGCGGCGAACTCGACGATCCGGTAGTCGAGGAACGGATACCTGCCCTCGACCGAGTTCGCCATGCTTGCTCGATCGCCGAGGGGACCGATCTGGTGGTTCGACAGGCGCATCTTGTAAGAGAAGTAAGTGGCCTGGTCGAATGGGTGCCACGACATCAGCCGTTCACGAGGGAAGCAGAGGTCCTCGGCGGTCACGTGACCGGCCAGTTGGCGAGACAACTCGGGGCTTGCCACCGATTCGAGCAGCCGTCGACCAAGGTCGAACTCGTATTGCATGGCCGGGTAGCATCCGTACTTCGATTTCACCGTCTTCACGTACTTGCCCGCCGGGAAGATCGAATCGGTCCCGATTTTTTTCTTTACCAACCACCGGATGAACCCTCCCATGAGCGAGAACGGGAAGGTGGATAGGATTCTCCTTACCTTGTCCAGGCGGAAATACCGGTACCCCCCGAATGCCTCATCGGCCCCTTCCCCGGTGAGGATGACCGTCACGTTTTCCCTCGCCAGCTTCGACAGATACATCAGAGGAACCATCTCCGTGGTGAGGCTGGGGTGCTCGGTGAAGAAAATGGCAGCGGGCAATCCCGTCACCACGTCGTGGTGGCGGCAGATGAACTCGTGGGGACGAGCGTTCAAGTGGCGGACGACCCTCCGGGCGTGGGGCATCTCGTCGAAGAACGACTCCTCGAACCCGATGCTGAAGGTCGAGAGGCAGTCGGGTCTGACCCGTCCCACCAGGGCGGCGACCGTGCTGGAATCGAGCCCTCCGCTCAGGTAGACACCCACCGGCACGTCGGCCCGGAGCTGGAGTCGTACGGAATCCTCCATCAGCGTCCGGAGCTGCTCGACGTAGTGCTCCTCGCCCAGATCAGGAATGGCGTCCTTTTCCGGGAAGAAATCGAGGTCCCAATAGCAGCGGCGCGAAATCCGTCCTTCCTCGACCTTGAGCAAATATCCGGCGGGGAGCTGTTCGATTCCCTCGAAGAGCGTCCGTGGAGCACTCGGCGAAGCGAAGACAAAGAGGTGCTCCAGGCCGATCGGGTCGAGGCGGGCTGGAACCTCGGGCACGGCCAGAAGCGCCTTGATCTCGGACGCCCAGAGCAGCCGATGACCCACGGTCGTGAAAAAGAGCGGGCGGACTCCGAACCGATCCCGCGCAAGGAGAAGCACCTTCTTCCTCGAGTCCCAGAGGGCAAAGGCGAACTGTCCGTTGAGCTGATCGACGAGTCTCTCCCCGACTTCCTCGTAGAGATGGACGAGCACCTCGGTGTCGGAGCGGGTCGAGAGCTTATGGCCCCTCGACTTGAGACCTTCACGGATCGTCTCGTAGTTGAAGATTTCTCCGTTGAAAGAAACCCATACGGTGCCGTCCTCGTTCTGGAGAGGCTGATGGCCGCCCTCCAGATCGATGACCTTCAAACGACGGGTTCCCAGTCCGACCGGACCGTCCACGTAGGTTCCTTCGTCATCGGGGCCGCGATGGACCAGGGTGGAGAGCATCCGCCGCACGACCATCTCGTCGACGGGGGCGTTTTGGTCCAGATTGAGTAGTCCTGCAATCCCGCACATAGGATCTCATCGACAAGGGAGGCACGCTTTTCACCGGACGCGGCGACAACTGGCGGTCCTCGGCCGGCCAAAGGCTTTCTCTGCCGCTGGCCGGGCTCATGGAATCTTCGACAATGGCGCATCTTAACAGACCGGTGTACCTGACGCAACGGCCAGGGTGGACCCTGATCCCCCATCTGCGCCCTGGTCTGCCCACTTCGTCTGCCCACTTCGTCTGCTGCGTCAGAACTCGTCGCCTTCCGGCCATCTTGCATAGGACCGCTCCTCTTCGTCGCGGTCGCAAGATGGCGTTCTTTCTTGCATCCGGGGCACATCCGGGGTCCAGGGAGGTGAAAGTCTATGTCCTCGAAATGCTCATGATCACGGGGTTTGCCAGAACGAGGTGAAGGATTTGGGACGGCCAGGGTGGAAGCGAGAGGCATGTCTTTCGGAGTCCGTGCTACACAAAGTTCACAAGATGCGCACCCGGCGAAGGCTCTTCACTGTCGCGTTGAACGCTCTCTTAAGTGTACTCTAGAGTCAATACCCCATGATTATGAAGACTCCCGAGGGAGGACTCGATCGTGGCACGACTGGAAGAATCCCACCGCTTTTTCATCGTGGTCGTCGTCGTGTGCGGTTGTCTCTCGGCTCTGATTCGATGGTCGTGTTCGTCCCGTCCGGTTACAGGACGGGAACCTCACTTGACTCTCGCTGACGACAGCCTGTCCGCGGCTGACCGGCTTCGTCTCGGGTCTGATGGCCCGGGGCTCGCCTCCCGGGAAGACGGAGCTGCCCCGCGATCGGGCAAAGACGGGGCTCGAGCCTCCTCGTCCCGGTCCGGCCGGATCGGGATGGAAGATCTCACCGTCTCCGGGCAGGGGCGGTCCGGAGGTCGCGGGGGAGGCGATCGTCGATCGTTCTCGTTGTTTGACACGGAGCCAACAGCGCTCGCTGACTCGCTGTTTCAGAGACGAAGCTCGGCGACCAGGATCATGCACCACCAGATCGTGGCGGCCATCTTGAGCCCGACCGTCCGTTTCCGATCCCTGGGTCGAATCGAGGGGGCCTTCCTGTATGATCAAGAGAAGGGATGGCTTTCGTTCAATGGAAGTCAGTTCGTTGCTGTGACTCCGGCGGACGTTCCAAAACCGATCCAGCGTCGTTGCCCCGTTCTCATCGATCCGCTGACCCGGAAGCCGTTCAAACGAGGCTCGGACGAGTGAATCGCCGCTCCATGAGAATCAAACGGTCAATAGGACGAGAGGCAACCAGAGCCCTCAGAGCCTTTCGGACTTCTGTCCGACGAGGATCCAGACTTCCGGACTCCAGACTCCGGACTCCGACCCGGAGTCCGTTGGGATCTTACCCCGATACGCTTCTTTGGCCTTCTCCCGCTTCCACCCGGCTGCTGTCCCCTTGGCGGCAAGGGGCTGTTGGTCTGTCGTTCGCCATCGTGGTGACATTGCTCGTCCTGCTCGGCCTGGCGGGGTTCTATCAGCTCAAGCGTTCTTCCGAGACCCTTCACATGGCCGCTCGGAACGCTGGTGGAGTGGTGGCGGAGGAGCTTGCCGCTGCAGCCATCGAAGAGGCCGGATGGCGCGTGCAGAAGCTTTTGACCGATCCGACCCATCCGCTCTGGACCGACGTCCGGACCGAGCTGATCCGGGCGCGCAAGGCAGCTCTCGATCTGTCCAAGGAGGTGTGGCCCGAGCATCTCAGCCAGCGTCTGGCCAAGGCGACCGATCGTCCTCTGTACCGCTATCTCAAGATCGAGTATCTCAACGCGGTTCTGCTGATACCGCAGAAGCCGGATGACCCTCAGCGGGTCGAGTTCGACTGCGCCGTCACGCTGACGGTTATGGGGCACTCCATCTATCGCCGAGTCGTGGAGCGGCGCCCCTACGGATTCATGCTCGTCGCGCCCCTGAAGCCTTTCGATCGCGTCACGGTCGCCATCCTGCAGCACGACGGTATCCCTGCCGTGCGCGGGTCGTTGGCCGCTCTCCTTCAAGCCATGAGAGATTTCAACCAGGCTGCCGCTCTTCTCGGAAGCGTTCTGTCTGGCGGTCCAGCCACCGTCTTCCCTCCGCCGTTCATCCGGCTCGGCACGGCACCGTCGCTGTCAGGGGTGCTGGCGGGCAAGGCCGCGTGGGCCAAGAACGAGATGCGAACCAAGGATTCCGGATTCGACGATCGGCTGGCCGCGATGACCGAGAGCGAGCGGAGCTGGTTTGATTGGTCGCTCGTCGCCGGACAGCCCGAAGCCTACGTGGGCCTTCCGGAAGCCCCTTCGGAGGGCGGAGCGTCCGGGGCCTCTGTCCAAGAAGTGCCGCAGAGCTCGCTTTTCGCGAGGGTCCCGCCGAACGGCGCGGCCATTCTCTCGGCTCAGCCAAGCGTGTCCCTCGATCTCTTTGACCACGAAGTGCGATTGCGTCAGGAATACCAGCCAGCCCTGCGGACGGCCCAAACGTGCGTCGAGTCCTACAATCGGATGTGGCCCGCATACCTGGGCCGTGATCAGTGGCCGGTCGACGCGGCCGCCCGCGCGCGGCTCGTCAACGAGTGGGCCCGCTCTCTGCGGCAAGTCCGACCTTTCATCGAGGAGTGCGTCAAGAAGCTGAATCCGATCACCCGCCACCTCGAGGCCCATGGTCGGTCCGGCATCACCAGCGACACTCTCAAGGAGTACGAGCGGTCGGTGTGCAAGTCTCCGAGGCCGCTCGCCTTCCACCTCTCGGACCAGGAGGATTTGAAGCTCCTGACCGAGACCTTTCCCGTCTTCTGCGGCCACATCGCTTACTGTGGGAAGAAGGATCTGAAGGTGAACCTCCCGCAGTTCGCCGGACTCGCCATCATCAGCGCGCAGCAACGCGGACCCGGGGAGGAGGAGCGGTCTCTCGTCGTGGAGGCGCTTGGCGTTCGCGACCCGACCCGCGACCTCCTCGTTCTCCACGGCGAGCGCGTGGAGTTTAGGACGTCCGACATCCAGTCCGGAGTCCACGTCACCGATCGGTTGTTCCTTCGCTATCCAAGTCCCAGGATTCGTGGAAATCTGGTTCTGGAAAGGCTCAGGCCTCTCAAGGAGCGAGACAAGGACGAGGAACTGGCCGGAACGGTCACGTACGAGCCGACGCTGTCGGCCGGGGCGATCTGGCGCCGCAAGGGCGGGCAGAACACTCCGCCGCTGCGGCCTTTGGGGTCTTCGAGCTCGAGTCCGCTCACGACCCTGGGATTGCCGCTGGACCACTATCTCGTCACTCTGTCACCGCGCGGGCTGCAGCGCGCGGTTCTCAGGACCCCCTCGGGATCGGAGGGCCGCCAGCGATGACCGGGCCAGGACGAACGACCGAGCAGCGACTCCAAGGGATACGAAGGCGGGTCCGTATCCGCGCGATCAGCCTGCTTGAGGTCCTCATCGTCGGGGTCATCGCTACGATCCTGGCCATTCCCATCCTCACCTCGATCTCGCTGTCCGGGCATGAGGCGATGACCAGCGAAGACTACATGCTCGCCGAGGATCTCTGCGAGCGATATGTGCAGGAAGCTCTGGGACTTCCATGGGACAAGCTGAGCCGATCGTTGCCCATCCGGCAAGTCTTGGGAGGGATTCCTCCGGGTGACGAGCGGATCGCTCGTCGTTTTCCGGAGTATCAGCAGAATCTGGGGGGCGGGGACTCCTTCCGGGGGGTGTTGACGATCCAGAAGGTCGAGGAAGGGCTCGTCATGATCGAAGTCCACCTCGAATGGCCGGTGCGACCGGGCTCCAAAACGATGCGTTCGTACTCGCTCATTCGAATGAAGTCCAGGTGGGATCTCTCTCTGGGACAGACCTGGACACTCAGCAAAGGGGCTCTTCTCCATCTCAACGAGGAGGAAAAGAAGGAGGAGAATGAGGAGAAGGAGGAGGATGTCCGGTGAGGACCCACGGAAGACCTGTGTGCAATGCTGTCTGCAACCGCGATTTCATCAGCGTTGGTCTTGGGGAAACGAGCTCGTCCGATCGCGTGGCGTTGACGCTCATCGAGGTCGCGGTCGCCCTTGTGGCCGGCTCGATGCTCTTCATCATCATCCTGAACTTCTACCAACAGGGGATGCGTACTCTCGTTTCGGACAGCAACAAGCTAACGGCAACCAGCCGAACGCATCTGGCCTCTGAGCGAATCCGGATGGAGCTCTTCGGGACGAAATGGGCGTGGGTCGTACCGCTGGCTGATCCCGACGCGGGCAGACCTCGAAATGTCTGGGGCGCGGCCCCGGAGTGGATCCTCGAGGGACGCCAGACCAGCGACTCCGGCGAGTCAGGGACCGTGGCCCCACCTCCGGGCGGGGCAGCCTCGGTCAACCTCGAGGGAAGCCCGCTCATGTATGGCGGGATCTCCTCTGCGGACGGATCAGCCTCGGACCTCGTGGAGTACCTGTTCGATTCCAAGTCCAAGAAGTTGTACATCGGCGGAGAGGAGATCTCTCGAGATCTGGCCGCCGTGCTGTTCGTGAACGCGAGCCAGCACGTCATCAAGTACGTTCTCCAGGCCGACGAGTACCGGGGGAACACGAGATTCAAGGCCGAACGCGAGCGATCGACCCTGGTGGGGGCCTCCTATCTGCAGGCTCAAGAAGAGGAGAATCTTTTTTCGTCGGTGGTTCACGAGACTGTCCATGCGTGGTGCACGCTCGGGACTCCGATTCACACCGGGTACACGGATCATTGATCCTCCGTGAACAGTGTGGCCCGCCCCGCCAGGTTGTTCCTCTCGATGTGCTAGAATCACCGGCCTCCGGGTAGCTCTGTTTGCCCTGGTAAGTCAATGCCCTCGCTGGCCGCGATGGGCTCGGACACTGGCAGTCTGCTGAAAAAGGGGTTCGTCACGAGACCGAGCGAGAAATTGCCTGACAAGGAGGGCGATCCAAAATGCCCGGAGGTGTGCTTGGATAGCACATTGAGGTCATTTTGGATCGGACGACGCGGGCAGGCGATTTCGCAGCCGGTCGCAGTAGAAGCGCCTTTTTCCGCAGTCTGCTAGAGTCGGTGGGCCCATGAAAGAGCTGTCCGTTGAACTCAGGTCGATGCCAAGACCGGTGGCGGCACTGCTATCCCTGGGATCTGTCGCGGTCGTCTCGGCCTATCTCTACCTCCATCCGATGCCACGGTCGTCTGCCTCGTGGACGCTCGATGGAACGCTCTCTCTGCCTCTGATCGAGATCCTCTTCACGTTCGCCTTGTTCGCGGGGATCCAGGGAGCCGGCTTGCACGGTCTCGATCTGATTGGCGCGAGTCCGGACCGGCGGGGCGGATCTCCGAGCGAGTCGCTTCTTGCCGGTTTGGTGGTGGGTACTCTAGTGGTGTCTACGGTCACACTGGGTCTCGGACTCGTGGGGCTTTTCAACTCCAAGGCACTGGGATTCCTCTTCGTTCTCCTCTGCATCGCGGCCTTGCGCGCGCGAAGCCCGTTTGTCAAAGCCATGGCGAACCTCCTCCGGGCCGTGTGCTCGTTGCCGGGGTGGTGGCGTGTCGGGCCGATCCTGCTCTCGCTTTTGTTGGTTCTTCCCTTTCTCCAAGCGCTCTCCCCTCCGACCGGATACGACGCGCTTTTCTACCATCTGACCGTTCCGGCCGGTTTCCTCGAAAAGGGTGTGATCAGTGAGGCGTCCACCCCCCCCTTGGGGCATTACCCGTTCGCGGTCCAGATGCTGTTTTCGATCGGCATGTCGATCCTCTCGGATCGAGTCCCGGGATTGATCCAGCTCGGATTCCATCTCGCGACGCTCCACGCCACGGCCGCGCTGGCGAGGAGGTTCGTTTCTGGACCCGGATGGATGGCGGCCATGCTCGTCTTCGCGGGTGTCCCGTATGTGCAGAGATTCGCGGGTCAGGCGTTTGTCGACCTTCCGGTGGCTTGCTTCATCGTGATCGGAACCCTGTTCCTGACCACGTTCCTGTCCGGGAGTGACCGGCGAGATCTCACGATTGCCGCTCTCGCAGCCGGAGCAGCGTGCTGCGTCAAACACGTCGGCATGTTCGGAGCTTTGATGCTCCTAGTCATGCTCGTGCAAGGTCGTCACCAAAGGGGCGTCGGTTTCGGTCAGGACGCGGTCCGGTTCGTCCTGATCTGCGCTGTGACCTTCGGTCCGTGGCTCGCAAAGAGTGCGCTCTGGACCGCGAATCCGCTTTTCCCCGCCGGCAACCAAGAGCTCTTCCGGGTATTCCGCTCGCTGGGGATCCCCCCATCGCGGATCGAGATCCTCAAACTTGGGTGGTTCTCGGAAGATCCGAGGCTCTCTCAGTTGTCGTTTTCATCGGGCCTGAAACTCATGGGACGAGGATGTGGCGTCATCGATCTGTTGCTCTTGCCGGTCTACCTCTCCGTGGACAGTCGTGATCAGTCTGTCGACGAAGCCCCGGTTCATTTCTGTGGGGAGGGGTCACCCCTGTTCCTGGCCCTTCTCCTGTTCTTGCCTCTGGGAACTCCTGGCAAGATCGGACGTCTGGCCCCTCTCCTGATCGGTGGCCTCTTCCTTTTCTTCGAGATCTCCATGGTGTCACAACAGCAGAGGTTCTACTTGCCGGTCTATGCCCTGCTGGCGGTGCCGGCTGCTGGCGTTCTCGTGTCGCGCGGCGTGGTAACGTCTCTTGCGGCCTTTCTGAGCGCGTTCGTCTGGACCTGGGGGTTGTCGGCCTCGATGATCCTCTCGTGGTCGCGTGGTGATCTTCCAGCCTCCGTGGGGCTGTTGTCGCGCGAGAGTTATCTCATCCGTGAGCTCGAGTGTCACGGAGCCTTCTCGTTCGCGAACCGTCATCTCTCGCCCGCTTGCCGCGTCCTCCTCTGCTTCGAACCACGCGCCTACTACCTGAAGATCCCCCACGAAGGAGACGATCCTTCGCCGGGCCTTCGCGTTCTCGAGACCCTCTTCGCCTCATCGAGCGCGGAGGATTTCCTCGATCGGGTTCGGCGCCGGGGGGTCACCCATCTGTACGTGCCACGTCACGGCTTTGCCCTCCTGACCGAAGCGAGTGATGAAGAGGACTATAGGAAGACGCTCGAGCGTCTGTTCAAACGCGATCTAAGACGGATCTATGGCGACGGCCACGGTTTTCTCTTCGAGATACCAGGACCCCCATTCAAGGTCCCGACTCTTTCGAGCCCGGAAAGGAGTCGTCGTTGACCGACCTTTTCTGCTCCCTGACCGATGTGGGGTGGCGCCAGCTACGAACCAGCCTGGACTGGATCTCTGGGGAGTACCTGTTCCGCAGCTCCATCTTCCTCCTCGTGGTGGGTGGTTTCTGGCTGGGACTGTGGCTTCTGTTCCTGTTCCACCAACGGTCGAACGACTTTTGGAGACGAGAGTTCGTGGACCGTCTCGTCCCCTTCCTCCGGACCCACGAATGGCGGATCGTCGCGATCCTCGTCTGCCTCTCCTCTCTCGGTTCGGCGATCCTGGCGGTGTTCGTCCTCGGCGCGACGCCGCATGTTCCTGACGAGGTCGCCTACCTTTTTACGGCGAAGGCGCTGGCTTCCGGGCAATGTTGGCTTCCGGCTCCTCCCGACGGACTCGAGAAAGCCTTTGAGGTGCCCTTTCTGCTGACCGAGCACGGGCGGTGGTACGGCAAGTATCCTCCCACCTGGCCTGCCGTGCTCGCACTGGGTGAGCGGTTCGGAGTGGCGTGGCTGGTCAATCCGATCCTCGACGCCCTGGCGCTTCTTCTGTTCCACCGTCTGGCCCGCCAATGGATGGGAGCCACCAGGGCTCTGCTCGGGACCTCTCTCCTCGCTTCCTCGCCTTTCTTCGTGATCATGGGCGCTTCGTTGATGTCCCATCCGTTGACTCTGGTCCTCCACCTCTGCGGACTGATAGCCTGGACCCGCCTTCGACGCAAAGACAATTCCGCCCTGTCGGAGATCGTCCTGGGCGCAAGCTTCGGTGCAACGCTCGCTCTGCGCCCCATGGATGCAGTGGCCCTGTGGGCCGTGCCTGTCGCCTGGTTACTCAGCTCGCGTTGGCAAGACGGTCGCCTCGAGGTTCGCAGCGTTGCTCGGCTGTTGACCTCGTCGCTGATCTGCCCCCTGCTCGCCCTCGCCTACAATGTGAATGTAACTGGAGAGGTTTCCCTGTCGCTGTACGCCAGATACGACCCGACCGACAGACTGGGGTTCGGACCCAACGTGGGCTGGGGGGGGCACAACCTCTTCAACGGGATCTGCGGCCTCGTCTTCAACGGGTTCGTCCTGAACGAAGACCTCTTCGGATGGCCGTTGTCGAGCCTTCTGCTCGTTGGCTTGGGCATGCTCTCGGTCGGGCGAAGAGGGGACGATCGGCGTGTCGCAATCTGGGGCATCTCTCTCCTCGCCGTTGGATACTGTCTGTACTTTGGGCATGGAATCGCCTATGGGGCTCGTTACTACCATGCGCTCCTTCCCTTTCTCGTGATCCTCACGATCGACGGGATCGACTTCGTGGCGTCTTTGGGGGGCCGAAGCGCACTTCCAGCGACTCTGTTGACCGTGCTGTTCCTGGCTGTTCTGTCGGTCGCCACGTACTGGCCTGGCCGTTTCGAGGCGCTCCAAGACTACCTTCTGGTCGCGTCTACTCCTCAGAGCCGGATTCCTCCGGGATCGTCGCGGCGGCTTTTCGTGATCGGAAGCTCCAAACCGGGCGAGGTCGAGAAATACTGGGGTCCTTTCTTCTGGAATCCGATCGGTTCCGGAGCGAAAAAGGACACGAAGCGTCCCCTGGTCTCGGGCGCGGTGAAACCGGCAGAGGATGGGCCTTTGTTCATCAGGGACGGCCCTTGGGTTCGTGATGGAAGAGTGTCCCGGGCTTTCCCGGGCTATCAGATCGTTCCTCTCGATCTCGCGCCGTTTCGCTTGAGAAGCTGGTGACACACAGCCGGGGACACGCATCTCTAAAGAAGACTTCTCGTGAATGTCAACATGTTCATGAACTGAGGTTGACAATTGGGTACGCTCCGGCTACACTGCCGCCGCGTCGATGAACCCCACCACTCGTGCCATTCTCGATCTGTTGAAGAGCCAAGACGGCTGGGTCTCCGGGCAGGAGATCGGCCGAGGGCTGGGGGTCTCCCGTTGCGCCATCTCCAAGCACATCGGCCTTCTCCGGAGTCAGGGATACTCGATCGAATCCGTGCCCCGGAGAGGTCATCGGCTCCGCTCGTCCGTCGATCTGCCCCACGAAGCCGAGGTGGAACCTCTGCTCGAGACTCGCTGGATCGGCCGGCGGATCGTCTACCTCGATGAGGTCGACTCCACGAATTCCGAAGCCGCGCGTCAAGCCCGGGCCGGCTGCGCGGAGGGGCTTGTGGTCGTGGCCGATGCGCAGACTGCGGGACGGGGTCGCCTGCACCGCCAATGGGTGTCTCCGCCCGGCGTGAACCTCTACTTCAGCGTGGTGTTGAGACCCCGAGTCGCGCCAACCAAGATCATGCAGCTCTCCCTCGTCACGGGCGTGGCGGTCCACCAAGCGCTCCGAGACGTGGCTGCCACCCTCGACGTCCGCATCAAGTGGCCCAACGACCTCCTGATCGGGGGTCGCAAACTCTGCGGAATCCTGTGCGAGAGTGAGATCGAAGCCGATCTGGTTCACCAGCTCGTCGTGGGAGTCGGAGTCAACGTGAACGGCCGTTCGTTCCCCTTGCCCCTTGGCGAGACGGCCACCTCGCTTCGGATGGAGACCGGTGACCTCGCTTCGCGTCCGGCTCTCCTGGCGCGGGTACTCAACCGGTTCGAGCAGCTCTACGAGATCTGGTGTCGCGCGGGAGACCTGGAGCCGTTTCTGCCGGAACTGAATCGACACTCGTTTCTGGTAGGACATCGGGTGTCGATCGAGGGTCCCGGATGCACCTTCGACGGTGTATCCGAGACGATCACTTCCGACGGGGCGCTCGTGGTGCGGCTCGACTCCGGGCAGAGGCGCATGGTCGCCACGGGCGACGTGCATGTCGTTTCGTCACAAGGAGACGGGGTATGAAGATCCATCGAGCTGTATCGGACGCCTACCGGGTCGTGGAGGCGGGGGAATCGCTGCCGGAAGGGCTAGCCTACGAGCTCGCGGAGCTTGTGGGGGAGGACGTGCTTGACCTCGTTTCGCTCGCCCACAAGGTGCAAAGTCGCAGAGCCGCTGGCGTGGAGACCTGTTCGATTTTGAGCGCCAGGACCGGATCGTGCGGCGAGGGGTGCCGATTCTGCGCTCAATCAGCCCATCATGCGACCGGCGCGGACAACCACGAGCTGATGAGTCCCGCCGAGATCGTAGAGAGAGCTCGAGAGGCTCACGACCACGGGGTCGGGCACTTCTGCATCGTCACCAGCGGACGCGGTCATCTGGTGTCGACACCTGAGTTCGAGGACGTCTGCGAAGCGATAGAGGAGGTCCGCGCGGCTGTTCCACGGCTCTCGGTGTGCGCGTCGCTCGGGATCTTGAGCGACGAGACCGCGAGCCGTCTCGCGCGGACGGGGATCGCGCACTACAACATCAATCTACAGGTGCCTCCGGGTCGTTACTCGGAGTTGGTGACCGACACGCATCCGGTGGAAGAACGGATGGCCACGATTCGCCGGATGCGAGCTCGGGGGATTCTGGTTTGCAGCGGTGGGATCCTTGGCCTGGGCGAGACGATGCGAGAGCGCGTGGAACTGGCATTCGCTCTGCGCGCGCTTGACGTGGAGATCATTCCGCTCAATGTCTTGATTCCCATCCCCGGAACGCCCTTGGCGGACCGGCCCCTGGTTCGTGCAATGGAGGCCGCAAAGACATTTGCGGTCTTCAGACTCGTCCATCCGACCAGGCTCATCAAGTTCGCGGCGGGCCGGGAAACGATCATGAAAGATTTCCAGGGGCTTCTCATGCTGGCCGGCGCGAACGGTCTCATCACCGGTGGTTACCTGACGACCCGTGGTCGCTCCGTGGCAGATGACAAGTCGTTCGTGGACGAGCTGTCTCTCTTCCGATCATGACCGAACAAAACGGGTGTGATCCTGTCTGTTCCACAACTGGGCAGTCCTTGGCTTCATCGAACGACCTGGAGACGCTCGGAACCGTGTGTCCGGAGGAGCGGGCCCAGCTGCCGTTCGAGAGAGAGCTATCGATCCTGCGTGATCGAGGGGAGCTTCGCACTCTGCGGGAGGTCTCCGGACGGACGGGAGATTTCGCGCTTCTCTCGGGTCACAGGCTCGTCAATCTGGCCACGAACGACTACCTGGGACTGGCGTCGGACGAGGCCATGCTCGAGAGGTTCCTTCGCAAGGGGCTGGCAAATCCGTTCGAGCACATGGCCATGACGAGCTCCTCTTCAAGGCTTTTGGCCGGGAACCATCCCGGTTTCGGGGTCCTCGAAGGGGAGCTCTCGGCCCTGTTCGGCGGACGGTCGGCCCTCGTGTTCGGCTGCGGATATCTCGCCAACCTTGCCGTCTGCGGCACCCTCGCCCAGCGGCACGAACTCATCCTCTGCGACAGGTTGGTCCACGCGAGCGTGCTCGACGGGGCGCGCCTGTCCGGAGCCCGGATCGTGCGCTACAGGCATCTGGACTACGGGCATCTCGAGAGCCTTCTTGCCGATTCTCGGCTGCGGCCCGGGAAGGTGTTCGTCGTCACCGAATCGGTCTTCAGCATGGACGGTGACGTGGCCGATCTCCGGCGCCTCGTGGAGCTCAAAAACGAGTATGGCGCATGGCTCGTGGTCGATGAAGCCCACGCCGTCGGTGTCTATGGGGAGAATGGGCTCGGTGTGGGCGAGGCGACCGGTGTCCTGGACCAGATCGACGTGATCGTCGGCACGTTCGGGAAGGCGCTCGCCTCGACGGGCGCGTTTGTTGTCAGTTCCTCTCACATCAGAGATTACCTCGTCAACAGGGCGCGATCCTTCCTGTTCACGACGGCGCTGCCCCCGTCCGTGGTCCATTGGACCTCGACGACGCTTGCGGCCATGGTCTCCATGCGGGCGGAGCGTAGGCACGTGCTGGATCTCGCGGCGACCCTTCGGGCGCGTCTTCGCAAGTCCGGAGCCTGCTGCCCCGGCGACTCCCAGATCGTCCCCATCCTCGTGGGGGAGAGCGTCCGTGCCGTGGAGTTGGCAAGACGTCTTCAGGACGCGGGATTCCTGGTTTTTCCGGTTCGTCCGCCGACTGTGCCCCCTGGCCGCGCCCGCGTTCGCCTCTCGTTGACCGCCAATCTGACGTGGGATCGGATCGAAAAGATTCCGAGAGTGATCGAGGAGTTCCTTCGTGAGGATGGAATGGGTTCAAAAGCGTGACCGTCCGCGAGCCATCCTCTTCTGCAACGGCTGGGGAATGGACGGTGAGGTGCTCAAGCACACTCCCTTGCCTGTGGAGTGGGACCTCGCGATGCTCTACGATTACACGACTCTCGAACTTCCGATCGAGGTCCCTCGTCTGTTCGACGCGTACCCCGGGGTCGTGGTCGTGGCTTGGTCGATGGGGGTCTGGGGCTCTGGCGTCCTCGTTCCGTTTGCCGGACGCATCCGCAGGACGGTTGCGATCAACGGGACCGGCATGCCGATCGACGAGAGTTTCGGCATCCCACCAGGTCCGTTTCACTCGACGACCATTGTGTTCACGGAGGAAAACCAGAGGGCGTTCTACCGCCGCATGTGCGGCTCTTCGGAGGAGTACCGGCGATTTGCCGAGGCCGCGCCGAGACGCGCGCCGCGCGATCAGCAAGCCGAGCTGTTCTCCCTCGAGAGCGCGATCAACACCCGCAAGTGGACCGGGCTTTCGTTCGACGCGGCCTGGATCGGCAATCGGGACAGAATCTTCCCGCCCAGGAATCAGCGGCGGTACTGGGAAGGGCGAACCGACTGTCGGTCTGTCGACATGCCGCACTTCCCTTTCTTTGACCTTGGTTGGGAGGATCTGGTGGCTTGTGTCTAGTCGTGTGGACAAGGAGCTCGTGCGGGAGAGGTTTTCTCGGTGTCTTGGAACCTACGGGGCGAACGCGACCGTCCAGCGCGAGACATCTCGCCGGCTGGTCTCGCGGCTGGTGGCCCATGGAGGGGTACGGCACGATAGGATCCTGGAGATCGGGTGCGGCACCGGTCTGCTCACCGAGGTCCTGTCCCAGCGGCTCGAGTTTCGCGAGATCACGCTCAATGACTTGGTGCCCGACTGCGACCCGATCGCCCGGTCCGTCTGTCGGCCCGAGCACCAGGGGCGGATTCGGTTCCTCTCCGGTGACATCGAAAATGGCGTCTCGATTCCGGCAGGGCTCGATTTGATCGTATCGAACGCGGTCTTCCAGTGGGTGAATAGTCCCGATGGGCTCCTGGAGCGGGTGCGTTCCGCGTTGAAACCCGAAGGGCTCCTGGCCTTCTGCACCTTCGGTCCGGACAACCTGCGCGAGGTGCGTGCCCTCACGGGTGAGTCTCTCTCCTATGCGTCGCGACAAGACCTCAAGACTCTGATGGACCGACATTTTCGTGTTCTCGAATGCGAGGAATCGACGGTCGAGGTGGTCTTCTCGTCTCCTCTGGAGGTGCTCCGTCACCTCAAGGCCACCGGAACCAACGCGTTGTCCCGCCGATCCTTCACTCGGGGCTCGCTCGTCGACTTCGACCGGAGCTATCGGAGTCGGTTCGGGAAGGGGGATCGGGTTCCTCTGACGTACCATCCGCTCATCCTCATCGGGAGAAGGTGAGCTCGTGTCCGTCGTTTTTGTGACTGGAACGGATACGGGTGTCGGCAAGACCGTGGTGACCGGACTTCTGGGCCGCGAACTCCTCTCTCGCGGATTGTCGGTGTCCACCCAGAAGCTGGTTCAGACCGGATGTTCCGGATTCTCCGAGGACGTCCGGGAGCACCGACGTTTGATGGGGATCGATTTTACGCAGGACGACCTCGAAGGTCGCTCGTGTCCCTACGTTCTCGAGTATCCGGCGTCTCCACACCTGGCAGCCGCGATCCAGGGCGTCGTGATCGACGTCGCCTCGATCACTCGGGCGACCGAAAGCCTCGAGAGATCTCATCGCTATGTCCTCCTCGAGGGTGTTGGTGGAATCGACGTGCCGCTTTCCGGGGCGTACACGACGCTCGATTACCTCGCGGAGCGACGCTATCCGCTCGTGATCGTCAGCTCGTCGAAGCTCGGGACCATCAACCACACTCTCCTGACTCTCGAGGCCGCGGTCCGGCGGGGGCTCACGATCTGGGGGGTCGTGATCAATCGAGATCCCGGGGAGGACAGGACCATCGCCGAGGACTATCGGACCGTGTTCCGAACGTTTCTGGACCGGTACGGATGTCGGAGCGCCGCGGTCGTCGATCTTCCGCGATTGGTCGACGGGGAGGCCTCACGGATCGATCTGTCTTGCGTGCTCGGTCCGTGGATCGATGGGGAGAAAAAAACGCAGGCGAAACTCGAGCCTGGGAGCCCGTCGGACGTTCAGTCCGACAGGGCCAGCCCCTCGCGTCGTGGTCCAGAGCCTGATCCTCTCGGCAATTCCGGGGGAGTGGACCTCAAGGACAGCGCGTGGCGCGACTATGACCGTCTCCACATCTGGCACCCGTACACCTCGATCGTGCATCCGCTTCCCGTTTATCCCGTGGTGTCCGCCCACGGTGTTCGACTCCGCCTGGCGGACGGGCGGGAACTGATCGACGGGATGTCGTCCTGGTGGGCGGCCATCCATGGCTACAACCATCCGGTGCTCAACGAGGCTGCCTATCAGCAGCTCGCCAAGATGTCCCACGTGATGTTCGGTGGGCTCACCCACGGCCCCGCGATCGGACTCTGCTCGCTGCTCCGCGAGCTCGTGCCGCTCGGACCCGTGTTCTTGTGCGACTCCGGGTCGGTCTCGGTCGAGGTCGCCATCAAGATGGCCCTTCAATTCTGGCAGGCCTCCGGAGAGCCTCGGAAGACACGGCTGCTGACCGTGCGGTCCGGCTATCACGGCGATACCTTTGCCGCCATGTCCGTCTGCGACCCGGTCACGGGAATGCATCACCTCTTCCAGGGTGTCCTCGCCCGACAGCTGTTCGCCCAAGCTCCCCGCTGTCGGTTCGATGACCCGTGGAGCGAGGAGTTCATCGACGATTTCCACGGGCTTCTGCGAGCCCATTGTCACGAAATCGCCGCGGTCATCCTCGAGCCGATCGTTCAGGGGGCGGGCGGGATGCGGTTCTACTCGCCCCACTATCTGAAGAGGGTTCGCGAGTTGTGCGACGAGTATGGGGTACTCCTGATTTTGGACGAAATCGCCACCGGCTTCGGGCGGACCGGAAAGCTTTTCGCCTGCGAGCACGCCGGGGTATTGCCCGACGTGATGTGTCTTGGCAAGGCGCTGACCGGAGGCACCATGACTCTTGCCGCTGTGCTCGCCTCAGAGCGGGTCGCCAAGACCGTCTGCACAGGGGAACCAGGGGTGTTCATGCACGGCCCGACGTACATGGCCAACCCTCTCGCGTGCTCCGTGGCAATCGCGAGCGTCCGGCTTCTCCTTGAATCACCGTGGGAGGAGCGGATCCGGAGGATCGAGACCCAGCTCCGGCTCGAGCTTGCGCCATGCCGGGATCTGGAAACGGTTGAAGACGTCCGGGTCCTGGGCGCGATCGGAGTGGTCCAGATGCGGGAGAACGTGGACGTGGCCGCGCTGCAGGCCACGTTCGTCAATCGAGGAGTCTGGATTCGTCCCTTTGGCCGACTGGTCTACGTGATGCCGCCCTACATCATCGACTCAGAGGACCTGTCGATCCTCACCCGGACAATCGTCGAGAGCCTGTGAACTTCAGAACCCGACCAGATTGTGGAGCCAGAGCCTCAAATCGTAGTAGATGTTCCGGAAGACGTTCGCGCCCACCGTGCCGGGCGGCACCTGGATGCAGTACATTCCCTTGTCGACCGCGGGATAGTCGAGGCCCCTCATGATAGCAACCGGAATCCCCAAGTTGGTGTTCCCCATGACGAGCGAGCACGAGCTGGCCACGATGTCCGCGATGGCATCGACGCCCCCGACCTTCGGCTTCCCGTAGAGGTCTTTTTCTCCGAAATGGTTGGCCACGGTATCGATGCCCCAAGCCCCGATGGCCTGGTCCACGGAACCGAACCTCTGGTAGCGGATGTCCGTGTCCGAAATGATCACTGCCACGGTCTTGCCCGTCTTTTCGCGGATCTCCTGTCGGATCCGGCGACACGACTCGTTGGCGTCCACAGGCAGGAGGATGGCGTTTTCCGTGCCCTCGACGTTGGAGCAGTCGATCCCGGCGTCGGTGGCCACGAACCCGCTGGGGAGCTCGGCCAAGATCATGGTCGGCTCCTTGCCGAACAGTTCTTCCACGACCTTTCGTCCCACCGGGAACGTCTCGGGGTGCTTGTCGAACCAGGCCAGACCCGAAGTTCCCGTCTGGAGAATGCCCCAGGTCTTCTTGCTCGCCTGGATGATGAGCTCCACGATTCGAGCGTCACGTCGGGCGATCTTGGCCAGGGCGAGAGCGGCTTGCGACGGTTTCACCGTGGAGAGAGGGATGATGCGCCCCTCGGCCTTCGAGACGACTTTGGACGTGATGACGACGACATCTTGGTCTTCGATGGCGACGTCTTGCTTGCTCAGTCGATCGAGAATCGTTCCGGTCAGATCCTGGCCTTTTTCGATGAAGCCCATTTGCTTCACCGGGATGATCCTGATTTCACCCACGTTCATCCTGAAGGACTCCTGTCAGGACTTTTCGTCCCCATTATCCCCGGGACACCCCGGTTCGAGAAGTCGGCTGATGCGCGGCCGCGGGAAGCCGCGATGATATCACGGAAAAGGAGGAGGGACAAGACCTTGAGAGTGGTTGGAGAGGATGGGGACGCTGGTCTTGATGGGGTCCACCGGTTCTCGGGCCCGGCCATCGACGAACTCCCGGTGCCAGAGCTCGAGCATGAGGAGAGTGTAGAGTCTGTAGGCATGATCCCGGATTCCGGATCGGTGCTCTTGGATGAGCGTCTCCAGAACCTCCCGACGGAAGTAGCCACGCGCCAGCGTCGCGGGGTCGAGGAGGACCTCGCCCAACATCCCGGAGAGCTCCCCGCGGAACCATTTCTTGATGGGCACTCCGAACCCCATCTTCCGTCGGTGGAGAATGCCCGAGGGCAAAAGCCGGGAAAGTGCTTTCTTGAGAATGTACTTGGTCGTGGTCCCACGCAGTTTCAGGTTGGCGGGAATGGATGCCGCAAACTCCACCAGAACGTGATCCAGGAAGGGACTCCGTCCTTCGAGGCTGTTCATCATCGTGGCGATGTCCACCTTGACCAAGAGATCGTCCGGCAGGTAGCCCAGAATGTCGGCCGCCATCATCCTGTCGATGGACGAGCGGGCGTTGGTCCAGGAGAAGGCCTCGCGCAGAATGTCGGCGGAATCGTGGACGCCGATGGATTCTCTCATTGCGGGAGTGTAGAGCCGATCGCGCAACGTCCGATCCAGACAGGTCACCAGCGAGAGATACGAGTCGTCGGCCGGTTCGAGGGAAGCGCTGGTGAACCGTTTCACGCGACGGAGCAGGCTGTAGTGGCCATCAGGATCCGGCAGGAGGCCAAGGATCCTCGATGAGACAGCGCGCAGACTTCGCGGAACAAGTCGATAGAGATCGATCCATCGATGGGCCAAGTAACGCTCGTATCCGGCGAAGCTCTCGTCCCCGCCGTCTCCATTGAGAGCCACGGTGACATGACGGCGTGTTTGCTGGGCCACGTAGTAGGTGGCGATGGCGGAAGAGTCGGCATACGGGTTCCCGTAGTGGCGCACCAGGAGAGGAAGGATCTTGACGGCCTCGGGCCGGACAATGAATTCGTGGTGATCGGTGGAAAACTGTCTCGCGACCTCGCGCGCGTAGGGCAACTCGCTGTAGTCATCCTCCGCGAATCCGATCGTGAAGGTCTTCACGGGATGGTGGGACAACTCGCTCATGAGTGCCACCACCGCGGAAGAATCGACGCCTCCGGAAAGAAACGCGCCCAAAGGAACGTCGGAGACCATTCTGAGCTTGACCGCTTCCCTGAGCCGCACGACGATCTCGTCACAGAGCTCCTGATCGTCGGAGAACTGAGCCTTTGGCTCATGGCGCAGACTCCAGTATCGGCGCGTCGTGAACCCTTCCGGTGAGAAGAGCGCCAGGTGGGCCGGAAGGAGCTTCCTCACACCGGGGATCAGGCAGAGCTCCCCGGGCAGGTACTGGTAGGTCAGATAGGTATCGAGCGCCCGACGGTCCACGGTCCTTTCGATCGTGGGTTCGCACAGGAGCGAGGAGAGTTCCGACGCGAATGTGAGGCAGGACCGATCGAGATTGTAGAAGAGGGGCTTTTTGCCCATCCGATCTCGGGCCAAAAGGATCCTTCGCCTTTCGGAGTCCCAGAGAGCCATGGCGAACATGCCCCTCATGTCGTCCACGACCCGCTCCCCGACCTCCTCGTAACGATGGAGGACAACCTCTGTGTCGGTACGGCTCTTGAAGCGATGGCCCCGTTCGATCAATCCGGGCCGGTGGTCTTCGAAATTGTAGACCTCGCCATTGAGAACCATCGTCACTTTTCCCGTCTCGTTTGTCATGGGCTGACTTCCGGCTAAAGACAGGTCGATGATGGAGAGACGGCGAAACGCGAGGCCGACGCAGCCGTCGGAGAAGAAACCCTCCGAGTCAGGGCCCCGATGGATCATGGCATCCGCCATGCTCTTCAGAAGATCCCGACTGACCGGTTTACCGTCGAAGCGTATCTGTCCTGCGATTCCACACATGGCCAGTCGCGAGGTTACCAGAACGTCCGATCGAAAACCAGGTCGACGGCAGACGGTTGTGTTACGCCCCGCGCAAGCCCCCGGGGCCCGGCGCCTTTTTCGGTCACGTTTTTCCCGGGGCGTGAGTTATGCATCCGGCGGTGGCGGAATGTGTTTTTCGACCTTCTCACCGCGGTTGTCCTCCGTCATGGACAATTTGTCTTCGACCGGAGACGTGACGCTCGCCCGACCGCCTGACGGAGTGCGGAAAATACGTCCAAAACCGTGACTGTGACAGGCCTGAAACACGACTGAGGCATTTCTCGCATGCAGCTGGCACGTTCTGTGCGAAGGTGGAACGCCGGAGGAGGCGATGTCTACACTCCGAGAAAATAGAGGTGCGGTCCCCAACAGACGACCGAGAAGGGAAGGGAGCGTCAGCGAACCATGAGAGAAAAGACTTCACCCATCACAATCGCTCTGCTGCTCTGCGTGGCGATCTTGTGTGCACCACAGGTTGCCCGCGCCAACGACAGTCCTCCTGCGCCCACGGATGGAACGAACACAGAAACTTCAACCGGTGAGGTGGGAACCAAGAGCCTGACCAATGACATCAACATCTTCACCCAGATCTTCCAGGTAGTAGGCAATCTATTCGGGGGAAAGCGTCCGACTTCTTCATCGTCTGGGTCCGCAGGCGACTTTAAGGCGCTGGGGGACTCCTCTCTTTTGACCGTGAGAGGGAACGAGCAAGAGGGGCTTCTCCGCGCGACTCCGGCTCTGCAGAAGGCGATGACTCTGCGGCAGTCAGGCCAGATCGATGAGTCGATCCAGGTTCTCCAGAATGCCGCGGACGAAGCCACACAGGCCACACAGAAGAACCCTGGCTTGGTGGAAGGCAAGCAGATGGCGTCGCTGCGCAATATCGTGATGTCCATGGGGAATGTATCATCGTCGTTACAGGGATCAGGCGGATTTGGCGGAATCATGGGACTCCACCGAAATTCCACCAAAAATATGGTCTCCACAATCGCGAAAGGCCTGGGCGTTGATTGTGACTACGCAACGGCGCTGGGGAATACGATCGCACTGTTCGATCCCCTTCTTCTCGACATGAACGGCAATGGAATCGCCGACGTGACGACACCGGATGTGCTGGGCAAAAGCGGCGGGTTCGTCTCCAAGGGCTCTGTGTGGTTCGACATCGCCGGACAAGGGCGATCGGTGCGCACCGAGTGGATCAAGGCTTCCCAGGATGGACTTCTTGTTCTCGACGCCAACGGAAACGGAGTGGTAGACTCCTCAAGTGAGCTGTTCGGCGACATGGACGGATTCGTGGACGGTTTCGCAAAACTGGCTGTTCTGGACGTCAACAATGATGGAGTCCTGACCGGCAAGGAGCTTTCCGCGCTTTCGGTCTGGATCGACCAGAACGGCGATGGTATCTGCCAAGCCGGCGACCTGCAGAAGGTCACGGATCAGGGCATCTCGTGTATCACCGTGACTTCGAAGAATAGCATCTCATCCTTTACACGACACGGCAGAGTCAGCACCGTGTGGAACTGGTTCCCCCGGTCGGAAAGGTAGCCCGAGTCGCGGCGCGTTCCCGAGAGCGCGCCGCGTTTCCTCATGTCTATATGTCTATGGTAAGACCTCTGATGAGCAAAACCGCTTCCCCTGGCTGGAAACGTCGCCCGAGTCGCGGCGCGTCACTCATGACACGCAGCGGCTCTGTGGTCGTTATCGGATTTATCTTCTTGGCACTCATTATTGCGGCCACCACAGTCATCATGGCAGTGTCTGGGCAATCGGCCACCAGCCGGGCGGTATCCACGTCGGCAGCGCTTGGGAGGTACGCGACCGAGATGTCCGAGTCGGCGATCGACGAGTGCCTCGCGCAGTTCGGCCGGTTCCTTCATGAGCAGTTCCCGTCGAGCGATTGGCGAAAGGAGTGGACGGTTCGCGGTGGCGAAGCCGGCGGAGTGATTCGCGATGCTCAAGTGCTGGGCGTGCCACAGCTCACTTTCTCTCCGGAAAAGACGTGGAAGCTCACAAAGGACCTACAGATCGGTCTGGTCGTATCGAAAGTGATCATTCGACCTCTGTACTACAGCACGCTCCAGAACTACGGGGAGATCGAACTGTCCTGCTTTACTACGTACCATGCGTCCGGGAGAAGAGAGCTCTACCGTCGGGTGACATCTCATCACTACGTGGTTCTGGACGCCCCGATCTCATCCTTGGGCAGACAGCCATTCCTTCGGGTGAACGCTGTTCCGAGACAGTCGACCGTCGATCGGAGCGCGGAGCAATGAGGGCTCTTCATTGGAAACCTCGACCGACAGGGGATTCCCAGCGAAATCACCGTTGCATCGAGAGTCGGGGAATCAGTGTGCTCGAGCTTTTGATCGCAGCCGCAATCCTGTCTCTCGTGATCGGCGTGGTCATCAACGTGGTCCACACAATGACCCGACAATCATCGTATGCGTTCAACGCATTGAGTCAAATCCAGGACGCGATGCTGCTCCTGGAAACGGTTCGACTCGAACTCTCGTCGATGGTTCTGAATCCCTTCAACGACGGGAGCCTACACGAAGGCAATTCGTTTCTCATCTCCAAACCTCTTGGGAACTCGATCCAATTCGTGACGGAGAGACGAGAAGGTGCCGAGCGTCAGAGGTACCTCGTGTGGTACGACGCGTCGAAATCATCGACGACGCCCGGCTGCAAGCTACTCCGGAAAGTTGTTTACCGTTTTAATCTGAAAGGCTCCTGGGAGACCAGACTGAGCTCGACGGGGCCTCCGTGGCCGGAAGGTTCGGTCGGAACCGTGGTGGAGACTCAAGAATTCGCAAGTCTCCCGGTCAACTGGATCCGATGGCAGTATCTCGTTCCGGAGGAGAGTGAAGGAAAGGTGTTCTTTCGCCTCAAGTTCATCCTGCAAGCCATTGAGGGGAAACGTCTGGCTCCGTTCACGACACTCGTGGGCGTTCATACACCCGACATCCCCACCACGATCTCAGGCTGTCCGTGCATGTTTAGGAGTTGCTTCACGGAAAAGGGGTGTTACTGCTGTTCAGAAGGGAAGACTCAATGAACCGGCGAGGCCTTGCCTTGGTCGAGACCCTCGTGCTCACGGCGCTGACGTTGGTGCTGGTGCTCCCTCTGATGACGCTGTCATCCCGAAATGCCGGGGACTCTCAGGAGCTCTTGGAGCGTTCGATCGCCCAGGGGCTGTGTCTGGATCTGATGGAGCGGTTCAAGAGGTACAAGCCCATCTTCCCCAAGCCAGCCATGCAAGAGCTCTACCTCCCGGTCTCGGTTGCGCCGGAACAGCCAAACGCTTTCGATCACGTCTACATCGGACAAATGAAGTCTCTGGGTATGACTCTAGTCCCCAAATACGAAGTCATTCCGGTCTCCGAGTATCCCGGATTCTTTCAACTCAACGTTTCGATGGCCTGGACGAACATGAAGGGCTACAAACGTGAGGTGAAGTACTCGCGGTACTGCTACGCCCCATGATGGGGTCTGCCTCAACCTCCCGTTCGATCGCGTAATTGTCGATCTCGGGATGGCCGTCCTTCAAGAAACGAGTGAGCGCTCGCCATTGGTTCTGCGCATACTCGATCGCTCAAAACTAGAGTCCCGCAGGAGGGGCGTGGATGTGTCCGGTCACTCTCCACTTAGTGACGAGTGGATCGAGGTAACCGCTGCGGCCCCAACCCCACGACAGCATTCCGTAGGCCGGTTGGTCTGACCTCGCGGTTTTTACTGTTTGACCGTGGATGTGGTAGCCCAAGGCGGGTATTGGAAGAAAGGAGGACGCCGTGGTTGAGCTGGGGGGCATGAAGCCCATGTCTGGGGTGAGCTTGAGCCAGACGTCGCTCTGGGTATCCAGATTGGCGAACTCGGTCGCCACCCAGATCTCGTCATACGAACTCACTAAAGCCGTCTTGGCTTGTTGCTTCTCATCTTCGTTGACAGCATCGGCCCAGGAAGCCCCCGAAATCAGGCGACTTACGGTGGGTAGGAGCTGGAGGATTAGAACCACGGTCAAAGTGTAGATGGCCAGATTGGTCACACGTCCAGACACGAGCGAGTCCTCCTTGAAGAATGCATCCCAGAGAACATTAACCAGTAAGCCACGACGACGCGAAAACCGCAAGAGATGATTCGCCTCTCGATATGTGCAGTCGCTATGTGCAATCGTTTTTTGACAGCTCCGGATTCCCCTGTCGACAAGCTTGGGTTGACAGGGTTTCTTGCCGGTGCTACCGTCTGAACACATCCATGCGGAAAGGTTTGACATTAGTAGAAGTCGTCGTCGCGGTAGCTCTCATGGCCCTCACCGGTTGTCTGGTCTACCCGATGTTTACCTCCGGCAAGCAGCTGGAGTTCGCGACCAAGTCGCACGTCTTGGCCACATACTTCGCCCGCGAAACCATGGAACGGCTTCGAATTCGTGAACCCTCCAAACTTGAGCCAGGGAGATGGGTTGATCCGATTGATGCTTCACACCCGTTCAGCAAAGATCAGAACGCGCTCAGAGAGTACGCCATCGAAACAAAGACAGAGGGAAGTTCAATCATTGGCTACATCGCCAAGGTAACGGTCAGCTGGGACACTCTCGAACTCGCTCCTGGTACACGGAACCAGATCCAGCTCGTCCTCTTCCGAACGAGCGCCCAGCCGCTCGGCCTAACTCCATGAGAAGACACCTCCGCGTCGGAATGTCCTTTCTTGAGATCGTAATCGCACTGAGCATCGTTTCCCTTGTGGTCTGCGGCCTTCACGGAATGCTGGTTCCTGGTCACAAGGCCTATGCCCGGATCACGAAAGACGTCGATGCCCTGGCTCGTTCCACCGCAGTGATGGAACGTATGTTTCGCGAGTTTCGGCGGTCCGCCGGATTCTGGTCACCGACGCCGAACACGATTGAATACGATCTCATCTCGAAGACTGGATTCGAGAGAGTAAAGATTGAATTCCGCTCCCAGGCGGGGCAGGGGGGGAGCGTCCTCCGGACCGCGGGTGGTCAAGAATACCTTGGACAGGGATTGCCGATCCGTTCCTTGGTGTTCGACACGGGCTCGGTACGTCCTTCGAAAATCGTGACCATCAAGGCCGTTCTGGATATGTCGGTTCCGGACCGTCCCATAGAGACTCTCCTCGTGCAGACACAGGTTGCGGCACGAAACCACGCGATGACACCGTTGCGTTACGAGTCTGAGGAAGTGAATTAGCGTGGCCAACCGGTCTGGCCTCAGGCTCTCTCTCCGGCGGAGCTCGATCCTGTTCTTGGCTCTGTTGATACTCTTTCTCATCTCGGCTGCGGGGTTGGCTCTCTTGACTCGGACGACGGGCGCCCACCGCCAGGCCCGCAGGGAGGTCCTCTACAGCCGGGCGTACTACCTCGCGGAATCGGGTCTTCAGTATGGATTCGGAAAGGTGTTCGGTCCACGATCGAATCGGAATCAGTGGCCATTGCGCCCGGATCTGGATCCACCCAATGAGATCATGGTGGACATCGAGACACAGAAAGATGGAATCGTGGCCCTGGTTGCAACGGGGACGGTGAACGAGGTATCTGTTACCCTCAAGGCACGCCTCTGGCTTGCCTTCAGGAGGGGACGCAAACCATGAAGAGAGTAAGCCCGACTGCCATCCTCGTGAGTCTCTTGTTGGCGACAAACCTCCTGGCTTTGAGTACGAGGTTCTTCCCAGGCCGAGCCTGTAGGACACCGCCGGCCGGCCAGCGCATCGAGTCTGTTTACGCCGTGCGACAGGCAGCGCAACAGGAGGCCTTAAAGGCAGGAAGGACGATCTACACGTTTGAGGCCAGCTTCCGCCCTCCGATCATGGGGGGCCGGTGAGAGGGCTCCGGATCCTCCGGGGTGGGACATTTTTCGTCCCGCTACACGCCGCGCTCAGCCGTCGATTGTATGCGTCATCGCGATGAACTCCTGAGGTCTTTTCAGGCAGCCACTGCCCAGGAGCCACAACGGTACCTCCTGCGCCAAATCGCGGATCTGCCCGTAGAGCCAGATTTTGACCAGGTCGTGGACCTTCTCCGGAGAACGGCAACGAGCCAGGACTCGAGCCTCGCCCCTTTTGCCGGCTCCGTCCTCGGCCGTATCCTGCCCCGTTTTCTGGCGTATGACTACGGCATCGTCCTCCAGGGCACTCCGGCGACGGGTGAAGCAAAGGGTGTGTCCACGGACTGTGCCGTGCCTCTCCAAGAGGAAGGCCCTGAGGACTCCTGGATGTGCTTTCCCAAGCTCCCACCGAACGAATTGGTTCAGGTGGCCGAGGCTTGGACCAATGCCGGAAGCCATCTTCTCGAGGACTGCATCGGTCCCTTGATACAGGCTGCGGGAAGCTCCGAAGAGGCGGACAGAGCCACAATCTATAGGTGTCTGTCCCGGTATCGCCATCCCAAAGCGCGGACCCATTTGATCAACGCGGCCAAAAATGACGTTTTGGCCGCCATGGCCATCGGTGAGACGGCCGATCCAGACGCTCTCGATCTCCTTCTGGACGCTGTTCGGCAGCCGGGCCCGATGCAGTGCGGATTGGTCCGCCTGCTTGGCTTTTACCCCTCCCGCCGGACTGTGATCGAGCTGCGACACGCTCTGAAGAGCCGTGACTCGGGAATTCGGAGCGCCGCAGCCATTGCTCTTGAGGGTTTCGGACAGTTCGATCCGGTCGCTCTGGCGCAGCCCCTCCTGGAAAAAGTCTCCGACAGGTGGCCCTTGGTACAAGCTCTCGACTCGCTGGGTCGATGCGCGGCCCCTAAAGCCGTTGGGGATCTGGCCTCGGTCTGGCGCTCGTCTCGAGATCCTCAGGTGCAGGTCGCGGCTCTCCGGTCGGCAAACAATCTCGGAGGGAAGGCGGCCTGTTTGCTTTGTCTGGAGGCTCTCGAGACGGGATCTGAACACGTGCAAGCCGTGGCCCTGGAAGGATTGGCACGGTTGGGTCTTCCACCAAAGCTCATTGAATCCCAGCTTTTGAGTCTGATGGATAGTCCCTGTGTCCACCTCGCCTTGAACGCAAGCTTCGTTCTGGCTCGTCATGACCCCATCCTGATCTCCAGGAAAGTGGTTTCCTGGCTTCGAGAGGGTGATGACGAAGATCGCCTGGCAGGGGCGCACCTTTTGAGCTGCATCCGATCGGATACGGGTCAACGCATTGCCATCACGCTGGCGAACAAGGATCCGGCACCGGCTGTCCGAATGGAGCTCATCCGAGGCCTGTCCAAGTACCCGGCTGGTCAAGCTGGGCCGGCACTGGAGGCGTGCCTCGATCAGCCGGATGACCAGGTCAGAGCCTGGGCGTTTCGGCTCCTGGCGAGGACGCATCACTTGCACCCCTCTGAGCTGAGCGTGTTGGTCTCGAATCTGATCAACAAGGAGAGTCACTCAGGAATTCGAGCAGGTCTGGTCAGAGAGCTGGGTCGGATTGGTGACGTCGAAGCCTGCTCGATCGTTTCTCGTGCACTCCGGTCGGAGGAGCCAGATTCGGTGACTGCTGCCGCGCAAGCCCTTGCTTTGGCCGGGGACCGAAAGCTGGCTGGTGGTCTGATCTCCATAGGGGAGAGCGGCTGTCCAGCGGCACGTGCCGCCGTGGCCCAGGCACTCTGGGCGGTCGGCGATCAGAGGTGTGTGCCCATCATGAACCGGCTGTTTTCCGAGGGAGGTCTTGCTCTTCGCCACGGGATCCGGGTGCTCGAAGAGATTTTCCACCTCCTCCCCCAGTTACCGCGCTCCAGGCGCCACGACTCCTTGCGAGGCCAGCTCGCGGGACATGTCCTGTCGAAGGAGTATCAGGCGTTTGCGCGGGAACAACCGGAAAGATCCACGAGGCTTGTTTTTCCCACCGCCCGTTCCTATGTCGACGTGGCCATGAGCGGACGCGTGCTCCATTCGTTGGCGGCCATTCCACTGGAGCTGGATATCCCACCCAAGATGTCGCCACCCAAGAGACAGCGACCGCCCTCCTCCCGGATGAGCGATAGCTGGATTTTTGTCCAGGAGCCGGTGACAGGTCCGTGGTCGATCAGGCAAACCGTGACGGTCTTGGGTCTCATTCTGGTTCTCTTCGCCGGCTTGTTCATCCGTGAATGGCTCCGATTCGACCCTCGCAGTGTGGTCACGGAGCGGACAAGGGGCATGACGCTCATTGAGGGCTCCGGACTGAAGGTCCTCTCCGTCGAAGGGGACGCCAAAGTCAAGCCCAGACGGCAATCGCTATCTTCAGTCTCACCGGGTCAGAGTCTGACCATGCCTGCGGTCCTTTCGACCGGACCTGGTTCCCGACTGGTTACGGGTGTTCGATTGCACCAAAACGAGCTTTCTCTTGGACCTGACTCGAGTCTGAGCATCGAGACGCTCTCAGGGACGAAATCCTCTTCGCACTACACAGTCAAGGGATCCGATCTGACCGGTTCGTGCATCGTGAGATTCGTCGTCGGCGATCCACGCGTCGTTCTCGAGTTGCTGGGGTGTCGTCTGGAAGCCGGTCGGACCATCGCGTCCGTCGTGGTTCGGGGACAGACAGTCAGCATCACAGTGGCCTGGCGCTACGTCACATGGAAGGACAAGCTGGGCTCCGTTCTCGTCAAGGCCGGTCAACAGATCGAATGGGAGATGGGCAAACCGATGCCATCCCCGACTGAAGTCAATTTGCAGAGAGTCTCATTGCGATGAGATCTCGAATCGGTCGTGTGCTTTCGGCGATCGTGCGTAACCTGAGGGGCACATGGACGAGTGTCTGGCGCCACCACGCGACGTGTCCTCGCCTTCAGGAGAGGCTGGGTTCACGGTCTCCAGCACGTTTGAATCGGAGCAACCTCGAGATGCGAGGAAACCGAAGGCTGGTGTGGCCGCGCGCCGCCCATCACGTGGTGTATCCTAACAGGATCGATGAGAGGCTCGGCCAGGGTGACCGAGCGAGGGGAAGTCTCTGGTCTATCTGGCATGGGCAACGGAGGCGCGTTTGCCTGT
>Ga0074195_1001215_pt1 | contig 38023 bp, 37 predicted proteins | sample EPASupsiteHSE623_FD_64525 | JGI IMG/M metagenome (GOLD analysis project Ga0074195, IMG submission 64525) | Bioremediated contaminated groundwater from EPA Superfund site, New Mexico - Sample HSE6-23 | ecosystem: Environmental > Aquatic > Deep subsurface > Groundwater > Contaminated ...
CTGCCAGTTCATCGCCGGCTTTGTGGTGCTGCTCAAGGATATCCACTACGCGTTTGATGCACTGGGCATCGGCAACGGATGTCCCGCCAAATTTCATTAAAAATCTCATTGCTCTCTCACGCTTTTCCTGTGCTATTTATGTAACTATACGACGCACAGAATAATAAGATGCTTGCAGATGACGTGGTGAACTGCCATGTGCTGGTGATAGGGAGCGGCGGAGCGGGCGTTCGGGCTGCCATCGAAGCTTCGCAGCACGGCGATACAGTACTGGTATCAAAGACCATCGTGGGCAAAGGCGGGTGTACCACGATGGCAGAAGGCGGGTATAATGCGGTCATGCGGGAGGCAGACTCCTGCGGTGTTCATATCGAAGATACGCTCAAAGGCGGGGCTTATCTCAATGATCCCGATCTCGTGCGGATTCTTGCCCACGAAGCCCCGTTGAGGATGGGGGACCTCGTGAAATGGGGCGCGGTATTCGATGTAACGGAAAATGACGAGATCGCGCAGCGCCCGTTCGGGGGCCAGAGGTTCCCGCGAACCTGCTATGCAGGGGACCGGACAGGCCACGAGATGATGACTACGCTTGTCGAGCGTCTCGAGGGTACAAAAGTCTCACTCATGCAGGAATATACGGTGATTGACCTGCTCCGTGACGGAGATGCGGTGTGCGGGGCGATGGCACTGGATGACAAGGGCAGGTTTATCCTGCTCACGGCCGATAGCATCATCCTTGCTACGGGTGGCGGTACCAAGGTTTATGACATTTCCACCAACTCATCGAGTGGCACCGGGGACGGGTATGCGATCGGGTACCGGGCCGGAGCTGAATTGATCGATATGGAGATGATCCAGTTCCACCCGACCGGGGCTGTATATCCCTACGATGCCCGCGGCAGGCTCGTGACGGAAGCGGTGCGTGGCGAAGGCGGTGTACTCAAAAACAGCAAGGGAGAGCGGTTCATGCAGCATTACGATCCCGAACGCATGGAACTCTCCACCCGCGATGTCGTTGCACGCGCGATTGCCATGGAAATCCAGAGCGGAAGAGGGACAAAGAATGGCGGTGTGTATCTCGATGTCACCCATCTCCCCCGGGAGCAGATCGAATCCCGGCTCCCGGTGATGCTCGAACAGTTCCTCAAATTCGGGGTGGACATAAGGGTCCAGCCCATGGAAGTTGCACCTACTGCCCATCATATCATGGGCGGCCTGCGGATAACGCCCAAATGCCAGACCACGCTTACCGGGCTCTATGCCTGCGGGGAGGTTGCCGGAGGGGTGCATGGCGCCAACCGGCTTGGAGGCAATGCGCTTGCTGAGACCCAGGTCTTTGGCCGCAGGGCGGGGCACGCTGCCGGTACCGCAGGGAAACGGGAAAAGACGATTGACCTGATGCAGGTCGAACAACAGCAGGACCGCCTGGATGCGTTCCTTTCGGGAACCGAGAACCCAGCGAAAGTGCGGGTGTTGCTCCAGCAGGCAATGTGGAAGGGAGCAGGCATATTCCGGACTGCTGCTGAACTGCGGGATACGCTGAGAACCATTACCCAGCTCTCGACTGCAAATCTCCGTGCTGCATCTGCGCAGAACCTTGCCGAGTGCTGCATCCTGCAGAACATGTGCCTGACCGCCTCGCTCATCTGCCGTAGTGCACTCATACGGGAGGAGTCCCGGGGCGCCCATGTACGTAAGGATGTACAACAGAAATATGAAGCCGCAAACTCCCCGTTCGGCCACACATTCATCTCGCAGTCCCGCGAAGGAGTCGAGCGAAAGGAGGCAGGGGCATGAAGAATCTGACCGTCCGGATCCGCAGGTTCGACCCGGCAAAGGACGATACGGGTCACATGAAGAGTTACACGGTGAATGTCAATGAAGGTGCCCGCGTCCTGCACGTACTCCATGCGATTCACGATACTCTCGATCCCTCCCTGTCGTTCCGTTACTCCTGTGCCTCGGGCCAGTGCGGGAGCTGTGCCGTCCGGGTCAATGGTGAACCGGTACTCGCCTGCATGGAGGAGGCAAAAGACGGCATTACAATTGAGCCCATCAACCTGCCGGTGAAAAAGGATCTCGTCGTCGATCTCCTCCCCACCCTGGAGGCGATCGCATTCCTGCAGCCCATCGAGCACGCGGTGCTTCCGAAAAAATCCGAGATCGATGCAATGAAGCCACTAAAGGACTGCATCGAATGCCTCTGCTGTGTCTCGGTCTGTCCTGCCGTGGATGTCACAAAGTTTCTCGGCCCTACTGCAATGCGACAGGAGATGCGTCTTGCTCTCGATCCGCGTGACAGCGGCGACCGTATTTCAGACGCGGTAAGGGACGGACTGTTCACCTGCACTACCTGCCAGGCCTGCTGGAAGGTCTGCCCGAAAGATATCGAGATTCCGGGTAAGGCAATCGAGAAACTCCGGGCCCAGGCCAATAAGCGGGGCTTTACGCTGCCCCGGCACCTTGAGGTCGCGGAACTTATCAGGGAGACCGGCAGGAGTGTTCCCCGGACCTCGGACACATTCCTTGAGAAGGTTGGAGAGGTCATCGAGCCGTACGGGCAGGTGAAGGCAACGGTTGGATTCTTTGTCGGGTGCATGTACAACCTCCGGCAGGCGCAGTCAGCGCTCGATGCGATGGAAGTGCTCCGGCGCAATGGGATACGCGTCATCATCCCCCGGGATCAGGTCTGCTGCAGCTCGCCCCTTATCCGGACCGGGCAGCTGGCCTATGTCGAAGAGCTCCAGAGGCGGAATATCGAGGCGTTCAGGTCGCGGGGTATCGATACCGTCCTGACCATGTGCGCCGGCTGCGGTACTACGTTAAAGAACGATTACAAGACCCCCTTCAAGGTTATCGACATAAACGAACTGCTTACGAAGTATGGCATCGAACCTCCGGCACGTCTCCCAATCAAAGCCACCTACCATGATCCCTGCCACCTGATGCGGGGACAGGGGATCCGCGATCAGCCGAGAGAACTGATCCGGCAGGTTGTGGACCTCGTAGAGATGCCATCCATATGCTGCGGTTCAGGAGGAGGTGTACGCTCCGGAAACCCTGAGGAGGCAGCAACACTCGGCAGGCGTCGGGGCGAAGAGATCAAAAAGACCGGGGCGGAGATTGTCATTACCTCCTGTCCGTTCTGCGAGTTCCATATCGCCGGTCATACCGATAAACCGGTGAAGAATATCGCTACGGTGCTGCTCGAGGGGTATAAGGAGAAGGACCGGAAGATGGGGAAAGAAACGGAGAACTGAGCGACCGAACCCAATATTCCATTTTTCGATTATAAAATCGGTAAGAGTATTACAGATTCAATATATCACTAAATGATGCAATGCCGAAGATTGGGTAAAACGGTTTTACTTATTGTCATTTTTTTTCTGGTTATTTCCCAATCTGCCATAGCCTATAATGTTTCAAGAATCTCTGTCGAACCACCCGGGGCTTTGGTACCGGGTACACCAGTGGTTGTTTCCATAAAAATTGATTTGCCAACACAACCGTTATTTCCTCTATCTCATGAACTCCGGTACACAACGGAACTTGAAAAGCCGAAATGGGATCCTGATATTCTTGCCGGGGGTATTGAATACCCTGCTATTATCCAAGGAGGAAAGTTCAATTCTCTATCGGGGTTTGAACTTTCAAATCCAAGAGTATTCGGAGTCCAATTACAACTCGAAGGAACCGCGCCAAACGTTCTCCAAACATCAAATATCACACTTATCAGGATCGAGGAATTAAATGAAAACGGTAGAGCAATTGACAGATCTACGACAGAATCCAGAGTAACAATTCTATATTTAAAAGAAATCCCATGCTGCATAGAGCCGATGGATGAAACGCTTCAAAGGTTCAAATCTCATATCGATGAAAACACTGCAAGGGGTGTAAATACATCTGCTGCAGAACGAAAATTTACAGAGGCGCAAAACAGCATGGATGCGGCATCAAGTCTGCCTGAGCAAAAATACACTGAAGCACTGACATTATTAGGTGACGCACAGAATTCGATCACTGAAGGCGAACGCCTTCTCGACAAAGCATGGGCAGAGAACGAGATCACCGCTGCACAAATCCCCATAAACAATGCTGACGCTGTAATCGCATGGTACAAAACGAATGACCTGCGGCTCACAGCGATTCTAGCTAAACGCGAACTGGCAGTAGCTTACATTACCGAGGCTAATGAGGCAATTGCTACCGGAAATTATTCACAAGCGCGTGAAAAAGCTCATGGCGCATACGAACTTGGAAACGAGTCATACAACATCGCTTTATCCGGACAACAACGTCAATGCCTTGGGAGATTTTGTAACTTCAATCTAGAAATATTTGGATTCCTCATTATTGGCATAATTGTAATCTTACTTGCTTCAACAGGTGTGTACTTTTATTGTCGAAAACACAGGTAAGATGCTGCAGTTTAAAAAAAAAGGATCCAAAAATAATTCAGTTCTTACCCGCTATCATCAGGTACTCAAACGCTTCAAGTGCGGCCTTTGCTCCATCCCCAGAAGCAATAACGATCTGTTTGCTCTTCACCGAGGTTACATCTCCAGCGGCATAAATACCGGGGATGCTGGTGTGGCCATTGATATCAACGATGATCTCCTTCTTCTCATTGAGTTTTACCAGGTTCTCTACCATATCGGTGTTGGGCAGCCAGCCGATCTCAATAAAAACACCATCAAGGTTGATCTGTTGTTCCTTACCCTGCTCATCCTTGATCGTGATGCCCGAGAGAAACTTTTCCCCGTGCAGGGCTGACACATGCGAGCCCGTATATACCGTGATGTTCTTCCGCTCTTTGAGCTTCTCGACATAGAGTGCATCTGCCCGTATAGTGCTACGCACGATCAGGCTGACTGACTGGGCGAGATCACTCATCTCGATAGCGGTCTGCAGCGCAGAATTCCCCCCGCCGACAATGGCCACCCGCTTTCCTTTGTAAAGCGGGCCGTCGCAGGTAGAGCAGATCGAGAGACCGCGCCCGAGATATTGTTCCTCATTTGCCACCCCCAGTTTTTTCGGCCGGTTGCCCTGGGTGAGGATTACCGACTTTGCCTTCAACGTGTTTCCCGAGATTGTGCTGAGATTAAAAAGACCGTCGTCCTGTGAAACCGAAGTCACTTTATCGAGTTCGAGCCGAATATTGAGCGTCCTTACCTGCTCTTCAAATTTTTTCATCAGCTCTTCCCCGGAGATCATCCGGTAACCCATGTAGTTCTCGATCGCCCACGATTCCAGCGCCTGTCCGCCGATATTTTCGCTGATGATGATCGTGTTTAGCATTTTTCTGGCACAGTAGACCCCGGCCGTGAGTCCTGCCGGGCCAGCGCCGACAATCACGACATCGTAACTGTCACTGGTCGGAGGTTCTCCGAAAAGTTCATTGAGGCGCTCTGAGTCAAAACCGACAATCACCTCATCATCGATCAAAATTACCGGTACACCGCGCTGGCCGGAGAGATCGATCATCTTCTTGGCGGCTTCATTATCCGCACCAACATCAATGCTCTCGTACGGGACACCGTGTTTATCAAGGAAGGCCTTGGCCATCCGGCAGTATGGGCAGTTTTGGGTGGAGTAGACGGTGACTTTTGTCATCAGTTCCAGAAACGCACTGCCGTCATATAAATATATGGACGGGGAGATCTCTGCCTTATACCAGCCAATAGGAATATTCTTTTTTAATGAGCCCCCATAAAACATTGATCAGATACCATGAGCACCATCTGTAGCAGAAGAGGACTGCGTGTACCGGCCCTTTTTTTCCTGTTCCTTCTGTTGCTGGGGGGTGTTGCATCTGGACTGCCGGACACAACAACAGAACCTTCGTTGTACCTCAGTTTTAACGAGGGCAGCGGCGTTTATGTTCTCGATGGTTCCGGGCATGGGAATAGCGGGACGCTTTACAGCACATCGCGTATCGAGAACGGGGGGTGTGGGGGAGCTCTCTTGTTTAACGGGATCAACAGTTACGTTGTTATTCCGTATTCTTCCCACAATCATCCTGAAAAGGCAATCACCGTCTCCACATGGTTCTATACCGACTCTTTCCGCCCGCAGACATTTATCTCATCTTACAATGAAGGGGGTTACCAGCTGGGCATTGGCGACGGCGGGGACTTGTGGTGGACAGTAAATCTCGAAGGATATGGGGATACAGAAATCCCTGTGCAGCACGAAAGCATATCATTGAACCAGTGGCACCATGTCACAGGAACCTATGATGGGCAGAGCCTGAAGATATATCTTGATGGTGTGCTGAGAAACCAACAGAACGCATCGGGGTTGATCCATTACGAGTACCCTAATTACGTGATACTCGGTGCAAATGCCGGGACCGGGGATCGGCCGGATGCGGGATGCTCGGATTACCTCCAGGGGGGGCTTGATGAGGTGAGAATATATCCGCGGGCACTGACGTATGGCCAGGTCATGGACGATCGGTTCCGCTGCTCGCAGGAACTGGTGGCACCCCCAATCACGGGCAAAGCACAAGAACCGGCAGCGATCTGTTATCCGGCATCAGGCACTCTGCAGATGAAAGAGGGAGAATCGATCGTTCGGATCCTTTCCTTTTCAAATAAAACTGACAATGGGATCTGGAGTGTGGGTCTGCCGGCAGATTCAAAACTCATCGTGGGCGCCCGGGATCTCTATGCAAAAGCAGATCCGGATGCGTGGTATATCGAGATTAGCGATGAAAACGGCAGGATTACCCGTACGATCGCTTTTCCCAACACCAACAATGCCCCCGCAGAGGGATTAGTTCCTTCAGGAAATGCCACGATTACTATTCGTTATTTCGATGGAAAAGAGCGATTTCCTACCCGTGTTGCCGTCAGGTTCGATAGCATCGCACTTCCGCCCAAACCCCCGGTATTTATTCCGCAGAACGTGTTTGTCAACCCGATCATTATCATCTACTCCGCATCATGGGCAACCCTGATTGCTCTTATTCTTGTTGTTGTGTGGCTTCACCGGCGCAAAAAAGAGGGGAGAAAAGAGAAAGAAAATAAAATTGGGAAAAATGAGTGAATAATTATAGAGTGATTTCCCGGAACTGTTTTCCAAAAACACCGCAGATCGGACACTTGTCGGGGGCTTTACCTGTCTCAATATTTCCACAGACCGGGCAGAGGAAAATTTTTTCTCGTCCAAGATCATTTCCCGCGTTTACTGCATCGAGTGCTTTCTTGTACAGGGTTGCATGTACCTGCTCGGCTTTCATCGCATGGGTGAACGCAAGCACTGCATCGGATCTTCCCTCTGCCTCAGCCACTTTGATAAACCCCGGATACATGGTGGTAAACTCATGCGTCTCGCCGGCAATGCTGGCTTCAAGGTTCTTTGCTGTGGGTTCAATTGCAGCAAGCACTTTTAAAAGCTTTTTTGCATGAATGGCCTCTGCTTCCGAAGCGGCTTTGTATAGCGTTGCAATGTTTTTAAAACCCTCATCTGCGGCCTTTTCTGAAAAAGCCTGGTATTTGCGGTTTGCCTGGGACTCTCCGGCAAACGCCTCTTTTGCATTCTCAATAGTTGCCATAAGGATACGTTATGGTGGGAATTTGACTTAAAGATTCTTCATGGGGCAGAAAAGGCGTTTTTTCCCACTGCAAAAAGAAAGATTTTTACTGTGCGAAAAAGTACCCCTGACACACCACAGGATTACGGGCCTCTGCCATCTCCTGGATACCGGGTTTTTACTATGAGGAAGATGAAAGATGTTCCTGAACGGGACAGGCCCCGTGAGAAGATTGCCAAGAAAGGGGTAGCATCACTCTCAGAGCAGGAACTGATCGAATCAATCCTTGGCAGGGGCACACAGGGTAAGGATGTCCGTGAGATTGCTAAGGAGATCTGCGGGCTCTTAAAGGACCATCGGGGCTCAATCCAATATAATGATCTTCTCAAGGTTATAGGAATCGGCCCTTCCAAGGCTTCGCAGCTCATGGCATGCTTTGAGCTGGGAAAGCGCTACTGTGCACCCTCTGATAGCTGTATCAAAGTGACGAAACCGCAGGACATCCTCCCGCTACCGCTTATTACGGAAATACGGGACAAACGGCAGGAGCATTTTATCTGCATTACCCTCAATGGCGCCGGAGAGGTGCTTTCCGGCAGGATCATAACAGTAGGGTTGCTCAACCACAGCCTTGTCCATCCCCGTGAAGTCTATGCGGATGCGATAACTGACCGGGCTGCATCGGTGATCTGCGTTCACAATCATCCATCAGGTTCCCTTGAACCCAGTCCGCAGGATATCGCAATCACCACACAGCTCAGGGAGGCTGGACTGCTGCTGGGCATCCAGCTGATCGACCATATCATTGTGACAAAGACCGGTTATCTGAGCATGAAAGAACGGGGACTGCTCTAGTGGAATAGGGAAGCCATTACGGGACATTTTAGCAACAACGGATTTTATGGTGTGATTTGGGTTTTTAGTGGGTGGAGATTACGCCGAAAGCAATTTTCCGAGGGCAAACCCCTTCTGATAGGCAGCATCAAGCAGGTCAGGATGTTCTTTCACATCGCGGATAGTATCCATGTCGCTGATTAAAAGCTCATCCGCGTACTGGCAGTCGATTATGTCAAAGAATGCCTGAACGGTCAGTTTGGCACCTATAAAAACCTCCGGGATCTTCATGCCCGATATACAGATGAAGAGCCCCTGGCGCCCTGCTCTTTTTTCCTTTGCAATGAATGACTTTTTCCGCATGTACTTGGCCATGAAAAAAACCTGGAACCGGTCCATCAGCGATTTTAATTTTCCGGGAATTCCCATGGTCATAACCGGTGTGGCAATAATGAGGCTGTCCATATCTCTGAACTTCGGGTACAGCTGCTGCATGTCATCGTCCATGATACAGGTCTCATGGTCTTTGCAGAACATCATCTCCATGCATGCCTGGAAATCGAGACTGGCTACTTCAATTTTTTCAACCGTGCAGCCGGCATCCTCAGCGCCTTTGAGCGCACGGTCAAGCAGTTGTGCGGTGTTGCCGTCAGACAGGGGACTCCCCAGAAGGCCGATGACCTTTTTTCCCATACAACAGTAGACGTGAAAAATCAGCATATACCTTTGCATAGGATCCTGCACTTCTGAAAATCTGTAGAGAGATGGGGTAAAGCAACTGGCACGAACACAACCCATATATATCTTTGGCGTAGATGAGAGGTTTGGTGAATCGTTTGACCGAAAATAAGACGTACAACGCAGGACAGAAAGTCGGACCCGGAAAATATGTATGCATCGACTGTGGCAAGGAACTCACACTCGACAAGAGCGAACAGGACCTCAGGAAATGTCCCGCCTGCGCCTGCGAAGAGTACCAGTGCTTCCCGATGACCCATATCCGTCCTGACGTAAAGACACCGGCAGATGCAAAGAATCCGCCAAAACGCGGTAAGAGCAACATCTGATTTCACATTTTTCTTCTCGGGCACAGTACGGCATGCATGAATTCTGGGAGCCCCGGCAAAAAACAGGTATTCGGGAATCCCGCTCCCTGGCTTATCTGAAGAAATCATGAGGAATTCTCCATGGTGAACGTCTCAAAAGAGGGGCAGATCTTTAAGTGTGAGATCTGCGGCAATGTTGTTGAGGTCAAAGAGGCCGGCGGTGGCGAACTGGTCTGCTGCGGCGAACCCATGCAGCTGGAGGAGTGATTTATTATGGCAGTGAAAAAGGCGACCGTAAAAAAAGTGCCGGCAAAAAAGCCGGTAGCTAAGAAAGGATCGGAAAAAGAACTCAAAACCCTTGAGAAGAAGATCGGAAAAGTGCCGAAATTTTTCAGGGAGCTGACCACCAAGGAACCCGAGATGTTCAACCTCGTTATGAGATTCGAGCAGCACATCTGGGATGATGGAAAGATCTCGGGTAAGACCAAAAAACTGATCGCAATTGCGATTGCAGCTGCCATGCGGGACCAGCATGCTGTCCGGGCTCAGCTGGCAGGAGCAAAGAATCTTGGGGTTACTAAAGGAGAAGTAGAAGAGGCGCTCCGTGTGACATTCCTGCTTTCCGGTATGCCCGCATATGTCTACGGCAAAGCCCAGCTTGATGAGGTAATGCCGTAATCCACTTCTGCGGTGAAACATCATGGAAGAAGATACCTGTATCGCGTTTCCCGTTCTCGGTGAACCGGCGCCGGATTTCGAGGCAGAGACCACCCAGGGACCTGTCAAGCTCTCATCCCTGAAAGGGAAATGGGTGGTTCTCTTTTCACATCCGGCGGACTTCACTCCGGTGTGCACCACGGAATTTTTGGCTTTTACGCAGATTTTTGACGAGTTGCAGTCACTGAATGTCCAGCTGATCGGCCTGTCCGTTGACAGCATATCAGCACATCTCGCATGGGTACATGCGATCAAGGAGAAGATGGGAGTAACCATCCCGTTCCCAATCATTGCTGACCTCACCATGAAGGTTGCAAAAAAGTACGGCATGATCCACCCGGGACAGTCATCGACTGCTGCGGTCCGTTGCGTCTTTTTCATCGATGACAAGGGAATCATGCGGGCGATGATCTACTACCCGCTCCAGAACGGGCGGTTCATGCCCGAGATCATCCGGCTGGTCAAGGCACTCCAGACCACGGACAAGTTTAAAGTCTCCACGCCTGCGAACTGGCAGCCGGGCGACAAAGTGGTTGTGCCTCCGCCAAAGACAACGGCAGAGATGGACAAGCGCATGAGCGAAGGATACGAGTGCAAAGACTGGTATCTTTGCTTCAAGAAAGTGTGAGCGGGCCGGGACTCGTTACAGAAAGATAACCTTTTTCCTGATTTTCTCCCACGATACAAAAGGATTCCTGCTCGTATATGACCTACCCTAGGGGGGGGATCCCTGCTTTTAATATTTTTTTTACCCCATCCAAGTGACTGGAGAGGGGGGCATAACTCGGGGATGTTTTTGGCAGATCGATCCAGCCCGGAAACAATGCGAACAGATAACCAACCTGTGCTCCCTTACACACATCTCGGTTATTTTTTGTTCATGTTCCCTATCCAATCCTTTTTTATGACGCATGACAAAGATCACGGTTATGCCGATCAAAGTCCTCGCCTTTGCCGGAAGTCCACGGAGACATGGCAATTCCGAGACACTGCTGGACTGGGTGCTGGGCGGGATGATCGCTGACCCGGATGTTGTCATCGAGAAAGTCGCCCTGACCGATGCCAACATCAATCCCTGCCGGGGGTGCAATGCCTGCGAGAAACTCAATGCCTGCGTGCAGCGCGATGGCATGGATATCTATCATGACAAGATCATCGCTGCTGACATCATCCTGCTTTCCTCTCCGATCTACTGCATGGGTATTGCCTCACAGCCAAAAGCCCTGATCGACCGGGCGCAGGTTTTCCGTTCAAGAAAATATGTACTTAAGCTCCCCATTGTTCCCCCGGAACGCAAGGGTAAGAGGCTTGGGGGATTTCTCGCTTCTGCCGGGCAAAACTGGGACTATGTCTTTGACGCTGCTATCCCGTCAGTGAAATGCTTCTTCCATGTCATTGACATCAAGGATGCTGACATCTCCTACCTGATGATCAATGGAGTCGATGAAAAAGGGGCGATCGAGAAACACCCTGCCGCCCGGACTGATGCCGAGAAACTCGGGAAGACCATGCTTGCCGAGATCAAAAAACGGCTTGCGGCGTGAGGTTATGACCGTCAGCGTCCTCGGCATATCCGGAAGTCCGCACCGACGTGGAAATACAGAAACGCTGCTCGATAATTTTCTCGAGGGGGCACGTGCTGCCGGTGCCTTGGTTGAGAAAGTGGTGCTCAAGGATCTGGATTACGCCCCATGCCGGGGCTGTAATGCATGTCATAAAACCGGCGACTGCGTTGTGAAAGATGATGCAATCCTTCTCTTTGAAAAAATACTGGCATCGGACTGTATCGCCGTGGCATCTCCCATTTATACGATGGGAATCACTGCCGAACTCAAAGGGCTTATTGACCGGGGACAGTATCTCTGGGCCCGGAAATTCATCTTAAAAACACTCTATTTCCCCGATGAACATATAAAACGGCATAAAGGTCTCTTCATCTCCACGGCCGGGCAGAACTGGGACCATGTCTTTGACGGGGCATTTCCTGCGATAACAGCCATATTCAACGGTACCGGGTTCGAATACTACGACAATATCATCGCCAATAATATGGATGAATTCAAGGGGATCAAGAATCATCCGACTGCACTCAGGGAGGCATTTGAGAAAGGGCAGAAGGTAGTCGGTGTAATTGAAAAATTAAAAGTGGAATGAGCAGGCGATCTATCTGCACAAAAAAATACTAAGGATCAGAGAAGATAGAATGATCCTATGAGTGTCCCGAACGAGGCAATGATCAACAGGGCAAAGATCGGGATATTCCATGCCATGACTTTTCTTCCATCAAGAATGCTGATCGGGAGCATATTGAACGCCGCTATCATCGCGTTGATCTGGATGCCGAAAATACCGATATAGGTAAGCAGGCCACCGATCGCATGGCCTCCGAACAGTGCCAGTGCGGCAAAGGGGATGCAGAGCAGGAGGTTAACAACCGGTCCGGATGCTGAAATAATACCATTCTCCCGCTTGGTCAAACCCTGCCCGCTCCCTGAATTGCTGTAAATGACCGTTGCACCCGGGGCAGCAAAAACAAAACCGACAAGGGCCGCAAGGAGCACCGCGAACAGCAGCATGGTATTGTCTTTCCGGAATTCCGCCCAGTACCCGAATTTTATTGCGGTAAACTTGTGGGCCATCTCATGAAAGATAAAACCGATACCGGCGGTCAGGAGGGCGATGCCTAAAAAAACCAGTGCAGCAAGGGGATCTATCGATCTGACAGGGCCGGTTATACCATAGGGTGCGATCTTGATAATCGCAAACGAGAGGGATATCGCTATCCACGCTATAAAAAGATCAAACTCTTCCCTTCGGGAAATACGTTCGAGCATGAAATCACCGGATCAGATAGGGTGCTCCTGCGATATCTGCTTTGGTGTTCAGACAGGGATAAAGACGTTTATGTAAAGAATCAGAAATGTATATCATATGTCCCTGGAGACCGTACGGGCAGAGATCACCAAGACTGACAAAGAGATTATCCGGCTTATTGCACACCGGCAGGTACTTGCGGGAAAGATTGCAAAGATTAAGGTTCATGCGGGAATTCCTGTCCACGATGAGCACCGGGCTTCCGAAGTCCTGAACATGGTTTTTGATAAGGCGGTTGAAGCTAAAATCAATCCTGTCGCCGTCCAGAAAATATTCGAGCAGCTGATTGCAATGAGCGAGGAGCGCCAGCACGAGTGTTCCGGGGACGGGAATCTTCCCTGATTCTGCTTTTTTTAAAAACTGTTAAAAAAATTCCGGGAGATTTACCCCATCCACCCGAGAAGGATGACAGCCCCAAGCGCAACCAGTATCACACCGATAATCATCCTGAGCGTCCCCTTATACTTCGCTCTCATGCGGTCAGCCCGTTCAGGGGATATGCCATACGCAACGAGAAGGGTAATCAGGATAAGGGGGAGGACATAGACAAGGTTGTACAGGACAAGCCATGGTAACCCGGCCATTACCGTCATCTCCCTTCCCATGAGACCGAGTATGCTGATATAGATCCCCCCGGTACAGGAAAAGCCGAGGATACCGGCAAGGATCCCCAGGATAAATGCTGCGGGAAGCGACGCGATGCGGATATAGTTCCCGAGCATGCCTTTTTGCGATTCCGGTATGGACAGGATAAAGGTCTCCTTGTTCCGGAGCACATCGGCGATCGTTATGATTCCCAGAAGAAGAGCAACTGCCCCCCCGATAATGGCAAACGCCCGTGAGAACCCGGAGAAGGAGATCACCGAGAAAAGCCCGATTCCCACCAGAAGATGAAACAGGAACATCGCGGTGATGTAGGCACCCCCGACAAGCAGGATGCGCCTCCTGCTCCCGGCAGCAGCCATCGGGATCAGCAGGAAGACCAGGACGGACAGGCCGCAGGGATTGGCACTGTCAACGATAGCTGCAAAGACAACCAGCGGCAGACTGAGCGGGGATTCCTGCGTGCAGCTGGAATCCTCGTCTGGTATTATGGGTTGGGCAGTACCGTTACAGGACGCGAGCCGCTGTTTCTCGATAAGGATCTCAGATTCAAACCGGTTTGTGATCTCGACATCACCGGACAATGAGGTGTTTCCAATAAAGATTGCGGGGACTCCGGGACGGGCAATACCGTACTTGCCGCTCATTTCCGTGAACTTCTGCAGGTTTTCAAAATGGTTATAGATCTCAAGCCGGGTGAGGTTGAGTTCAGGATATTTTGTCTGAAGATCCGCGAGAAGGGGTTTAACCTTTTCACAGTGGCTGCAACCGTCACCGTAAAAATAGAATGCGGTTACAGGATCAGACGTATGGACTGTTGAGGGGAGGGGGGTTGCTGTCTTAAGGGGATTGAAAGAGGGGGCGGCAAGAAAAAACCCGGCGCTGACGATGATGACTGCCAGCACGATCAGGAAAAACTTTTGTGTTTTTTCCATAACAAGAGTCTCATTACCTATTGTTCAGGACGATAAAAGAATATACGGTTCTGCCTTTTTTAAGAAAATGATCCTTTTATCTTATCAGCAGGGGGGATGTATTGTGGCGTCTGAACGGTAGATGGGGGTACCGCTTTTTTTGGATTCATGCCCGTCAATTACCGGTTTTTTTTAATTCCGCGATAATGGCAGCTTCCAGTTTTGCGGGTATATCCCGTTCACCGTTCAGAACGACGTTGCCGATTATCACTTCAGGAACACCGGCATTTTTCACACCAAGGTTCTTGTTCAATGACTGGGAAAGAGCCCAGTTGGTCTGGTTATGCCAGGTTTCGAGGATCTGAAAATCCACTTCCGGGTATTTTTGCTTAAGCGACTCGATAAACGGCATCACGTTATGGCAGTGAGGGCATTCTTCACCATAGAGAAAATACACCGTCACTTTACCCTGCACCGGACTTCCTGAACCTGGTACAGGAGTATTTTCTGCCATCTGGGACAGGACAAAAAATGCTGCGCATACAAGAGCCACAACAATGAAGAGCCCAACGACGATTTTTATTGTTTTATCCATCCTTAAAAACCCTGATATTGAATGGTAGATTGCCAATTAATAAAATGCCTCTTTTAGGTAATCTCTAAAAAAATCATTTTAATGAGATCATCGTCCCCACACCTTCTCTGGTGAAGAGTTCGAGGATGAGGTTGTGCTCGGTATTGCCATTGATGATGTGGGCATATTTCACGCCATTTTCTACTGCCTTGATCACCGAGCCCACTTTCGGGATCATGCCTTCACCAATCGCCCCGGACTTCTGCATGGCAGTTGCTTCATTGATGGTCAGTTTCCGGTATACCATTGTCCGTTTTGCATCCATGACACCGTCAACATCCGTCATATTCACGAGTTTGTAGGCCTTGAGAGCAATGGCAATATCGCCGGCTGCCGTGTCAGCGTTGATATTCAGGCTCGCACCCAACCGGTCAATCGCTATCGGTGCTACAACCGGGATGTAGCTGGTATCGAGCAGTGTATTCAGGAGTGCCGGGTCAATCCATTCGATCTCGCCTACATGCCCGAGATCAACTTCTTTCTGGACACCTTCAACTTCGATCTTCTGGAGATCCATCTTCCTTGCGATAATCTGGTTGCCGTCGCTACCAGAGAGCCCGACACCCCGGGCACCGCATTTCGCGATCAGCGAGACGATCCCTTTGTTGATCTTGCCTACGAGCACCATCTGGGCAATCTCAAGGGTTTCCGGGTCGGTCACCCGGAGACCCCCAACAAAGACGGATTCCTTTCCCATCGCCTTCATCTTCTCGGATATCTCCGGGCCACCGCCATGTACGAGGACCACGCGGATCCCCACGTAGTGCAGGAGCACGGCATCGCGGATTGCGTTCTCAAGCACTACCGGGTCCACCATTGCGTGGCCGCCGAGCTTGATCACGATGGTCTTGCCGTGGAACTGCTGGATGTACGGCAGGGCTTCCATGAGCACGTCTTCGCGTTTCATCATGTGGTGTACCTCCCATTGATCTCGACATACTTCTCTGTCAGGTCACAACCCCAGGCAGTCGCTTCTGCCTTTCCTGCGGCAAGATCGAGGATAAAGATCACCTTTTTTCCGTGCATGGCCATCTTCGCATTCTTGAGATCGGCGATGATTTCACCGGATTTAACGAGAGGGTACTTCACATTGCCATCGCTGATCCAGAGTGAGACGGCGTTGGGATCGAACTTCACACCCGCCCGGCCTGCTGCCGCAACCACACGGCCCCAGTTGGGATCCTCGCCGTATACCGCAGTCTTGACAAGCGGGGATTCGATCACGGTGCGGGCAACCTTTGCTGCATCATCCTCTTTCGGTGCACCCGTGACGGTCACTTCAAGCAGCTTCGACGCCCCTTCGCCATCAGCGGCAATCTGCATAGCAAGGGAGCGGCAGCACTCCTCGAGTGCAGCGGAGAACTCCTTTGCATGCACTTTGCCGGCAGCTCCTGTTGCTGTGCAGAGCGCAATGTCGTTGGTGCTCATGTCACCATCGACAACTACGCGGTTGAATGTCCTCTTTGTTGCCATTTTCAGGGCTTCGGAAAGCGGTTTTTCGCCGATCTCGGCATCGGTGTAAATGAATGCGAGCATCGTACCCATGTTGGGGGCGATCATGCCGCTTCCTTTCGTTATACCTCCGATACAGAACGACTCTTTCTCCACCAGTGCATGCTTGGGGTAGAGATCGGTTGTCATGATTGCCTGTGCAGCAAGGGTTTCTGCCTCGAATGTGCGATCAAGTTTCGGGGCAATCAATTTGCACTGGCGCTCAATGAGCGGGAGATCGAGATAGCGCCCGATGACCCCTGTGCTGGCAACCCCGATCTGTTTCGCGTCGACCCCGAGTGCAGTGCCGGCAAACCCGGTCATTGCAACTGCATCCTCATACCCTCGCTTCCCGGTATAGGCATTGGCACAGCCACTGTTTGCGATAACCGCTTCCATTGTGCCTTTCTTTATCTGCTTGCGCATGAGTTCTATCGGTGCTGCTTTGACAAGGTTTTCGGTAAAAACCCCGGCGGCAGTGCCACTTGCACGGATAAGGGCCAGACCGAACTTTCCTTCTTTCATGCCATACGCAGTGACTCCCTTGACTGCACAGATACTCCGTAATGTCATTTAGGCACCCGCGCCATCTGAATCCGGATAGGATGCACCGACTGCATTAATGATATCTGCCCGGGTAAGAATACCGGTCAGTTTTTTCCCCTGCATCACCGGCAGGCGGGTAACACCTTCCCTGAGCATTAAGGATGCTGCAGCTTCAACATCCATATCCTCAGTAGCGGTGATCACATGGTGAGTCATCACCTTCTTTGCCGGCATATCCCCGATATTGCGCAGGGCATGTTTGGTCTTTTCCCAGTTCACATACTCGCGTATAGGAATCTCGATGATCTCAAAAGGCGACGGCAGCCAGAGATCATCAGAGATCCGTTCGGATTCAAGGAGCGAGATGAGATCCGACTCGGTAAGCATACCGACAAGTTCCCCGCCTTCCATAACCGGCAGGCCACCGATATGATGCTTCCGGAACAGACCAACCGCATCACGGAGGGGGGTTTCGGCAGTGCATACCACCGGGTTTTTTGTCATTGCGTCTTTCACCAGCATTTTAGTCACCTAGGGGAGCATCCCTGCGCTGACGAGCCCGTCCTGTTCGGAAAGCCCGCACATCAGATTCATGTTCTGGATCGCCTGCCCGCTTGCGCCTTTTACCAGATTATCGATTGCAGAGACTGCAACGACACGCATTCCTTCGCTCTCCACCATCAGGTCACAGAAGTTGCTGCCCCGGACTGCAGCAAGCGAGGGTTTCTGGTACCGGACAAAATATTCATCTTTATAGAAATCCTGGTAGAGTTTCTCTACTTCTTTCTGTCCAAGGGGTTCTTTGAGCAGGATATGGGCGGTGGTAAGGATACCGCGGTTCACCGGTACAAGATGGGGAGTAAAGTAGACGTTTGCTTTTGAACCCAGACCGAAGAGTTCCTGTTTCATCTCGGCAAGATGGCGGTGGCTCGTCCATTTGTAGGGTCCGACATTGTCCCCGACGTTCGGATAGTGGGTGGTGGCAGACGGATTGTCGCCCGCACCGCTCACGCCGGTCTTGGAGTCAAAGATGACCGTATGGGCATATTTTGCAAGGGGGGCTGCTGCAAGGGTCGCTCCCGTGGGGAAACAGCCGGGATTTGCGACAAACTTTGCATTGATGCACTCCTTGCGGTGAAGCTCCGGAATACCGTAGGGGGCAGGGAAATAATCGGAATGTGCAACGCCATACACCTTCTCGTAGATGTCTTTTGGCAGCCGGTAATCTGCGCTGAGATCGACGACTTTGATTCCCCGTTCCAGCAGTTTGCCGGTATGGGTCATCGCCGCCGTATGGGGAACTGCAAGAAATGCCACATCGGCATCGATGGCATCCATGTCGGGATTTTCGAATTTGAGGCTGGTAAACCCTTTCAGGTGAGGATGGACCTGATCAAGGGGGGTTCCTGCCAGTTTGCGTGACGTGACACACGTGACTTTTGCCGTTGAGTGCTGAACGAGCAGGCGAACCAGTTCACCACCAGCATAGCCGGAGGCCCCGATAATCGCAATTTTCATAACAAGAGTATCCGATTGTCAAAATTTAATGCTTTTTAAAGCGGGGGAGCGGACTAAACGGGAAATTTGACCGAATAAAAAAAAGGAATTACACCTTATCCAGTTTGCGGGAATACACACTATACAGCCGTTGACCGAGCAGTTCTATCCTCTGGCGGTCTTCAAGTCCTTCGAGCAGATCTGCGGGAAGTGCTCCAATCCCTTTTGCTGCACCGAGATATGCGCCACAGATACACGCGATTGTATCGGTATTTCCCCCGGTGTTGGCCGCAACCGTGAGCAGATCCGGCGGGTGAGAATACCTGCTGATCAAGAAAAACGCTATTGGTAATGTCTGGAATACCGATACATCATTACCGATTTTGAGCAGAGCGGTCTCGGTTTCCATTCCCTCTTTCTCTAATACCAGTGCATTCCTGATCTTTCCCCCAAGCAATTCGTCTTCCGCCTGTGCCTTATGCAGCGCTTTTCCAACAGGATCGGGGCTGTCGTGGAGAGCATGATAGATGAGGGTGACAAAGGTTGAGACTGCTGCATGGGTTGCCGGGTGGGAATGAGTGACATTACACGCCCGGACTGATCGTTCACATCCTTCATTCATATCAGGAAATGCCAGGGCGAACGGAATCGCAATCGGGAGGCAGCCGGAGGTGGTGGATTTCACCCCTTTCTGGGGAACATTCTCTTTTACCGATTGTTCACACACCGTGGAAACCGACCCGTCGGGAAAGCGGAGGTTTCCTCTCGCATAGAGTTCACGCAGAGCGGTCACATACCGCTCCTCATTGAATTTTCCGTCAGCAAGAAGGGTTGCAACCAGGATCATCATCTGGGTATCATCAGTATATTGTCCAGGATTCAGGCCTTCGTTGGGATGGCCTTTGTAGGGGCGGCGGTACCCATACTTCATCTTGTTCAGGTTAGGAGCACCGCTCTCGTTGGGCATACCCAGCGCATCGCCAATCGCTGCACCCAGCAGGCACCCCTTGAATTTGTCGAGCATCGATCCTATATTGAAAAACCCGGACAGATAACCCTTTTTATATCCAACCCACGGACTGCGGATTCCCCTGCGCGCTGAACCAGAACCATAAAAACAATATCTTCGTTTTCTCTTTTTCACACCGGAAATCAATCTCCGTTTGTAGATTTGTCGAACGGGTCTTCGACAAATTATATATAGGATGTTTTGCATGATTAATAATGTTAAATTGGTGGGCACATGACAGAGGATTTTAATGTCAAACTCGTCGAGGATGTGAAATCATACACACCCGACCCACAGTACAGAAAAAATGCATGGATGGGAGACTACGAGAAAGTATACAAAGACTTTCTTGCCGACCCGGATGGATTCTGGGAAAAGATGGCAAAGGAGCTTGACTGGATCAAGCCATGGGATGCTGTCAAAGAATGGAATTACCCCTATGTCAAGTGGTTTACCAATGCCAAGCTGAACATCACGGCAAACTGCCTTGATCGCCACGTGAATGATAACCGCCGCAACAAGGTGGCCCTTATCTGGCGGGGCGAAGAGGGCCGGGAACGTATCTTTACCTACCAGAAGCTCCTCTCACAGGTCTCACGCTTTGCGAATGCGTTGAAGAAGATTGGCGTGAAGAAGGGGGACTGTGTCTGTATTTACATGCCGCTGGTCCCCGAGCAGCTCATCGCCATGCTTGCCTGCGCCCGCATCGGCGCGATCCACAATGTCGTATTCGGAGGATTTGGCGCCGGTGCCCTGAACATGCGGATCCAGGATGCCGAAGCAAAAGTGGTCATCACCGCAGATATCTCGATCCGCCGCGGCAAGGCAATCCAGCTCAAGGCAATCGTCGACGAAGCGATCATGAATGCTCCCACCGTGGAACATGTTATCGTTCTGCGGAGGCGGGATCCTCCGGTGGATCTCCACGAGCGCGAGCTGGATTTCAACGAGATGATGGAGGGGGTGTCCGATGTTTGTCCGCCGGAAGTCATGGATGCCGAAGATCCGTTCTTCATCCTCTATACCAGCGGATCTACCGGAAAACCGAAGGGTATCATGCATACCTGCGGCGGGTACACGGTAGGCACCTATTACACCAGTAAATATGTCTTCGATCTGAAGGACAATGATATTTTCTGGTGTACTGCAGATCCCGGTTGGATCACGGGTCACAGTTACATAGTGTACGGCCCTCTTGCCGTCGGTGCAACCGTCTTTATTTCCGAACTGACCCCCGATTACCCGGATGCGGGCAGCTTCTGGAATCTTATAGAGGAGCAGAAGATCACGATCTTCTATACTGCCCCGACAGCAATCCGGATGTTCATGAAGATGGGAGAGGTCTGGCCTAATAAGTACAACCTGAACTCCCTGCGTATCATCGGCTCTGTCGGAGAACCGCTGAATCCCGAAGCATTCGAGTGGTACTACCATGTCATTGGCAAGGACAAGATCCCGATCCTTGACACCTGGTGGCAGACCGAGACCGGCATGCATATGATCACCACGATGATTGGGGAGCCTATGCGCCCCGGCTTTGCCGGAAAACCTATCCCGGGTATTGAGGCAGATGTCGTGGACAAGGACGGTAATTCTGTCAAGCCCGGTACCGGCGGGCTTCTCGTGGTTAAATCACCATGGCCAGCCATGCTGCGGACGGTATACAAGGATGATGAGCGGTACCGGAAATACTGGGAGACGATAAAAGGTGTCTACGCAGTAGGTGACCTTGCGGTCAAGGGCAAGGACGGATATATCATGATCCTCGGGCGGGCGGATGATATCATCATCGTGGCCGGTCACAACATCGGCACCGCAGAAGTTGAGAGCGCACTGGTTTCCCACCACGCTGTTGCTGAAGCGGCAGTCATTGGAAAGCCGGATATGGTGAAAGGGAACACAATCAAGGCGTTCGTCATCCTCCGGGTGGGGAACCAGCCGAGTGATAATCTCAAGCAGGATCTCCTCCATCACGTACGGACGACCATCGGACCTATCGCAATGCCTCACGAGATCGATTTCGTGGACAAACTGCCCAAGACCCGGAGCGGCAAGATCATGCGCCGCGTCTTAAAAGCAAAAGAGATGGGTATAGACCCCGGCGACATCTCAACGCTGGAAGAATAACTATTTATTTTATCGCAAAAGAGGAAACATCAATAATTTTTTATAAAAGATCTGGAGAGGATTTTTCATGACGGATAGTGCTACGGAAAAAATCATGGGAATGGAACCGGAAAAAGGGAGGTGGGTTCTTATCCTTCTCGGGCTTGTTATCAACCTGTGCCTGGGAACAATCTATTCGTGGAGCGTATTTGTTGCACCACTCACCACCTACTTCACCAAGGATCTTGGACAGACCGTAACGGCAAGCGATGTCCTGTTGCCATTCTCGGTCTTCCTGGCATTCTTTGCCATCGCCATGCCATTCACCGGGAAGTATATCGAACAATACGGACCCCGGAATGTCACGATTGTTGGCGGTGTCCTGACAGGGCTCGGCTGGCTCCTGGCCTCATTTGCCACGTCAGTTCCCATGCTCTACGTTGTTTATGGCGTGATCGGAGGGATAGGGGTTGGTATCGCGTACGGGGTTCCGGTTGCGGTGGCGGCACGCTGGTTTCCGGACCGCAGAGGGCTCGCTGTCGGGCTCACAGTCCTTGGTTTCGGGTTCTCGGCATTCTTCACGGCAAACATCGCGGGATGGCTGATCGGTACCTATGGGGTCATGACCACCTTCCGGATCTTTGGCATTGCATTCGTGATCCTGACAATACTGTTAGCCCTGCCTCTGAAGTTCCCCCAGGCCGGGTGGACTCCCCGGGGGTGGACACCGTCTGCACCGGTTGCCGGCCAGGCTGTCACCTGCGAGTTCAAACGTGAGCAGATGCTCAGATCCCCGTCGTTCTACGGGCTCTGGTTATGCTACTTCATCGGCTGTCTTGCGGGCCTGATGGCCATCTCGATTGCAAAGCCGGTTGGTACTGATGTCGGTGTCGAGACTGGACTCGCAACGCTGCTTGTCGGCTTCTTTGCAATCTTCAACGGGTTCGGGCGGCCGGTCTTCGGTGCGATCACGGATAAGTTCACCCCAAGGAACGCTGCCATGCTCTCGTTTATCCTCATCGCGCTTGCTTCGCTGTTCCTTTGGCAGTTCACCGGAGTTCTGGTGTACATTGTAGCATTTGCCCTGCTCTGGGGATGCCTTGGGGGATGGCTCGCCATTGCCCCGGCAAGCACGGGGTGCTATTTCGGCACCGGTGATTACCCGCGATGTTATGGAGTGGTCTTCCTTGCCTATGGGGCCGGAGCTATCGCCGGGCCCCAGCTGGCCGGGTTCATCAAGACCTCAACCGGATCCTATCTCGGGGTCTTTCCCATTGTGCTCGTTCTTGCAGGGATCGGCTTCATTATCGCGTACATGATGCTGAAGCCACCACAGACCCCGCAGAAAATCTAATCTTTTTTTTCCCGTTGTGCTTGGTATATGCGTTTTTTCTGGGCCATGCGATACCCGGAAACCACAAGCACCGTGTCACCAAATTCGGCATCAAGCGATGAATCCCCCGAGTCAACGTAGAGGACCGGGGTTTCCCTTAATTTGTGCGGCGTTGCAACTACGATAAGATTTCCGATCCCCACCGTTCTCACAATGCGGGTGCTGATCTGCTGGTTGCCCCGCCCGAGGATGAAGCCCTGTGCACCTATCGGGCTGAGGAGAATTTTTGCCTCCTGCCCATGCCCAAGCAATGCCCAGAGTGCCTTTTCCGACAGGTCAAGTGCAACGATCTTTCCGTTTTTTACTGCATCAACGCCCAGCAGGGTCTTCTTCACCCCAATCTCCCGTGCAATGGATTCGGTTGTTGTGCCTGCACCAAGGATATAGAGCACGTCAGGGATCATGATCTCGCGGATGAAACGGGCAATCTCCTTCTTTGCACGCTCCTCATCCCCTTCTTCAAATACCTGCTTGGAGAACTGGACCTTTCCCGCCAGAACCGGTGTACAGGCAATCCCGTGCAACCGGGTTTTCAGTTCACCTGCCCGGTACGCATCTTCATCGACATCCATCACTTCTGAATCCCGGAGTGCAGATGTATCAAATCCCGTTACGAGTTCTGCTGCGGTTGCCGGATCAATAGCAAAGACCGCAGAGTACATCTTCACCCCTGCCGGGATCCCGAGGATCGGCACATCCCTGCCCACCACATCAAAGATGTCCCGGGCGGTCCCGTCACCGCCGCAAAAAAGGATCAGGTCAACTGCAGATTTCCGGAAAATCTGTGCAGCCTTCCGGGTATCATCGGCACTGCTATCGCCATTGTAATGATAGAGCACCTGATAATTCTGCATACCGGCCTCTTTGAGTGCAGCCTCTCCCATAGCTCCCGAGCAGGTAACAAAACTCAGCCCGGCCTGCCGTGAGAGCAGCGCCAGCGTGATACGCGCCCGGTTCTGTGCCTGCGGGAAGGCCCCACGAAGCCGGGCTTCATCTGCCTTACCATCGGTTCCCTTCAGCCCCACTGCGCCGCCCATACCGGCTACCGGGTTGATCAGAAAACCGATTCTTTGCATGAAAAAAGGTGTTGTATCGTAAAACTTATTGTATCTTCGGTATCCGGGCAAGGGATTCCTTGATCAGCGCGTCCGGGTATTCATAGTCCACCAGTTGCCCGGAATAGTAGGCATCGTATGCGGTCATATCGAAATTGCCATGACCCGAACAGTTGAACAGGATTGTCTTTGCTTCACCACTCTTTTTGCATTTGAGCGCTTCATCGATTGCAGATTTCACCGCATGGGATGTTTCGGGAGCTACGATGATTCCTTCCGTCCGGGCAAAGGTCTGGGCTGCATCAAAGACCTCGCTCTGGTGATAAGCTACGGCCCGCATCACACCATCGTGCACAAGCCGGGAGACAATCGGCGAATCCCCGTGGTAGCGGAGACCTCCGGCATGCATAGAGGGGGGAACAAAGTCATGACCGAGCGTGAACATCTTGAGGAGCGGGGTATAGCCGGCCTCATCAGCAAGATCATAGGTGAATAATCCTTTTGTCAGTGTCGGGCAGGATGCCGGTTCGGCTCCAATGATATCCACATCCTTGTGCTTCCCGGTCAATTTGTCACCGGCAAACGGGAACGCGATGCCAGCGAAATTGGACCCGCCGCCAACGCACCCGATCACCACATCCGGGTAGTCATCGACCATTGCCAGCTGTTCGCGGCATTCGAGTCCGATAATCGTCTGGTGGAGGCAGACGTGGTTTAACACCGAGCCTAAAGCGTAGTTGGTGTTGCTGTGGGATGCCGCATCCTCCACGGCTTCAGAGATGGCCATTCCCAGGCTTCCCGGGGTTTCGGGATCCTTTTCCAGCATTGCACGGCCGGCATTCGTTTTGGTGCTCGGGCTGGGTATGCATTCTGCCCCCCAGACGTGCATCATCGATTTCCGGTAGGGTTTCTGGGTATAGCTCGACCTGACCATGTAGACCGTGCATTCCAGATTATAGAGCATCGTGGCAAAGGACATGGCAGAACCCCATTGCCCGGCACCGGTCTCAGTTGCAATCCTCTCGATCCCTGCCTTCATGTTGTAATATGCCTGCGGGATAGACGTGTTCGTCTTATGGCTGCCAGCGGGACTGACACCTTCCCACTTGTAGTAGATCTTTGCCGGGGTCTTGAGGAACTTTTCAAGCCGGTGGGCACGGTACAGGGGGCTTGGCCTCCAGAGGCGAAATACATCCCGAACTTCTTCGGGAATATCGATATGACGATCGGTTGTTACTTCCTGCCGTATCAGTTCCATCGGGAAAATGGCTGACAGATCCGCAGGACCTATCGGTTTGTGGGTCGCCGGATGGAGCGGCGGATCGAGCGGGGATTTCAAGTCCGCCTGCACATTATACCACTGTCTTGGTATCTGCTCCTCATCGAGAAGGATTTTTGTCTGCATATGTAGTCATTGAATTGTGCAAATATATACATTGCTGTACAAATATGAAAAATTATGAGTGTATGTGTCCATTAAAAAAGACCTGTGACAGATGCAATGCAATCGTACAATGCAAAACGATTCGAGGATAATAAAATTCCCGGATCCCTGAAAAATGTGAAAATGTTCATACCATGCGTTTGTTTCTGCCAAGATGTAGCATCGTAGTTCCAGGATTCCATGAGAGCGGGGTAAATATCCAGCCCATCCGTTTCACAAATGCTATTAATAAAAAAATTTGAAGATTTTCCTGAGCCGGATTGAAGTAAGAATCGATTGATGAGAGCAACAAACTTTTGATTCCGTCAGCCATATCATTAAGATATTCAGAATGGTATCTGTAATGAAGTTGTTATTCCTGCAACAACAGTTGTGTTCAACATAAATCGGAGAACATCAGATGAAACAATCAATAATTAATCTGCTCATCAGACCCGGTGCATTCTTCCAGAATGCAATGAATGAGAAGGAGAGCCTGAAATTCCCGGTGCTCGTTGTCCTCGCCGGGGGTATTGTCGGTGCCATGTATGGGTACCTTCTTGGAGGTTTGACCGGACAGCTGCTGAACGGGATCCTGCCCGGCATGGGCACGATCATCGTACTTTCAACGGTCATCGGTGCCCTTATCGGCACGTTCATCTTCTGGGTGATATGGGCTGGCGTGATGTATGCGCTCTCCTTTGTCTTCAAAGGAGAAGGAACATTTCGACGAACACTTGAATTCGTCGGTTACGGTTACCTGCCCCAAGTCTTTGGAACCCTCATCACCTTCGTCATAGCATTGGACTACATTCCCCGGATTCATGTCCCCCAGCTCTCTGCTGCAGCAGCCCAGAATCCCGATCTTATGACAGAAGCAGTCAAAGCACTGATGCATGATCCCGCAATGATGGAACTCAGCCAGATCGCGATGATCATATCGATCGTCTTTCTTCTCTGGAGTGCCAACATCTGGATCTTCGGTATGCAACAGGCCCGGAAGCTCTCACCCCGCGATGCGGCACTCTGTGTCGGTATCCCCGTTGTCGTGTATATTCTCTACATGGTCTATTCAATAACGGTGATGTAAATGAATACCGTTCGATTAGTCCCCCTTATCTGCCTGGTTCTGCTGGCGTGCGCCATGGTTGGCGTAGTTGCTGCCGATTTTACCACCCCCGAATCGATTGTTGCTGCAGATAAAGTCTACGTGTCCGGTGTAACCTATGATCCTGCTGTTTTTTTTCCCGGGGACAAAGGTACCCTTACCGTTGATGTAACAAACGGTAATAACGGCACGGGAGTTAATATAAATCATGCCATATTATCCAGTGACACCATAAAATCAACGGGCAATCCCTATGATTCTTCATCCAGTCTCGGCCCCGGGCAAAAACAATCGTTTGTTTTTTCCGTGATCGCTGACGGCCAGGACGGGACATACTACCCGACATTTTCCTTTAGCTTCCGCGATGCAGACAGCCTTTTTTACCGGGCAGTGGTCAAGATTGATGAAACGCCACTTGTGCTGACCATCCTTGATAAGCCGGATACATTCTCACAGGGCAAGAAAAAGACCATCTACGCACAGGTTGCAAATCCACGGGAGAACACCGTGAAGAATGTAATCCTCGATGCTTCAGGGACCGGCATTACCACAACACCATCCCGTGTGTTTGTCGGGAGTGTTGCATCCGGTGCAACTGTTCCGGTAAACTTTACCGTGACCGCCGAACAGCCAACAACCCTCAATCTCGTCCTGAACTACGACAACGGGGATAATCCCCACTCCGTAAATATGGAGATCCCGATCGCCTTTGGTGTTGATAAGAAACAGGCAAATCCCGTTATCAGCAATGTGCAGGTTAAAAGCGATGCCGGTACCTACCACATTACCGGTGATGTAAATAATGCCGGCCTTGAAACTGCAAATACCGTGATGGTCGCAGCTCTCTCGCCTGCAGTGCCGCAGGACCCGTACAAAACCTACGTGGTCGGCGCCCTCAAACCCGATGATTTCGGCAGCTTCGAAGTGACATTCGCAGCAACAGATGCCGCAACCATTCCCCTCCAGTTATCCTACAAGGATGCGGATGGGAACGTGTACAACTCTGTCCAGGATGTAAAAATATCAGCATATAATGCAACAACTCAGAAAAGCACGGGTCTTCCCATGATCCCGATAGTCGCAGTAATTGTCATCCTTGCACTATTCATCGGCGGATGGGTCGTATACCTGAAGAAATACAAGCAGTGAAACAACCATGAACGAACAACCGGTCATGGTGTTTCGGGACGTAACAAAAGTATACCCGTTACCCGCAGGTGACGTCACTGCGCTGGACGGAGTCTCTTTCCAGGTGGAGAGGGGGGAGTTCATCTCCGTCATGGGACCCTCGGGTTCAGGCAAGTCCACTCTCCTGAACCTGATGGGATGCCTCGACACCCCCACTACGGGCGACATCTACATCAGCGGTACCCGCATCGGGGATATGTCGGATACCGAGCTGACCAACCTTCGACGGGATCGCATTGGCTTCATCTTCCAGTATTTCAATCTCTTTCCCCTTCTCAATATCATCGAGAATGTCACGTTTCCGATGATGCTGAAATCCCAGAAAGCGGTAAACCCGGAACGGGGAAAAGAAGTGCTCAGGTCTGTGCAACTGGAGGAGAACCTCTTCACCCATACCCCCACCGAACTGTCCGGGGGACAGCAGCAGCGGGTTGCCGTTGCACGGGCACTCATCAATGACCCCGATATCCTCCTCTGCGATGAACCAACAGGAAACCTTGATTCAAAGACGGGGGCTGGTATTATGGACCTGATGACCGACCTGAATAAAAAAGGCACCACTATCATCATGGTGACGCATGATCCGCACATAGCCGAATACTCGCGGAGGACAATCAGAATCGCTGACGGGAGGATCGTGGCATGATTTTCTGGGAGATTGCAAAACGCAATATCAGGATCCACCTGCTCCGCTCATCCCTTGCAATGCTCGGGATTGTCATCGGTGTTGTCGCCATTGCATCCATGGGCATTTTAGGAAACAGCATGGTCCTCTCAGTGTCCGACAGCCTGAGAACGGTTGGTGACAGTGTCATTGTCACGCCTCATTCGGGGGGAAATGCCCGCGGGTTTGGCGGGGGCGGGGGTGGTTCCACAGCCCTCACGATCTCCGAGCAGGATTTCCAGCAGATAAAACGGGTGTCCGCACCGAATGTGGCGATACCGGTTCTCCAGACCTCGGATCGCATGAAACTCGGTGTGGGCAGTGACGATATAGTCGCGGCAGTTTACGGACTAAACCCTGATGATGTCCCGGACTTCCTGAAACTTCAGGAGGGGGGGTACAGCAGGGGAAATTCCGGGTGTCTTGTGGGATCAACCTTTGCCAAAGACAACAATGTCAAAGTCGGCTCCCGGATTGCCATAGGAACTGACGGGAGCAAAGGCACCCTGAGGGTGACCGGTATCATCGAGGAACGGGGCATGGCATTTGATGTAAGCACAGATTCTGCCATTGTAGTCACCAAGGACTGGTTCGATACCACCTATAACCGGAATGATTACGATAAGATCGTGGTGAAGGTCAAGAATCTTGACGAAATTGCCAGCGTAAAAACCGCCATCGAGAAACAGATGAACAGGAGGGATACAACTGTCGATGTGATGGATACCCGTAAAACCATGGAAACCATCTTCCAGGCATTCGGCCAGATCACCACATTCGTCTCTGCAATCGGCGGCATATCGATGCTTGTTGCCGGCGTATCCATCCTCAATATCATGATGATGTCGGTTACTGAACGAATCAAAGAGATCGGCATCATGCGCAGTATCGGGGCACAGAGAAAAGAAGTTATGGCAATGTTCCTCTATGAGGCGGTCATTTTAGGAGTTATCGGCAGTGTCATCGGCGGTGTACTGAGCCTTTTGGGAGGGTACGCGATCAGCAGCCTGATGCTGCAGACCACAAAATACCTGTTCGTTCCCTCAAGCCTGATCCACATAGCCTATGGAATGACATTTGGCATTATCATCTGCCTGATCTGCGGTATCTACCCCGCATGGCGTGCTGCTAATCTCAATCCGATCGATGCTCTCAGGCATGAGTGAGCAGAAAATTCTTTTTTTTTAACAGAACCTTTTAACCGGTTGCGTACATACTGGATCGTATGAGCGCGGCACCCATACCCCTGTATTCTGACCCCGACTGGAACGGGATCTGGAGAGCACGACAGGTTCTGCACGAGTTATCAAAGCATCATGATGATCCCTCGCATAACTGGAACAAGCGGGAGAATGCCGAGCGGTACGCTTCCACATCCCGCAGTGAATACGACGAACGAGTGGAGACCACCATCCATGGTCTGGCTGTTACAAAAGAGTCACGGGTGCTGGATATCGGTGCGGGACCGGGCACGCTCGCGATTCCTCTTGCGCCACGGGTAAAGGAGATTACCGCGATCGAGCCGGGGGAAGGGATGGCAGAAATCCTGAGCGAGCGGATGAGAAAGGAGAGTATAACAAATATTTCCCTCATCCAAAAACGCTGGGAGGATATCATTCCCGCACGCGATCTCTCCGGACAGTTCGATGTGGTGATCGCGTCGCTCTCCCTTACCATGGAAGATATCCGGCTGGCTCTCAGGAAGATGGATGCGGTATCGCGGGATTCTGTGTACCTGTTCTGGTTTGTGGACATGCCATTCTGGGAGCGGATGTATGCCGATCTCTGGGAACCACTCCACGGATCACCTTACCATTCCGGGCCAAAAGCAGACTGCCTCTTTGGTGTCCTCTACCAGATGGGGATCTATGCAAACGTAGAGATGCTGCCACTCAAAAAAGAGTACCGGTTTACGACAAGGGATGAGATGACCGCCTTTTTCCGGCGCCGGTTCAATGTCACGAAGCCGGAACAGGAACAAGTACTGGATGATTATCTCAAACCACTGGTCCGGACAGAAGGATCAGAGATTGTCGTATCAGGAGATTCCACGTTTGCAAAGATCTGGTGGAAGAAGAACCAGAATTTAGATTGAATTGGGGACGTCGAGTTCTCCATCCATACGATCTCCCTAAAATTCCAGAACAAAAGATAAAAGAGTTGGAATTTTTTGAGCAGGGTCCGGTTGAAAGATCAAAATCAACATCCGGTTGAGAATCTGAAATCGAGATCCGATTGAGCCGGCAACGGTTATCAAACGCGATTGGGTACGCGATGAAATTTTTTCATTCAAGGTTCGATGAAAAATTCGAAATCAAAGTCTGCCCGGAATTTTTGAATCGGGATCCGATTTCAAATTCAAAATCGAAGCTTGATGAAAATTTTAGAATCAAGGTCTGCTCAACAATTTTCAAACGGGGAATCTCTTGGGAAATTAACCCGGGCAAATTGCAAATTTCCTGTCGGGACACGTGCGGAAATCTCCTATTTACAATCAGGATCCGGTTGAAAATTCAAAATCAAAGTCTGCCCGGAATTTTTGAATCGGGATCCGATTTCAAATTCAAAATCGGTATTTGATTAAAATTTTAGAATCAAAGTCTGCCAGAAAATTTCAAATCAGGATCCGGTTGAAAAATCAAAGTCAAGGTCCGATTAGTCCGGATCAGATTTTCAATCGGGATCGTGCTCGCGCTGAAAATTTTCAAATCAGGATCCGGTTCCCAAATTCTCAATCAAGGTCTGACCGTAATTTTTGAATCGAGTTCCGGTTTCAACTATAATTTTAAAAATAACACTTTTAAGCAAAGTATAGGGCGGACAGGCACGGTCATTATTGCCGATAGCCTTCACGCAACATCAGGCCAGCCCGTTCCCGATCCGGATCACTTCCCGCACCAGCAGCTCGAAATCATCCCTCCGGCTGCGGTGATTGGTGACGGCCACGTGCAGGTACTTCCTGCCCCGGATACTTACGGTCGAGGGTACCGCAATCCCCTGCTCCTGGAGCTGAACCTCGATCTCCTTGTTGATGTCGTTGAGCTTCGCATCTAAAAGACCGGCCCGGATGTACCGGAAGTTCACGATATTCAGCGACACAGGGAGCGCGAGTTCGAGTTGTGGGGCTTCCTGCACCAGGTTTTCAAGGTAATGTGCCTGGTCGATGTTCTGCTGGATCAGCCGCCCGTACTTTTCAGTACCCTGCTCTTTGATCGTCATCCAGGCCTTGAGGGCAAGGAACCCCCGCGAGAGCTCGAACCCGTAATCGGATAACCAGGGCACATCCACGCCGGTCAGGCCCCGGTCACCCTCCCCGTGGGCAAGATAGGTGGGGGTCAGGGAGAAAGCATTGCGGTGCCGGGCGGCGTCCCGTACCAGGACGCAGGCGATGGGGTACGCGAGGTACATCCACTTGTGCAGGTCGAACGCGAGCGAATCCGCCCGCTCCATGCCACTCACGAGATGCCGGGACTTCGGGGCGATAGCAGCCCAGGCACCGAATGCACCATCTACATGGAACCAGCACCGCTCCTCTGCGCAGATATCCGCCAGGGCATTGAGATCGTCGATCGCCCCGGTATTCGTGGTCCCGGCAACCCCCACAATGCAGACCGGGTGGCATCCCCTGGCACGGTCGGCTGCTATCATCTCCCGCAGGGACGGAATATCGATCTGCAGGGAATCGTTCACGGGGACCCGGCGGAGCGCGTCGTTCCCGAACCCGAGCAGCTCGACCGCTTTCTGGACCGACGAGTGGGCTTCGTCCGAGCAGTACAGGGTCATCTGCTTCCCGGACACGTGCATCCCCTCTGCCCGCACATCGTACCCGGCCATGGTATTCCGGGCAACGGCAAGGCCGATCAGGGTGGATGACGAACAGCCGCTCGTGATGAGGCCGCTTGTGCCAGGCGGGAAACCGAGGAGTGTCCTGCACCAGTCCACAACCTGCATCTCCACGTAGTTGTTGCTCATGTAGGCAAAAGACCCGCTGACCGCGTCCGTTGACGCTGCCAGCATCTCGGCGTATGTCCCCATCACGGTGCCGCACCCGGCAACCCAGCCCCAGAACCGCGGGTGGCTGTTGCCTACCTGGTACGGGAGGATGGATTGCATGTACTCCCGGTACACCTCTTCCGGCAGCTCCGGGCCGGTTGGGGGCGGGCCTTCGAACCGGGACTTTACTTCCGGCGGGGCATGCTGCCAGACCGGCCGGTCCCGGATCGTCCTGATATAATCCATAGTATCGTCAACCATGCGGTGGCCCAGTGCCCGCATGGCTTCCCAGTCTTCCGGGTCAAGGGTTTCTTCCCGGGATTCATCAGCGTTCGTCTTCATGGTTATCTCCTGAAATGGCGGCGGGGGATGTTGTGGAGGAAACCGTCGTTTCATTTCCCGATGGATAAGGGTGGAGCGGTAACCGAGAAATCAGTTGCGGGGATCTGCCTGACCCCCTTTCCGGAACACCCCCTCCCGGACCACGGGCTTTGCCGATGTCGGGATGCTCCGGGCGGATGCCAGCAGAACGTTGCTACACATTACCTCACGGATTCCCGCCGGAGAATGAGGATTCGTTCCGGGAGGATTACCGTGTTTTCCGGATCCATTGCCTCTGCCAAATGAGGGGGTGAGGCAAAACTCGTACAACGGGGCGCGATACGGGCCCGGATTCTGGATCGTCGTGGAGGGGGCCAAACTTGGGGGGAAGGGACGACTGAGGGGGGATCCCGGCTAATGGAAATCTCTATTCCACCGACCCAGGTATCAGGATTGATCGGGCCGGGCCGGTACCTTTCAAACACGAATGATTTGCCTTCAGGTTTCAACCGCCAGGGAAACCGGACTCACCAATCAAAAGTCGTATAGAGGATCGAGTCCAATAATTACCTGATTGCAGCTACTGTACAATCACTCGGATTTAGTGAGATTGAGAAGAGATATTTATGAGAATCTTTTCTAAACTAAAAAAAGCCGTACGAAAAATTTTACGTTCTATTCTTCCGCACCATTCAAAAAATGATAAACCATCACATATAATTATAAAAACAAAGCATCCCTCAAAGAAAAAACAACATCCAGTTCACGTTAATTCCATCAACAAGATCATCCTTGGAATGGTAAATCATGAACGAAAAAAGCGTCATTTAGAACCTGTAGTATATGATCATGATTTAGAACTTCATGCAATTCGATGGAGCAAGCATATGGCACATATCCATAAGCTGTGTCATAGTGGAACTATCTTAGAAAACGCGTGCATGATTCCTTCCAAAGGCTCGCCGGAATCCATTACAAAAACAATGTTTTTTTGCTGGAAAAAAAGTCCGCCACACTGGAGTTGGATGATGAATCCAGGAATTTCCAGAGCGGGGTTTGGATATTCCATTCATGGAAAAAATGCTTATGGTGCGTATGCTTTTAACAATCCAAAATAACTTTTAGCTTTAGACTTTTTTAAAGAAAATTATCCATTTTCCAAACAGTTGCCAATTTTATGTTAAAACACAAGAATTGCAAAATAATAATCAATACATCTATATCCTGCCAATCTCACAAAAAATACTCATATGATTGTAATTCCCGAGATATTTTTAATTACCCTTATCGGGTTCTCTTTTTTTCTTGGGGTTGGGATAGGATTCTTCCTAAAAAGGAAAAATAGATCTTCGTTTCAGGGAAAATTTCGTATATATTACAAATTAAAAAGGTACACTTGGTCAATCATTGGAATATTTTGGCTTGTTCTTTTGATATCCCTCTTCCCAATTTACGGAACGAATTTCATTATTGATTCAGGAATTAGTCTGATTTCACTGGTCATCGGGTTCAAGCTGTCTTATGAATTAATGAGATTTTTCATGCGAAAATCAGTACGATCCGATTTTGATATTTGGTTGATTCGGATTAAAGCGATAATCTTTGTTGGAATTGGTTTTTTTATTTTGATTTTTGGTAGTATGAGCACCTACATCGTGGATACATCGAACATTTTGCCGATGGTTGGACCATCTCCGTTGACAATTTATTTTTGGGCTATTGGTTTTGGATTGATTATTTTTGCAGGATATATGGAATTCATATTTGAAAGACGTGCGGGGAGTTTAGTGTTTATCGGAAAACAAAAATTTTAGATTTTTTTGTCTCTCACAGTAATTGTTTTCATTTGCGGGATAAGCAAACTGAATTAAAGCTTTCTGATATTTACCCAATCACTGTAGCAACCCAAGGAGACGAGAAGGAATTGCTTCTAACTAAAAATTGTGACTTCGCATTTTCCCCTTTTACTTACATGAAGTTATCGGAATAAAAAATTTAATAAAATCTATGAAAGAATGTAACTCCAATGGAGAGGAATTTTTTGCTACAAATGCCATGCGAACCTTGTTGATTGGAAATTCAATATTAGAGATATCGATAATCCAACAGCAGCTCCGATGTCATTGGTCATAGGCAGTCGATGCACCAACCCTCGATGTGATTATTTCATTTTAGATCCCATGGCTGTTTTTCAAGCCGTCAGAATTCTAAATAAAAACCCGATAGTGTTTAAATCAAATTTGACAAAAATTTTTCCAATATTGCAAGAAGCAGTTGAAGCTTCGATTAAGAGAAGTAAACCTGTTCCTGCAGATATTCAATCAATATTCATCCCAGTGTTACGCGATGCCATCTATGAGCAATGCACTTGGTATCAATCATTTAATAAAGATGCGTTAGGTCTCAGTTGTTACTTTTCTAAAGATAAGGTGATTTGGGAGTTAGAATTAAAGTAAGGATTTTCGATTAATTGCGTTAAGAAAAAAATGTGCTTAGAAAGGCTATGCACGCAAGTATTGGGATTATGATCACTAACCAAACTAAGGATGAGAACTTTGGCGCGATAATCACAAAGAAAACTATAGCTAATAGAAAAATTGTTCCAACAGTCCGTTCATGATATTTAATCATTTTTTTAAACATCACTTTCAAATCCATTCCAATTGGCCTCGGTTATCAGTTTATAAAATCCGCCTATATAGGAGTAACCATGAATACAATTCACACTCATTCCTTTCGAGAAACGCGCCGAACGCTTAATTTGGGATAATTTATTTATTCATACTTCAATTAGGAATTATCTTCAAGTTAAAAAATATCAGGAAGTCAAAAATGACACCAATTCGAGCTATTTTGCTCATAGGAATCATGGCACTCGTTGCCATCTCTCCGGCCCTTGCCGAGATGAGAACAGTACCGCAGGGAGGGGCGATATTCATTGGTGAGAATCACCTCAACATCGCATCTCTTGAAGGAACCCCGGCAATAGGTTGGTGGGCATCAAGAGCAGCGGTCGGAGTGACACCCCCCACGAAAACAATCAGTCTTGCAGGGAGATACAATGATTTCTCCGTGACACCCGGGGAGTTCTCCGGATATACTGGATTCTGGAACGCCATTGATCCCACCACCGGATATGGAACGTACACTAACGCATTTACGGTGGATAACCCTACCATCGATGTCAGAATCCTCGATTCCAACAATCAAGATCAAACAGGAAAGACTATCCTTCCGGGGACACCTCTCCGACTCTTTGTCGAAACAAATCTCTTCCTCGCTACGAAGAGGCTCGACGCAAATTCTGCGACTGATAACACCATCAACGTCAAGGTGACAGGTCCCAATGGAATCATTTCAACCAATGATGTTTTTGGTGGAAACGGCGGTCTACCATATACAACCGTGGAATTGACTCCAACAACAGATGGCATCTATTCAGTGAAGGTATCGTCCTCTCTCAATGGCATAGACGTATCCAAGATCAGCACCGTGACCGTCGCATCCCCCACCCCAATACCAACAGCCACTCCCGTTCCAACTCCGTCAACCGGAAGCATTGTGGTCCAGTCGAATCCCGCGGGTGCTTCAATCTTCGTTGATAATGCCATCCGAGGAATAACTCCGCTGACAGTCCACTCAATTCCGAATGGGGAGCATACCGTACTCATCAGGCTTAACGGATACGAGGATTCGCGAAACAGCATTGTTGTTCTCAGCGACACTCAAACAATCAGCCCGACCCTTGTTCCCCTAATCTCTTCAACTACAAGTGTGACCACCATTCAGACAACGGCATTTGTTGCAACTCCGACACCAACTATAATGACCCAAACACCAGTACCAACAACCACAACACCTACAGTAAATTATAGTGCCACTATTGCTGCAATGCAAAGTCAGATTGCTGAACAGAATACGAAAATTTTAGAACAAGAGAGTTGGATTGATCAAATTTTAAAATTTTTAGGCTTAAGATAAATTATTTTCCCACTGATGCTCTAGTGAAATTAACGATAAAAAAAATCCTTTTATCTGTAGTTCTTCGATGTCTTGAGTGACTACATCATCTCAGCACTCCTATTAAAACTCTCAATCCGAGAAATTCTTTTACATAAAAAATGTTGATGAGAGAACCAGATTACCCAACCCTTTTGATCCGCTTCATCGCCTCTCTCAGCTTCTCCATTGATGTCGCGTACGACAACCGGATCCACCCGGGAGCATAGAAGGCACTGCCCGGGGTCGCCGCCACATGCCCCTGTTCAAGCCAGCGGGTGGCAATCTCCATATCATCCCCGCCAACCTTGACAAACGCATAGAAGGCCCCGTCCGCCGGTGCCGTTTCGCATTTTCAAATGCGATTGCGATCGCGATGGAAAAAATTTATTCAAAGTCTGGTTGAAAAATAAAAATCAAAGTGTGGTTGAAATTTTTTAATCAAGGTCCGATTGAAAATTTTTAGGCAAAGTCTGGTTGAAAAAATAAAATCAAAGTCTGATTGAAATTTTTCAGGCAAAGTCTGATTGATCCGTAAATGATTTTCAATCACGATCGCGTACCTGATTAAAAAATTTTGAGCAGGGTCTGGTTGATCCAGCTGAGTGGCCGGAGGTACTGTCTGGGTGAGATGCCGAAGCGGGTTCACGTCTGATGTGTTGACCGGTTTTTCTCCATTTCGGTTTTAAGAATCAGAAACGAATCGCGTTTTTTTATTTTCAAACAGAGTCCGGTTGATCTGCGAGTGATTTTCAAGCAGGGGCTGGGGGGTTGATTGAAATTTTTTGAGCATGGTCTGATGTATTTTTTTTAAGCAAGGTGTGGTTGAAAATAAAAATTCAAAGCGTGATTGAAATTTTTTGAGCAAAGTCTGATTATTTTTTTTCAATCAAAGTCTGGTTAAAAAAAATAATAGTATTTATCCAACTCTCTTAATCCGGCCCATCGCTTCCTTGAGCCGGTCCATAGAAGTAGCATACGAAAGCCGGACCCACCCCGGCGCATAGAACGCACTGCCGGGGGTTGCTGCCACGTGCCCTTTCTCCACCCCGCCTCACCCAACTTCCA
>Ga0074195_1001216_pt1 | contig 37993 bp, 30 predicted proteins | sample EPASupsiteHSE623_FD_64525 | JGI IMG/M metagenome (GOLD analysis project Ga0074195, IMG submission 64525) | Bioremediated contaminated groundwater from EPA Superfund site, New Mexico - Sample HSE6-23 | ecosystem: Environmental > Aquatic > Deep subsurface > Groundwater > Contaminated ...
ATAATCTTGATGGTAGGGTTCTTCGATTTATCGCGGGATTCAATTACTACCTTCTCTTTGTGCAGAGAGTATTCATCGGCTGCCTCCTCACGATATGTTACACCTTCTATAAGACTGTCAAATACTGCTTTACCGGCAGTTTCAGCAATGGTTACAGCATTGTATGCATCCCACTCGCAAATCTTGTCTCCCTTTTTAACATGGTCGCCATCCTTGTAATATAGTGTGGCACCATAAGGAACAAATTGTTGCGAAAGTGTAATACCGGTGTTGTGGTCAACTATACGCATCTCTGCTGTACGGCCTATGACAACCTCTTGCAGACCACCGTCGGCTACTCTCGATATTGTACGGAGCTCGTCAAATTCAAGACGACCTTCATACCTTGCAATGATTTCATTCTCCGAAGCGATACTTGATGCAGTACCACCGACGTGGAAAGTTCTAAGTGTCAGCTGGGTACCCGGCTCACCGATAGATTGTGCAGCAATTACACCAACAACTTCTCCCTTCTGAACCATTCTTCCGGTAGAGAGGTTACGTCCATAGCATTTTGCGCATGCACCTTTACGTGACTCGCAAGTAAGTACGGAACGGATTTCGACCTGTTCTATAGGAAGTGACTGAATAAGTGAAGCAATGTCTTCTGTTATCTGTTCTCCTGCTTCGATGACCCTTTCACCTGTGAGAGGATTGTAAATATCATGAACCGAAGTTCTTCCAAGAATTCTGTCGTATAGAGATTCTACAATCTCATCCTTATTCTTTATTGCTGTTGCCACAAGACCGCGAAGTGTGCCGCAGTCATCCTCATTTATAATAACGTCATGTGATACGTCAACAAGACGGCGGGTAAGGTAACCTGCATCGGCAGTCTTAAGAGCTGTATCTGCAAGACCCTTTCTGGCACCGTGGGTAGATATAAAGTACTCAAGAACGGAAAGACCCTCCTTGAAGTTGGATAAGATTGGATTCTCAATAATCTCGGCACTTGATGATCCGGACTTCTGAGGTTTGGCCATCAGACCGCGCATACCTGAGAGCTGACGAATCTGCTCTTTTGATCCACGGGCACCGGAGTGAAGCATCATATATACAGGATTGAATCCCTGATTGTCTTCTGCAATCCTCTTCTCTACAATGTTTGTAAGTCTTGAGTTGGTGGTTGTCCAGATATCGATAATCTGATTATATCTCTCATTGTTGGTTATCAGACCATTGTTGTATGAGAACATGATGTTCTCAACTGCCTTGTAACCCTCTTCTACAAGTCCCTGTTTTTCTGCAGGAATGATAACATCATCAAGGTTGAATGAAAGACCTCCCCTGAATGCCATCATGTAACCGATCTCTTTGATATCGTCAAGGAACTGTGCGGTTCTTGCCACTCCGGCTACCTTAAGCACATTTCCGATAATATCCCTTAAGGATTTTTTTGTCAAAACCTCGTTTATATAACCAACTTCCTTTGGAACAACCTGATTGAACAAGATTCTTCCGGCAGTGGTCTTTCTGAGTGCGTAACCTTTTGACAGATCCATAAAATCTATTGGCAACCTCACCTCAATCTCGGCATGAAGACCTAATCTTCCTTCGTTGTTGCCAATGACAACCTCTTCCGGACCATAGAACTTCATTCCCTCTCCTTTTACTCCAGGACGCGATTTGGTAATATAATAAAGACCAAGAACCATGTCCTGCGAAGGAACAGTGATAGGGGCTCCGTTGGCAGGGTTCAGAATGTTGTGCGAACCAAGCATAAGAAGCTGTGCCTCAAGTATTGCTGCATTGCCTAACGGTAGATGGACAGCCATCTGGTCACCGTCAAAGTCGGCGTTGAATGCAGTACATGAAAGTGGATGAAGCTGTATGGCTTTTCCCTCAATCAGTTTAGGCTGGAAAGCCTGGATACCTAGTCTGTGCAGGGTAGGGGCACGGTTTAGTAGAACCGGATGACCCTTCATTACATTCTCAAGAATATCCCATATTACAGGATCTTTTCTGTCTACTATTTTCTTTGCAGATTTTACTGTCTTTACAATTCCCCTTTCTATAAGTTTCCTTATTACAAATGGTTTGAAAAGTTCTGCCGCCATATCTTTTGGAATACCGCACTCGTGCATCTTCAACTCGGGACCAACGACAATTACAGAACGTGCCGAGTAGTCCACCCTTTTACCTAAAAGGTTCTGACGGAAACGTCCTTGTTTACCTTTTAAGCTGTCGGATAGTGATTTAAGCGTACGGTTTGCCTCTGTTTTAACTGCATTTGATTTGCGTGAGTTGTCGAAGAGCGAATCGACTGCCTCCTGTAGCATCCTCTTCTCATTCCTGAGAATAACCTCCGGAGCCTTAATCTCTATAAGTCTCTTTAATCGGTTGTTGCGGATGATTACCCTGCGGTAAAGGTCGTTCAGGTCGGATGTTGCAAAGCGACCTCCATCTAATGGAACCAATGGACGAAGCTCTGGAGGAATCACAGGGATGACTTTCATAATCATCCATTCAGGATTGTTTATCTCCCTTGATTCGCGGAAGGCTTCAACAACACTGAGTCTCTTTAGTGCATCTGCTTTTCTTTGCTGCGATGTTTCGGTTTCAGTCTTGTGTCTGAGTTCATAAGAGAGTTCGTCAAGGTTTATTCTTGCCAACATCTTATAAATGGCATCGGCGCCCATTCCTGCAAGGAATTTGTTGGGATCCATATCGTCCAGTAGCTGGTTCTCTCTTGGAAGGGATTCAAGGATATTAAGATACTCGTCTTCTGTAAGGAAGTCATTTGTCTTAATACCATCTTTCTCTTTTATACCCGGCTGAATTACAACGTAGCGCTCATAATAGATAATACCCTCAAGCTTTTTGGAAGGGATACCCAGTAGATATCCTATCTTGTTTGGAGTCGAGCGGAAGTACCAGATATGAGCAACCGGCACAGTAAGGTTTATATGACCCATTCTCTCGCGACGTACCTTTTTCTCAGTTACTTCAACACCGCATCGGTCACAAATAATTCCACGATAGCGGATTCTCTTGTATTTTCCGCAATGGCATTCGTAGTCCTTGTAAGGACCAAAAATACGTTCGCAGAAGAGACCATCCCTCTCTGGTTTATAGGTACGATAGTTTACTGTTTCTGGCTTTAAGACTTCACCTGAGGATTTCTCAAGGATCTCCTCCGGCGAAGCTAAGCCTATAGTAATTTGGTTGAAATTGCTTTTAACCTTAATCTCTTTTTTGAAAGACATATTATTGTGTTATCAAATTTTCAAATACTATTAACAAATTAGTCCAGTGTAACGCTGAGCCCCAGACCACGCAGTTCATGCAGCAACACGTTCAAAGACTCCGGTATGCCAGGTGTAGGCATAGGGTCGCCTTTTACAATTGCTTCATAAGCTCTGGATCTTCCAACTACGTCGTCAGACTTGATTGTAAGGATCTCCTGAAGGATATTGGCAGCACCAAATGCTTCAAGTGCCCATACCTCCATCTCTCCGAATCTCTGACCGCCAAACTGTGCTTTACCACCAAGCGGTTGTTGAGTAATAAGAGAGTAAGGACCAATTGAACGGGCGTGCATTTTGTCATCAACCATGTGTCCGAGTTTAAGCATGTAGATCACACCTACAGTTGCAGGCTGGTCAAACAGTTCTCCTGTTCCACCGTCCCTCAGGTATGATTTTCCAAACCTTGGAACACCTGCCTTGGTGGTGAAGTCACAGATCTCGTCCAGCGTTGCTCCGTCAAAGATAGGAGTGCTGAAACGCTGTCCCAGTTCCACCCCTGCCCAACCAAGAACAGTTTCGTAAATCTGACCAAGGTTCATACGGGAAGGTACACCAAGCGGGTTAAGGACGATATCTACAGTAGTCCCATCTTCAAGGAAAGGCATATCCTCGTCTCTTACAACTTTGGCTACAATACCTTTGTTTCCGTGACGTCCTGCCATTTTATCTCCAACCTTGATCTTTCTCTTTTTGGCAACATATACCTTAGCCAACTGCATTATGCCGGTTGGCAGCTCGTCACCAATTGTAAGATTGTACTTGATTCTCTTAAGCTCGGCATCATACTCCTTGTGGGCAATAAGATAATTGTTTATCAGTTGCTTGATAAGGTTGTTTGTATTTTTGTCTGCTGTCCACTTGACAGGATTGATGTTTTCGTAATCAATCTTTTCAATTACATCATATTTAAAATCAGCATTCTTGCCAATGATTTCAACACCATAAAGGTCACTAATACCCTGAGAAGCTTTCCCTTCAAGAATTGAGAAGAGTCTTTCGAGGAAGTTCTGACGAAGAATTGCTGCTTTTCTGTTAAAGTTCTCTTCTGCGTGCTGTATCTGATTTTTTGAAACAGATTTTCCTTTTTTGTTGTTCTCTTTTGCTACTCTTGAGAATAGTCTCTTATCTATTATGGTTCCTCTCAATGACGGAGATGCCTTTAGAGAAGCATCCTTTACATCACCGGCTTTGTCACCAAAGATGGCCCTGAGCAGTTTCTCTTCCGGAGAAGGGTCACTTTCACCTTTAGGGGTAATCTTGCCGATCAGGATATCACCGGGTTCGATGTTTGCACCTATTCTTATGATACCGTTTTCGTCAAGATCCTTGGTTGCCTCTTCACTTACGTTTGGAATGTCCGATGTGAGTTCCTCCATACCACGTTTGGTATCGCGGACCTCCATTATATATTCGTCTACATGTATAGAAGTAAACACGTCTTCTCTCAAAAGTCTTTCAGACAAAACGATTGCATCTTCAAAGTTATATCCCTTCCATGGCATGAATGCCACTTTAAGATTGCGTCCCAATGCAAGTTCACCATTCTGGGTTGCATATCCATCTGTCATTATCTGACCTGCAATAACTTTTTCTCCCTTTCTGACAATTGGCTTAAGGGTTATTGATGTGTTCTGGTTTGTCTTTCTGTAGAGCGGAAGCTTGTATACTGTTATTTCAGGATCGAAACTAACAAATCTTTCGCTTTCGGTCTGTTCATATTTTACATGAATCTCACGGGCATCTACATATACAACCTCTCCCTTGCCTCTGGCATTGATCTGTGTCCTTGAGTCTTTTACAACTGGTCCCTCAAGACCTGTACCAACAATTGGGGCTTCAGGCTTTATAAGCGGAACAGCCTGGCGCATCATGTTTGATCCCATCAGGGCACGGTTAGCGTCGTCATGTTCAAGGAAAGGAATCAGCGAAGCAGCTATTGAAGCAATCTGGTTAGGTGATACGTCAACCAGGTTGACATCCTCTTTTCCTACTACCGGATAGTCTGCTTCAAAACGGCACTTGATCCTCTCATCGGTCATGTTTCCGTTTTCGTCTATGTGTACGTTTGCCTGAGCTACCATCTTCTCCTCTTCCTCCTCTGCACTCATGTATACACAACCTTTGACAGTCATGTCTACAACACCGTTTTCCACCTTGCGGTAAGGAGTCTCGATGAATCCAAGGTCGTTGATCTTTGCATAAACGCAAAGAGACGATATAAGACCGATATTAGGTCCCTCAGGAGTCTCAATCGGACAAAGACGGCCATAGTGTGTATAGTGAACGTCTCGAACCTCAAAACCGGCTCTGTCTCTCGAAAGACCACCTGGTCCCAAAGCTGAAAGACGACGTTTGTGGGTCATCTCTGCAAGAGGATTGGTCTGGTCCATGAACTGCGACAGCTGACTGGTACCGAAAAACGAGTTGATTACAGAAGAGAGGGTCTTAGCATTTATAAGGTCGATAGGAGTGAAGACCTCATTGTCCCTTACATTCATTCTCTCCCTGATGGTACGTGCCATACGGGAAAGACCAACGCTGAACTGATTGGCAAGCTGTTCGCCAACTGTCCTGATACGACGGTTACTCAAGTGGTCAATATCGTCAACGGTTGCTTTTGAGTTGATAAGCTGGATAAGGTAGCGTATAATCTCAATAATATCTGCCTTAGTAAGTACCCGGGTTTCATCGGAAGTGGTAAGATTGAGTTTGTGATTCAACCTGTATCTTCCTACCTCTCCAAGGTCATATCTCTTGTCCGAAAAGAATAATTTGTCAATTACATCTCTCGCAGTGGCCTCATCTGGTGGTTCAGAGTTACGAAGCTGTCTGTATGTGTAGAAAACGGCCTCTTTCTCAGAGTTACACTGGTCTTTCTGTAATGTATTATGTATAATGGCGAAATCACTGATGTTAGCCTCCTCCTTGTGAACAAGGATCGTGCTTACACCCGATTCCAGAATAATATCCAAATGGTGCTCATCAAGGACTGTCTCACGGTCCAGAACGATTTCGTTTCTCTCAATATAAACTACCTCTCCAGTATCCTCATCTACGAAATCCTCGTTCCATGTCTTTAACACTCTTGCTGCAAGTTTGCTTCCCAGGCATTTCTTTATGTTAGCCTTAGTTACTTTTATCTCATTGGCAAGGCCGAAAATGTCAAGAATATCTTTATCACTTTCATAGCCGATTGCTCTTAGAAGGGTTGTAACGGGCAATTTTTTCTTTCTGTCGATATATGCATACATGACATTGTTGATGTCAGTTGCAAATTCGATCCACGATCCCTTGAACGGGATAATTCGTGCTGAATATAGTTTGGTTCCGTTTGCGTGTACACTCTGTCCGAAAAATACACCAGGTGAGCGGTGTAACTGTGACACGACAATTCTCTCAGAACCGTTAATTACAAATGTACCTCTTGGGGTCATGTATGGAATAGTCCCAAGGTAAACATCCTGAATAACCGTATCGAAATCTTCATGTTCCGGGTCTGTACAGAACAGCTTGAGTTTTGCTTTAAGAGGAACGCTATATGTTAAACCTCTTTCCAAACACTCCTCGATTGAATAACGAGGGGGGTCAATAAAATAGTCAATAAACTCAAGAACAAAATTATTACGGGTATCTGTAATAGGGAAGATTTCCTGAAAAACCTTGAAAAGGCCTTCGTTCTTACGATTCTCCGGAGTAGTTTCAAGTTGGAAGAAATCCTTGAAAGACTTCAGCTGCACCTCTAAGAAATCTGGATAATCCAGGAGGGCTTTGGAAGTCGCGAATGTAATCCGCTGATTATTTGTTTTTTGCGACATTGTTTGTGGATTGGTTGAAAATATTCTAAAATAACGACAAAAAGGCTTAGAGCCTTAAATGGCTCTAAACCTGTTAGTGTGCCCGATGAACGGGATTTTGGAGTTATTTAACTTCAACTTCTCCGCCTGCCTCTTCTAACTGAGCTTTTACTTGTTCAGCTTCTGCTTTTGAAACTTTTTCCTTGATAGCCTTAGGGGCCTGGTCAACCAAGTCTTTAGCCTCTTTCAAACCTAAACCTGTAATTTCTTTTACAGCTTTAACGATTTGTAGTTTTGCCTGACCAGCTGAAATAAGGATAACATCAAACTGAGTCTGTTCTACTTCAACAGCTGCAGCTGCAGCGGCCGGAGCAGCAACAGCTACGGCAGCTGCTGCAGGTTCAATTCCATATTCATCTTTAAGGATTTTTGCCAATTCTTGTACATCTTTTACAGATAGGTTAACTAGTTCTTCTGCAAATTTTTTGATATCTGCCATGGTTATAAATTTTTAAAACGTTTAAAATTCTTTTTATTCTTTTTCTGATAGGGTCTTTACAATACCTGCAATCTTACCACCTGCATTTGTTTGAAGTGCAGAAATAACATTTTGTGCAGGAGATTGAAGAAGACCGATAATGTCACCGATAAGTTCTTCGCGTGATTTAATAGATACCAATGCGTCAAGCTGATTTTCACCAACATATGCGCATTCTTGTACCAAAGCTCCTTTAAGGACAGGTTTGCCATTTTTCTTGCCAAACTCCTGAATCAGTTTTGCAGGGGCACTTGCTGCCTCTGTGAACATAACTGCTGTAGGACCTTCGAGTACAGGGAATAGTAACTCAGCGTCAGTCAAGGCCATTTTTTCCAAAGCTTTACGAAGGAGGGTGTTTTTAACAACAACCAGCTTGATCTGCTTTTCAAAGCAAGCACGACGTAATTTAGCTGTTTTATCTGCATTTAAACCAGATATGTCAGTTAAATAGAAATTAGGTGTTTGCTCTAATTGTGCTGCCAGACTCTCAATAATTTGTTTTTTTTCCTCTTTTTTCATAAAACATATTTATTATTCAGCAGCACTTATAGTCTTGCTATCGATATTTATACCAGGGCTCATTGTTGAGGACAAAAAGATGCTCCTTACATAAGTTCCCTTCAATGCCTGAGGTTTTAATTTGACAACTGTATTCAAGAATTCTATCGCATTTTCTACCAGTGAGGCAGGAGGGAAAGAAACCTTACCTATGCTTGCGTGCACGATACCTTGTTTGTCTACCTTAAAGTCTATCTTACCGGCTTTTACCTCGGTGACAGCCTTACCAACATCCATGGTAACGGTACCTGTTTTAGGGTTTGGCATCAAGCCGCGAGGACCAAGGATACGACCAATAGCACCAATTTTTGCCATCACAGATGGGGTGCAAATGATTACATCTATATCTGTCCATCCGTTCTTGATTTTCTCAATATAGTCGTCAAGTCCGACCAGGTCTGCACCGGCCGCTGTGGCCTCTGCTTCCTTGTCCGGAGTACATAGTACCAATACACGGACTGTCTTACCTGTTCCATGAGGAAGAGTTACGACGCCGCGTACCATCTGGTTCGCCTTACGAGGGTCTACCCCTAATCTGACAGCAATATCAACCGAAGCATCAAATTTAGTGAAAGAGAGTTCTTTTACCAAATCACAAGCCTCTGCCAACTTATACTGTTTAGAAGGGTCTACCTTTGCGTATACTACTTTTTGATTTTTTGTTAGCTTACTCATTTTCGCAGGATTTATTAGTTAACATCGTCGGGAAATGCTCCTGAAACAGTGATACCCATACTTCTTGCTGTACCCGCAACCATAGACATGGCCGACTTAAGGGTAAATGCATTCATATCGGGCATTTTATCTGTTGCTATAGCACGGATTTGTTCCCAAGTGACAGAGCCTACCTTCTTTCTGTTAGGTTCGGCAGATCCTGACTGGATCTTCGCAGCTTCTTTCAACTGAACGGCAACGGGGGGTTGTTTTACGATAAATATAAAAGACTTATCGCTGTAAACAGTGATAATGACAGGTAATATCTTACCAGCCTTATCTTGGGTGCGAGCGTTGAACTGCTTGCAAAAATCCATTATGTTTACACCCTTCGAACCCAAAGCGGGCCCTACCGGTGGTGAGGGATTAGCTGCGCCGCCTTTAATCTGCAATTTAATGAGAGCGGCAACTTCTTTAGCCATAATGTTTATTGTTTATTCTTTTACTACTTGAACAAAATTTAACTCCAAAAGAGTTTTCCTTCCAAAAATTTTCACCATAACCTTCAGCTTTTTCTTGTCTTCGATTATCTCTTCTACAGTTCCGTCGAAACCATTGAAAGGACCATCAATAACTTTCACAGCTTCTCCTGTGATGAAAGGAGTGATATTCTCTTCCTCCATATCTACAAGCTCGTCTACGCGTCCTAAAATGCGGTTGACTTCAGACACGCGAAGTGGAACAGGTTCTTTGTCTTTTCCAGCTTTTTCTGTCAGAAAGCCCGAAACATGGGGCAGATTCCTTATGAGATGTTGAATCTCTCCGGTCAGGGCAGCTTCTATGAGAATGTAGCCAGGATAGAAAATTCTCTCCATGCTCACTTTTTTACCATTTTTTACCTGGTAAATTTTCTCTGTGGGAATAAGTACCTGGGATACATAGTCTTGAAGATTCAATCTCTTGATCTCGTTCTCTATGTATTCTTTAGCCTTTTTCTCTTTTCCACCGGCAGCTCTGATGACATACCATTTTTTGGAAATTTCACTCATAAGTTTAGTACAACATCTTGTAAATAAAAGTCATAATGTTTCTGAACCCAAGGTCCATAGCAAAAATGACCAAAGCAAAAATAAGTGAAGCTATCATAACAACGATAGCTGAACCTTGCAGCTGACTCCATGAAGGCCAACTAACTTTTTTTACCAGTTCAATGTACGATTCTTGAAGATACAACTTAATCTTGTTCATTTTTTTTTGATTATCGTCTGAAACAAAGGAAGCAATTTCTGTCTCATCCGGATTATTTACTACTGGAGCGTAACCCCCGGTATTGCAGGGGCAGAGAGATTCGAACTCCCATCAACGGTTTTGGAGACCGCTATTCTACCCTTGAACTATGCCCCTAAAATATCAAGTCAGTCACCCCGGTAGGTTTGACTGACTTGTTGTATATTTAGTCTAGGATCTCAGTTACCTGACCTGCTCCAACTGTACGGCCACCTTCGCGGATTGCAAAACGCAAACCCTGGTTGATAGCTACTGGATAGATAAGTTCAACTGTAATGGTAACGTTATCACCTGGCATTACCATCTCTGTTCCTTCCGGAAGCATGATCTCACCAGTAATATCCAATGTGCGGATAAAGAACTGAGGACGATACCTGTTGTGGAAAGGAGTGTGACGGCCACCTTCGTCTTTCTTAAGAACGTAGATCTCTGCCTTGAACATCTTATGAGGAGTGATAGTACCTGGTTTGGCAATAACCTGACCACGTTTAATATCTTTCTTGTCAATACCGCGAAGAAGAAGACCTACGTTATCACCTGCTTCACCTCTGTCAAGAATCTTACGGAACATCTCAACACCTGTAACAACAGATTTTCTTGGCTCTTCACCAAGACCGATAACCTGAATTTCTTCACCTGTCTTGATAACACCTGTTTCAATACGACCAGTGGCAACTGTACCGCGACCAGTGATCGAGAATACGTCCTCAACAGGCATAAGGAAAGGTTTTTCGTTTTCACGAGGAGGAATTGGAATGAATGAGTCAACAGCATCCATAAGTTCCATAACTTTAGCTTCCCACTGAGGGTCACCGTTAAGCGCACCAAGTGCAGAACCGCGGATTACAGGAGCATTGTCACCATCATATTTGTAGAAGCTTAACAGCTCGCGAACTTCCATTTCAACTAGGTCTATCATTTCAGGATCGTCAACAATGTCAACTTTGTTCAGGAATACAACGATCTTAGGAACGTTTACCTGACGGGCAAGAAGAATGTGTTCACGGGTCTGAGGCATCGGACCATCTGTTGCAGCTACTACGATAATTGCACCGTCCATCTGGGCAGCACCTGTTACCATGTTCTTAACGTAGTCGGCGTGTCCCGGACAGTCTACGTGAGCATAGTGACGTGTTGCAGTCTGATACTCGATGTGTGCAGTGTTGATAGTAATACCACGCTCTTTTTCTTCAGGAGCGTTGTCGATAGAGTCAAATGATCGGATCTCAGAAAGACCTTTACGTGCTAAAACCATTGTGATAGCAGCAGTCAAGGTAGTTTTGCCATGGTCAACGTGACCAATGGTTCCGATGTTTACGTGCGGCTTGTCCCTTTTGTAAGTTTCTTTTGCCATAATAATAGAATTTAATTTATAATGAATTATTTACACACTTGTAGAGCCGGTGATGGGAATTGAACCCATGGCCTCTTCCTTACCAAGGAAGCGCTCTACCTCTGAGCTACACTGGCTTACTAAGAGCGGAAGACGAGGTTCGAACTCGCGACCCTCAGCTTGGAAGGCTGATGCTCTACCAACTGAGCTACTTCCGCAATAAAAAAATAGTGGGGAGAGCAGGATTCGAACCTACGAAGGCGTAAGCCAGCAGATTTACAGTCTGCCCCAGTTGGCCACTTTGGTATCTCCCCATTATTACATTTCTTCAAAAAACTAAGAGCCGATGGAGGGATTCGAACCCCCGACCAGCTGATTACAAATCAGCTGCTCTGGCCAACTGAGCTACATCGGCATTGTTGCCTAACCCCTTTTTCATTTAAGGGACTGCAAAGATATAGGTTTTTGCTTAAACTCCAAAAAAAATTATCAAATAATCAAAAATTGTCTACATAAATACTATAAGTCCGATTCTATATGCGAAAAAGGCTGCTATCCAGGCTACTGCAATAGTGGAGAAAATTGACAGCAATGCCCATTTCCACGTATTTGTCTCCTTCCTTATTGTATATGCCGTAGCTACACATGGCATGTACAATAGCGCAAATATCATAAATGACAGAGCATTTGCCTTATTGAAGACCTCCTCATCCTTTATTCTGCTCATCAATGATGTATTTGACCTGACTTTTGTGTGCCGATCATCTTCGGCATGGTAAACAACTCCGAGTGTGCTTATTATAAATTCTTTGGCTGTAATTCCGGTTACTAGGCTCACGCTCATTTTCCAGTCAAAACCAAGGGGTGCTAGGGTTGGCTGGACAACCTTTCCGAAATGTTCAAGATAGGAAACACGGTTTATATCAGGATTGTTCTTGTCCTTAAGAGGAAAGTAATCTAGTGCCCATACTATTATTACTGCGAGCAGAACAACTGTGCCTATTTTTTTCATGTATTGCCATGCGGCATCCCACATATTACTGACAGAACTTTTCAAAGAGGGCTTTCTGTATAGCGGGAGAGGTATATCGTAATCTTTTATTCCAAAGTTGAAAAATATCTTTTTGAATATGATAGCCATCAGAATACCTGTCAGGATACCTCCGAAGTAAAGCAGGCTTAATGCGAGAACCTGATTTTGAGGAAAAAATATTCCTGAGAAAAGAAGAAATGTAGGTATCCTTGCACTGCATGGTATATATGGTATCATAAGCATTGTAAGTATCCTGTCGGACTTTCTCTTTATTGTCCTTGTTGCCATGATTGCGGGAACGTTACAACCAAAACCCATAAGCAGTGGTATGAAGGAACTTCCGTGTAACCCTATCCGGTGCATGTATTTGTCCATGATAGTGGCTGCTCTTGGAAGATATTCTGTCTCCTGTAACAGCGACAGAAAGAAAAACAGGATGAGAATGTTTGGAAGAAAAGCCAGGACGCTTCCCACTCCCATAATTACCCCCTGACTTAGAAAATCATTAACCCACCCTTCGGATAAATTGTTGTGAATGAATACTGCTCCACTATCCATCAACCATTCAATTCCTGCCTGTGGATAGGCTCCAAGACGGAAGGTACAGAAAAAGATAAGCCAGATTATGAATACAAAGACAAGAAGCCCCCAGAAAGGATGGGTGAACACTGCATCTAGCCTTTTGGTCTCATGATCCGAAATCCTTCTCCTGTGTCGGGCCTCCTTATGGTACCGAAACTCCTTGAATTTATGTTTATGTTCCTTGTGCGACATTCAGTATTGTTTTGTAAATGCTGTTCTCATCATACCCGCACTCGGCCTGCAACTCAGGAATTGTTCCTTGTTCGATGAATCTGTCCGGAACGCCGAGTCCAATTACCTTAACAGCAAGAGCACCGGATGCAATATACTCGCTGACTGCAGAAAATAACCCTCCTATGACAGATGCGTCTTCTACGGTAATTATAGTTTTACATTTTTCTGTTGCGTTCTTTAGCGCATCAAGGTCTATCGGCTTAAGAAAACGCATATCGTAATGCATCACGGAGATACCTATGTTGGAAGCTCTGCGTACTGCCTCTGCTGCTCTGTTCCCGATTGTACCTATACTAAGAATGGCAATATTTTCCCCGTTTGTCAGAAGGCTTGCTTTTCCAATCTCTATCATCTTGAATTCACCTTTCCAGTTCAGCCCTTCGCCATATCCTCTGGGATATCTTATTACTGTTGACCCATATTCCGGAAATTGTGCTGAATATAGCAGGTTTCTCAGTTCCTTCTCATTCATTGGTGCCGATATTGTAAGATTAGGGATACATCTGAAATAAGAGAGATCGAACACTCCGTGGTGTGTGGCACCGTCCTCGCCAACCAGTCCGCCTCTGTCCAGACAGAATATCACTTTTAGGTTTTGAAGGGCAACATCGTGGATAACACAATCGTATGCCCGTTGCATAAAACTGGAGTAAATATTACAGTAGGGGAGAAATCCCTGTGATGCCAGTCCTGCGGAAAATGTAACTGCATGTTGTTCAGCAATTCCAACATCAAATGATCTTTCGGGTAGTTCTCTCATTATTATATTCATAGAACACCCCGAGGGCATTGCGGGGGTGATTCCGATAATTTTGGGGTTATCTTTGGCTAACTCTAAAAGAGTCTCCCCAAAAACATCCTGATATTTTGTTCCCTTATCTTGTTGGTCCGTACTCTTTTTTCCTGTGATTTTATCGAATGTTCCGGGCGCATGCCAGCCAATCTGATCCATTTCTGCGGGTTTGAAGCCTTTTCCTTTTTTTGTAACAATGTGGAGCAGTTTTGGACCCTTTATCTCTTTAAGACTGGAGAGAGTTGTAATGAGTTGTCCAAGATCGTTACCATCAATTGCACCGAAATACCTGAATCCCAACGACTCAAAAATGGAACCACTTTTAAATATGGCAGCCTTTGTACTGAACACAAACTTCTGGATTATACTCCTGAGCCATTTTGAACCAATAGTTTCCCAGATTTTGTTTTTGAACCTGTTATATGACTGTGATGTTGTGAGTCGTAAAAGATAGTTGTGCATTGCCCCGACGTTTGGATCTATAGAGATCTGATTGTCGTTTAGAATGACCAGAATATCTGACTTTAGGGCACCTGCATTGTTAAGTCCCTCATAAGCCAGCCCGCCTGTTAGTGCACCATCACCGATTATTGCTATTATTTTATCTTTTTTTCCTTGCAGATCGGATGCTACAGATATACCCAGTGCAGCAGAAATGGAGGTAGATGAGTGACCGACTCCAAACGCATCATAAGGACTCTCTGATATTTTCGGGAATCCGCTAATTCCCTGATATTTGCGATTGTTGACAAACTGATCTCTTCTGCCGGTCAGAATTTTGTGTGAGTAGGCCTGATGACCGACATCCCAAATTAGTTTATCATTGGGAGTGTTATAGACATAATGCAGGGCCACCGTCAGTTCTACAGTACCCAGACTTGCTCCTATATGACCGGGATTATGTGCACAACATTCAATGATATATTCTCTTAATTCTTTGCAGACTTTCTGGAGATCGTTACTGCTCAAATCTTTGAGGTCTGCGGGACTATTTATTTTATCAAGAATTTCCACTTTTAAGTTATCTGTTTTTAAAACGCAGCAAGTTACAACATATTTGCTATATGGCAGAATTTAAATTTTATTTTGCCAATTGAAGAAAATAGCATATTTTGGTGACCTTTTATAACAAATAATCATTTAAAATAGTTTAACTGTGGAAAAAAAATTACTACTGCTAAGGGATAGGGCCGGAGTCCGTTGGACGGTCCTGATCTTGCTGGCTTCGATGATGTTCTTTGCGTATATGTTTGTGGATGTATTATCTCCACTGCAAAGCCTGTTGGAAACAGGCAGGGGCTGGACACCTAATACGTACGGAACTTTTGCGAGTTCTGAGTATTTTCTGAATGTTTTTGCACTCTTTCTGATTTTTGCGGGGGTGATCCTGGACAAGATCGGCGTCCGTGCAACAGCACTACTGTCAGGAATCATTATGGTTGTAGGGGCTGCCATTAAGTTCTATGCAGTAAGTCCGGCGTTTGCCGGAACTGGTCTTGAGGTTTGGCTCAATTCATGGTGGACATCTTTCCCTGCATCGGCCAAGCTTGCATCTCTTGGTTTCATGATATTCGGATGTGGTGTTGAAATGGCAGGTATCACGGTTTCAAAAGGAATTGTAAAGTGGTTTAAGGATAAGGAACTGGCTCTGGCAATGGGTATTGAAATGGCTATTGCGCGTCTGGGTGTGTTTGCAGTATTCAGGATATCGCCAAGGATAGCTGATTATTACGGGGATATAAGTAAGCCTGTGCTTTTCGTACTTATTCTGCTTTTCATAGGTTTAATCTGTTTTATGACATATTACTTCTTTGACAAGAAGTTGGAAAAACAACTTGGAGAAAGAGGTGATGAGCCTGAAGAACCATTCAAGATAGGGGATTTGGGAATATTATTTACAAGCAAGACATTCCTGATTGTTTCCGGACTTTGCGTTTTATATTACTCAGCTATTTTCCCATTCCAGAAATTTGCTGCAAACATGCTTGAGTGCCGTCTGAATATAACTAATACAGAGGCAAGTGATATATTTTCATACTTCCCGATAGGTGCAATGATATTGACACCTCTTCTTGGAGCTTTCCTTGACCGCAAGGGAAAAGCAGCAACAATGCTTATACTTGGATCGTTGCTTATGATTGCTTGTCATATGATTTTTGCTTTGGTTCCGGCAGCTTATTTCACAAAAGTTGTGGCCTATTCTGCGATAGTTATTCTTGGCGTGAGCTTCTCTCTGGTACCTGCCGCTCTTTGGCCATCTGTACCTAAGCTGGTAGAAAATCGTTATCTGGGTTCTGCATATTCTGTTGTTTTCTGGATCCAGAATATTGGTCTGATGTTGTTCCCTATGTTGATCGGATGGTCGTTAACAGTAACAAACAAAGACGTGGCAAATCCGATGGAGTATAATTATACTGTGCCTATGCTCATATTTGCATCTTTGGGTGTTTTGGCTTTCGTGCTTGGGATATGGCTAAAGGCAGAAGATAAAAAGAAGGGTTACGGTTTGGAGCTCCCAAATATTAAAAAGTAATCTCAGATAATATATAAACTATGAATTCAGCTTTAAGATTACTGAAAAACTCCAGAAGTGCCCGGTGGATAGTGTTGCTTAGCCTCTCTCTGCCTATGTTCGCTTCATACTTCTTCGACGATTTCTTTAGTGGTATCGGTCACATCTTTAATAATCCTCAGAATCTCGATCTTGCTTGGAACCTTAGTGATTATGGCCTTTATGGAGGCGCTTACTCACTTCTCTGTGTCTGGGGAGGTCTGGTGATCTGCGGTATGTTACTGGACAAATGGGGAGTCAGGTTTACCGGCTCTCTCTTTGTTGGGTTAATGGTTATCGGTTCTATTATAGTTATTTATGCAATTTCAGAAACTTTTGCACACAGCGGATTATATCTTTTGTTGGCTAAAGCTTTCAATAAACCATCACTGGCACTGGCTTACGCCGGATGTGCCATATTCGGTCTGGGAAGTGAAATTGCCGGGGTAGCAGTAACCCGTTCTATTGCAAAATGGTTCAAAGGTAAGGAGATGGCTCTGGCGATGGGGCTCCAGCTTGCTTTTGCACGTATGGGTACAGCGACGGCCCTTATTGTTGTTCCAAGAATTGTTAATCTTGATCAGGCATATATTCCTTTTTCGGAAACAAGCAAACCGGCACTTGTTGCTTTGATATTGATGTGTGTTGCCCTGGTGTTATGGTCGATGTTTGTTTTCATGGACAGTAAGTACGACAGGCAGAATGCAGAAGAGGACAGGAAGAACGATGTTGTAAAGGAGAAGGATGAGAAATTCAAGTTCTCGGATATTTTAAGGATCTTGGGTAACAAGCAATTTATCCTTATATCTTTGCTTTGTGTATTTTTCTATTGTTGTATAATTTCCTTCAGACGGTTTGCAACTACAATAATTATCCCTCGTTTCGGAATAGAGGGCGAAGTGGCATCTCTTATGGTATCATTGATTCCTTTCGCAACCATGATCTTTACTCCGCTTTTTGGCTCGCTCATAGATTCCAAGGGAAAGGCGAGCAGCTTCATGATTCTGGGGTCGTTTTTGGTGCTGATATCTCATCTTATTATTGGATTTGCGCCGGGTATTGAGTTTTTCGGATATCTTGGTGTAGCTATACTTGGTGTAGGTTATTCATTGGTTCCGGCTGCGATGTGGCCAACGGTACCAAAAATCATTCCTGAAAAGAACCTCGGTACTGCATACTCGCTTATATACTGGATACAGAATATGGGAATGCTGGTGGTGCCGATATTTGTCGGGATAATCATAACTAAGACAACTGAGTCAATTCCAGATAAGGCTGCAGCAAGCCTGCAATCGGCAGTCAACGCCGAGTACTTCTTTGTTGCTCTCTCATTAGTGGCGATTGCTATTGCATTTATGCTCCGAAGATCATCACTGCAGAATCCGCAACTTATGATTGATTTGCCAAACAAACGAAAGAAATAATTAAAAGGGGCTGTCTAAATGACTGCCTTTTTTATTTAGGCGGTTACCTGTATCAGCACGGAAAATCCTCCCCACCTGACCGGTGGGTCCCCTCCCTATTCGGGAGCCAATGTTTTCCTTTGCTGATACAGATAACCGTTTAAGAGAACAATAAAAAAGGCCAATTAAAAATCGCTTTTAGTTGGCCCCTTTTACTTTCGTTATACTTTCTTTATCTTATTATTGTCTGTTCCCTGTCCGGGCCGAGTGAGATGATATTTATCGGTATGCCGGTCTCCTTTTCAATGAAGCGGACATATGTCATGAACTCATAAGGCAGGTCGTCCTCTTTTGTGATTTTTGTGAGGTCCCTTTTCCATCCTTTGAACTCCTTATATACTGGTTCAATTTCTGCAAACGTATCGTAAGGTACCTTATCAGTTATCTTGCTGTCAATTTTATATGAGACTGCGATCTTTATGATATCCAACGTATCCATCACATCTGCCTTCATCATTATCAACTGGCTGACGCCGTTGATCATAACAGCATATTTGAGAGCAACGAGATCCAGCCAGCCGGTTCTTCTTGGTCTGCCGGTAGTGGCCCCAAATTCGAAACCCAGTTTGCGAAGGTTCTCTCCTGTCTCGTCATTAAGCTCAGTTGGAAACGGTCCGCTGCCTACCCTGGTACAGTATGCCTTGAAGATTCCTGATACAGTTCCTATACTTGATGGGGATACACCAAGACCGGTGCATGCCCCGGCACAGGTTGTAGTTGATGATGTAACAAATGGATAAGAGCCAAAATCGACATCAAGCATTGATCCTTGGGCGCCTTCTGCAAGAACACGCTTGTTCTCTTCCAGCATGTGATTTATTGCATATTCTCCGTCAATAAGAGTGAACTGCCTGAGGAAATCTATAGATTCCAGCCATTGAGTTTCATTCTCGTTAATATTGCAAGGGTAGTCAAACTGTTTGAGAAAGCTTATGTGTTTGTTCTTGAGGGCATAAAACCTTTCTTGGAAATTTGGAGAGAGAATGTCACCAACTCTAACGCCATTCCTTCCTGTTTTGTCCATATATGTGGGTCCTATTCCTTTCAAGGTAGACCCGATTTTTGAAGCGCCTTTTGAGGCTTCTGAGGCGGCATCTATAATTCTGTGTGTTGGTAATATAAGATGAGCTTTCTTTGAGATAAGCAGGCGCTCCTTGACAGGCACTCCCATCTCTAGCAGCTTGTTACACTCTTCCATAAAGATTACCGGATCAAGCACAACTCCGTTCCCAATGATATTCTGTGTGTTTTTTCTGAAAATTCCTGAAGGAATAGAATGAAGAACAAATTTTTTATCTTCGAACTGAAGCGAATGGCCTGCATTTGGGCCACCCTGAAAACGTGCAATGACCGGATATCCTTTGGCAAGAACATCTACAATCTTTCCTTTCCCCTCATCTCCCCATTGGAGTCCTAGAATAACATCAACTTTCATAATTATATTTAAATTTATTAAAAAGGCAGATCGTCTGGTAAATCTTCTCCAAAAGATTCTGCCGGTGCCACAATTTGCTGAATTGTCTGGGGTGCAGGCTGTGTTTCCTGCCTTTTTCCCAGTAATTGGATCGAGTCTGCAAGAATCTCAACAGAATACCTTTTCTGACCCTCTTTGTCTACCCAGTTGTTCGTTTTAATTCTTCCCTCTACAAAGAGTTGGGATCCTTTTTTTACATATTTTTCTACCCTCTCTGCAAGAGCGCGCCAACAAACTATGTTATGCCATTCAGTCTGTTCCTGCCACTCTCCGTTTTTGTCCTTGTAGCGTTCAGTTGTAGCAAGAGCAATACTGGCAACCACAGAGTCATTTTCAAGATGACGAATCTCCGGGTCCTTGCCCACATTACCTATTAACATTACCTTATTTAGCGACATAAACCGTTCTTTTTTTATAGTCTACAAAGATAAAAAACTTTAAATATTATCTAACATTAATCGCATTGAGTCAAGATCGGGAGGGGAGGAGGTAAACAGTTGAAATGACTGGACTGCTTGGTTTAACAGCCAATATTTACCCGATATATATTTTGCATTGCAGCGATTTTCTATGTCCGATAACTGGGGTGATTTGTAGTTGGCCTCAAAAACTATTTTTCCGGTAAAATCAATTTTATCCAGAACATCAAGAGATATTGATAACGTGTTAATGAAAAGTGTGCTGTACTTTATTTCATTATGAAGGTGTTCGATGTTTTTGTAATTGATCCCTGCCGATTCAGAAAAGATCCTGGCCTTGCTTTCTGATCTGTTCACGATTGTTACACGGCACCCTTCTGCTTTGGCAGCTATTGCAGCAGCTCTTCCTGCTCCTCCACACCCGAGAACAACAACTTTGTCGCCCTTGCAGATATAATTTCCTATGCTCATTTTTACACCGAAAAAATCTGTATTGTAGGCCGCTATCAGGTTATCCTCTTTCAATATGAGATTTGACGCACCAATTATATCTGTAAGATGATCCCTCTTGTCTGTATATTTTAGTATATCCTCTTTATATGGTGTTGTTACATTCAATCCGTCAAAACCTTCATTTTTAAACCTCATTACGGCCTCATCTATGGTTGCTGCATAAAGCAGCTCATACGAATGTAAGGAACCGCGATATGCTGCCCGGAACAGGGCAGGGCTAAGACTGTGGGAGATGGGGTCTCCAATTAAGGCAAATCGCATTTTTTCTTGAAATTAATACTTAAAATCTCTCTGCCGTAGAGCTTCAAAACATAAAATGGCGGTTGAAACTGATACATTCAAAGAGTCAATTGTTCCGTTCATTGGAATTTTTATCCTGGCATCTGCTCTCGTTCTCCAGAATTCTGTCAGCCCGTCAGATTCACTACCCATGACTATTGCAGCAGGGGAGGTCATGTCGGTTTTGTGGTACCATGTGGCAGCCTGAAGTTCTGCAGAGAATATTTTTATCCCGTTATTTTTTAACCATTCATAACACTCATCGGATGTACAACTGCATACCTGATTTGTGAAAATACCCCCAAGACTCGATCTTATGACATTGGGATTGAAAAGATCTGTTAGCGGGTCGCATATTATAACTGCATCTGCCTTTGCCGCGTCTGCAGTTCTAAGAATTGCCCCAAGGTTCCCCGGCTTCTCAACCGATTCCAGTACAATTATCAGAGGATTTGCAGATAGCCTTATATCAATAAGGTTGAGTTTTTTCTCCCGCACTGTGGCCGTCACGCCCTCTGTACCACCGCGGTATGCAATCCTGGAGTAGACATTCGACGAAACTGAATAAAGATGGTCACAAGAGATGTTGATGGCAATTTCCTCAGGATACTCATCGGGGAAGAAAAAGAGAGATTCTATTTTATACCCGTGACTGATACACGCCTCCACCTCCCTGACACCCTCTACAACGAATAAACCCTTCTCCCTGCGCTCCCTGGATTTTTCCTGAAGCTCAATAAGTTCCTTGATTTTTGGATTCTTTGTGGATGAGAGGTTGTCTATAAACATATTATAAGTTTTCCGGACGCATTTGAGGGAAGAAAAGTACATCCTGAATAGAAGGTGAATTCGTCATAAACATTGTCAGTCTGTCTATGCCAATGCCCATACCCGATGTAGGTGGCATTCCGTATTCAAGTGCCCTGACAAAATCCATATCAATGAACATGGCCTCGTCGTCGCCCTTGTCCTTAAGTCTTATCTGGTCCTGGAACCTTTCCAGCTGGTCGATAGGATCATTAAGCTCGCTATAAGCATTGGCCAGCTCCTTTCCATTTACAAATAGTTCGAAACGCTCTGTAAGTGAAGGATCGGACCTGTGTCGTTTGGTAAGCGGAGAAGTCTCTACAGGATAATCTGTTATGAACGTAGGCTGAATAAGGTGGTGTTCGCAATACTCTCCAAAAATTGCATCAATCATTTTGCCATATCCCATGCTTTTTGTTACAGGGACATTTATTTTCTCGCAGACCGACCTTAGTTCATCCTCACTCATTCCTGCTACATCTACCTTTGCATACTCTTTTATAGCATCAAGCATTGGCAACCTCCTGTAAGGGGCCTTGAACTCAATCTCCTTGTCGCCCAATGTGAGTAGTGTTTTGTTGTGAAGGGCTACGGCTACTTTTTCAATCATCTTCTCTACAAATTCCATCATCCAGAAGTAGTCTTTATAAGCAACATAAATTTCCAGAACAGTGAATTCCGGGTTATGTGTCCTGTCCATTCCCTCATTCCTGAAGTCCTTCGCAAATTCATAAACGCCTGTGAATCCGCCAACTATTAGTCTCTTTAGATAAAGCTCGTTAGCTATTCGTAAGTATAATGGAATATCCAGTGCATTATGGTGTGATATAAATGGTCTGGCATTTGCCCCGCCAGGAATAGGCTGTAGTATAGGAGTTTCAACTTCCAGATATTCATGCTCATTAAAGAAGTTACGCATGGTGTTGATAATCTTGCTTCTTTTAACAAATGTATCTCTCACAGCCGGGTTGACAATGAGGTCTACATAGCGCATCCGGTATCTGAGTTCAGGATCTGCAAAGGCATCATATACCTGATCTTCCTTCTCTTTGACAATTGGCAATACTCTGAGCGACTTGCTCAGCACCTTCATCTCTTTTGCGTGTATGCTAAGCTCTCCTGTCTGAGTAATAAATGCAAAACCCTTTATGCCAATTATATCTCCTATATCAAGAAGCTTTTTAAAGACAGTGTTATAAAGAGTCTTATCCTCCCCAAGGCAAATCTCATCTCTTTTAATATATATCTGTATTCTCCCTTTTTCGTCCTGAAGCTCAATAAAGGCAGCGGCACCCATTATTCTGCGAGTCATGATCCTGCCGGCTATTTTTACATCCTGAAGATTCTTTTTCTCCGAGTCGTACTGCTCTTTTATCTGCTGGCTTGTGATATTTACTTCGAATGCCTCTGCCGGATATGGATTGATACCCAACTCCTGCATGGCTCTTAGTGAATCCCGTCTGTTCTGTTCTTGCTCGTTTAGTTCTGAATGCTCCATGAAATCAATCTTTTTAATGAGTCGCAAAAATAACTTTTTTTATCAACTTCTGAAAATATTAAGTACATTTGCGAGGATATGGCCTTAGATAAAAAGTGGATAGTAAGAGAACCGGGCAACCCGGCATTAGTACGTCAGTTGTCTTCTGAATTGGGGATAGACCAGACGCTGGCAAACCTTTTAGTCCAGAGAAACATTAAATCACAATCTGAGGCAAGGTCATTTCTCAGACCCCAGCTTGAACAGCTACATGACCCATTTCTAATGAAAGATATGGATAAGGCTGTTGAAAGACTAAACTGGGCACTAAATAAAAACGAAAAAATACTTATTTACGGTGATTATGACGTGGATGGAACCACTGCTGTAACACTTGTGTATACCTTTTTGAGAAGGTATAGCGAAGATAATCTTGATTATTACATTCCAAACAGATATACTGAGGGTTATGGTGTTTCATATAAGGGTATAGACTGGGCACATGAAAATGGTTTTTCTCTTATAATTGCACTGGATTGCGGTATAAAGGCTGTTGAAAAGGTCAAATATGCAAAGGAGAGGGGTATCGATTTTATAATATGCGACCATCATCTTCCTGACGAACACCTGCCGGAAGCTGTTGCGGTCCTGGACCCTAAAAGAAATGACTGTAGCTATCCCTTCGATGATCTTTCGGGATGCGGCGTAGGTTTTAAATTCATGCAAGCTTTTGCGACTACAAAAGGGATTCCTTTTGAAGAGATCCAGCCTCTTTTAGATCTTCTGGCTGTAAGTATCGCATCTGACCTTGTATCTATAACAGGAGAAAACAGAGTTCTGGCCTATTTTGGTTTAAAACAGCTGAACTCATCTCCAAGGAAGGGACTACTCTCAATTATAAAGCTGGCCGGGCTTGAAAAACACATGATTACGGTTGATGACATTGTATTCAAGATAGGGCCAAGGATAAATGCCGCTGGAAGGATGGAGTCCGGAAAGACTGCTGTTGATCTGCTAACCTCCAGAAGCGATGTAGATGCAAAAAACATAGGTGATACAATCAATACTCACAATAACGACAGAAAGAACGAAGACAGAAAAATAACTTTGGAGGCAAGCGAAATGGCTGCTCTTGTAAGAAATTTTTCTGAAAAGAGATCTACAGTCGTATATAATCCGGACTGGCATAAGGGTGTACTTGGCATTGTTGCATCAAGACTTGTGGAGACATTCTATAAACCTACAATTGTCTTATGTCGGTCAAACGGTCTTATAACCGGTTCTGCCAGAAGTATTCCGGGATTCGACCTTTATGAGGCAATTGAACATAGTTCAGATCTTCTGGAAAATTTTGGTGGGCACATGTATGCTGCCGGACTAACTCTCAAAGAGGAGAATTTTGAAAAATTCTGTGAAAAATTCGAAGCTTTTGTAGCAAATAAAATCACAAATGAAATTCTGACTCCCGTAATAAATATAGACTCATTTCTGGATTTCAAACAGATAACCCCACGATTTTTCAATGTTCTCAAGCAGTTCCAGCCTTTTGGTCCGGGGAACTTGTCACCGGTGTTCATATCTGAGAGGGTTTATGATAATGGAAATGGAAGAAAAGTAGGTTCTGAATCGGGTCACTTAAAGCTAGAGCTTATTCAGGAGGATGATTTCCACCGTCATATCTCTGCTATTGCATTCAACAGATCGGAGCATTTTGAGCATCTGAAATCGGGAAACCCGGTGGACATATGCTATTCTATTGCTGAAAATTACTACAGGGGTATAGCAAACCTTCAGTTAAGGGTAAGGGACATAAAACTGATTGAAGATACTATATAGAGCTTATTATCAAAGAAAGAATCTCTTTGACCGAACAATTATCGACATCAATTACAAGAGTGCTACATCGTTCATAACCCTCTCTTCTCTTTTCAAAAAGATATTCCACACCTTTTACAAAATCATTCGAAGTCAGCTTTTCTATTCCCGGTCGTATTTTCCTACTTGACGACAATCTTTTTGCCATTGTTTCGGGAGTGGATTTCAGGTATATGCACAGTGTTTTCTCCTTTATGAGCTTTTGATTCGTAACAGAGATAAGAGAGCCACCTCCCAGTGACAATACCAGTACTTTTTCCTGGTTTTCGGTCAATAGTTCTTTTAGAAAGAATTCTTCCTTCGCACGGAAATAGGCTTCACCTTTAAGACGAAAAATCTCTCCTATAGACAACTCTTCTTTTGCTTCGATATATTTGTCAAGATCTATGCATTTGCAATACAGATGTTTTGCGAGTCTTGCCGAAACAGTACTCTTTCCGACTCCCATAAAACCTGTAATGGAAATTATCATACTAAAAAAGTGTTGGGGAAATTTCCTGCGTTTCCTGTGCTTCTGCTTCTTGTGAAACATCCGGTTCGTCACCGTTTGTGTCCAGAATTTCAACGTTTATTTCCTCTTTAATAAGTGGCTCAACAAAGCATATTTCTCCAACTTCAAATGTAGTCACTCTCTTTCCCTTGGCACGGAAACTTTTACTGGCAATAAACTCCTCCACGTCAATCCTTTCTGAGGGACGCTTTGAATGTTTGCCCGCAAACTGTATTTCTACCTGTGGGTATTTATCCGTTGAAATGCTGCGAAGATAAGATCCCGGAGAATCACTTATGAACGAAGTAACAATGTTGTCATTCGGTTCAAAGGAGAATCTCTTTATATAAAAACAACTTAGTTCTCCGTCATAATATATAGCAGTATATATTTTGTGAGGATTAAGCTTCTCTATAATCTGAATATCTCCCTGGTATCTGTTGCTTAGATCGAAGTTAGTTGTATAATACTCTCCATTTCTGCATACTGCAAGAATATGGTCATGGTTGAGGAATTCTCCCAGGAACATGCCTCTGGAATCTGTGTTGAGTCTGTTGATATCCTGGTCAAACCATATTGATTGTCCTCCGAATTGTGAAACGCCAATGGATTTCAACTGGATTTTATGAATTGAATTTTTGCTCAGGATATTTCCCATAGACGACCTACCCTTAATGGCAAGGTTTGAGAAATCGAATTCGAATATCAGTTTCTTGAGTTTGGGCCGTGGTTTGAGGAATATTTTAAGCACCTCTGCCTCTCCATTCGGATTTGCTGTAAACCAGAGTACCTGAGAACCCTCCTTGCCTTGGGTGAGATCATATCCTTTATCTCTTGTCACACCTGTGACTGCAAACCTTTTAACGTAGATGTCTCCTCCTTTTCCATCCTTATAGACTGCATTGTAAATACATCTTTCGTCATTCTTACTGAATACGTCAATGTGAATAATATCTCTGCCTATAAATGCCTTCTCGCTTATTTTTGTTACGAAGTACTTGCCGCTTTTCAGAAAGATGATGATATCGTCTATGTCTGAACATTCACATACGAATTCCGCATTTTCGTCACGCTTGAGGTCCATGCCGACAAATCCTTCGGTCTTGTTTGCATAGAGTTTGGAATTGGCCACTACTACTTTAGATGCCTGAATGGTTTCAAAGTTGCTCAATTCTGTTTTTCTCGGGAATTTTGCACCGTACTTCTTCTTTAACTGGGTGAAGTAACGGATTGCGTATTGTACAAGATGTTCAAGGTTATTCTTGACCTCCTCCATCTCGGCCTCAATTTTGATTAACGTCTCGTCAAGCTGCTTTACGTCAAAAACCGAGATTTTTCTTACCGGTTTCTCCACTAATTTCAGGATGTCCTCAGGTATAATCTCTTTTCTGAGCAGCGGCTGGTATTTCATAAGCTCTTCCTCAACAGATTTAAGCTGTGAGGCCCAGTTTTTTGACTCTTGCTCAAGTACTCTGTATATTCTCTGTTCAAAGAATATCTTCTCCAGCGATGTATAGTGCCATGACTCTTCAAGCTCTGCAAGCCTTATCTCTAACTCCAGTTGTAACAAAGATTTTGAATAATCTGTATTATGTCTGAGAATCTCGTCCACTCCCAGAAACTGAGGATGGTTGTCCTTTATGACACATGAGTTGGGCGACAGGGATATCTCGCAGTCTGTAAATGCATACAATGCATCAATTGTCTTGTCGGGAGAGATGTCGTTGTGCAGGTGTACCACTATTTCTGCTCCGTCTGATGTGTTGTCGTCTACCTTGCGGATTTTTATTTTTCCCTTATCGTTTGCCTTGATTATGGATTCAATAAGTTTTGACGTTGTCTGACCAAAAGGAACCTCTGTTATTACAAGTGTCTTTTTGTCCAGCTTTGTTATTTTTGCTCTCACCTTTATGACCGAACCTCTCAAACCCTGATTATACCTTGTACAGTCAGCAAGTCCACCGGTTGGAAAATCGGGATAAATTACGAATTCCTTGCCGCTGAGGTATGCTACGGCGGCATCAATCAGTTCATTGAAGTTGTGAGGAAGTATTTTTGAGGCAAGGCCCACTGCAATTCCCTCTACCCCTTGGGCCAGCAAAAGAGGAAACTTAGAAGGCAGGTTTACAGGTTCCTGATTCCTTCCATCATATGAGTTCATCCATACAGTTGTCTTTGGATTGAACAGTACCTCATTTGCAAATTTACTCAGCCTGGCCTCAATATATCTTGGTGCCGCAGCGCTGTCCCCAGTAAGTATGTTTCCCCAGTTACCCTGACAGTCTACCAGTAGATCCTTTTGTCCGAGTTGTACCAGAGCATCGCCTATTGAAGCATCGCCGTGAGGGTGAAACTGCATGGTTGAACCGATGATGTTGGCAACTTTGTTGTATCTGCCATCATCCATCCTTTTCATGGCATGGAGTATCCTTCGCTGGACCGGTTTGAGACCGTCATTGATATGAGGCACTGCCCTCTCTAATATGACATAAGAGGCATAATCGAGGAACCACTCTTTGTACATACCCGTAAGCTTGTACTTTTTGTCTCCTTCGTTTATTAGTTTGTCATACTTACTGCTCTCTGCTGAATCGGAATTGTCGGCAGAATCGACGTTTTCCATTTCGAAATCAAGGTCCGGGATACTCATTCTCTTTCTGTTTTTCTAATCTAGTCTAAGATATAGCCAAACTGCTTAAGTTTTCTTTTGTCCTCTCTCCAGTCTTGGCTTACTTTTACAAATATCTGCAAAAATACCTTTTTTTCAAAGAAAGATTCCATGTCAATTCTTGCCTGAGTACCTACTTTTTTGAGCGAAGAGCCTTTATTCCCGATAATTATACCTTTTTGAGAATCTCGCAAAACATTTATCAAAGCCTCAATATGGATTATGTCATCTTTTTCCTTAAAACTCTCTATGACCACTTCTGTGCAATAGGGGATCTCTTTGTTGTAGTTGAGAAGAATTTTCTCTCGTATAATCTCCGATGCAAAAAATCTCAGGTTCCTGTCGGTAAGTACATCTTTGTCGTACCATGCAGGGTTTTCCGGAATTAATTCTAGTATTCTGTTGAAAAGAGAGTCCAGATTGAATTTTTCTGTTGCTGATACTGGAAAAATCTCTGCTTTAGGAACAAGTGTCTGCCACTTCTTGTAAATCTCCTCCAGGGCATCCTGATTGGTAAGGTCTATCTTGTTAATTACCAAAAGGACTGGAGATTCCACATTACGAAGCTTTTCTATATAGTCAGAATTCTTCATGCTTTTCTCTACAACATCTGTAACATATAGTATAATATCTGCATCACCGATAGCTGTGTCTACAAACTGCATCATACTCTCCTGTAGCCTGTAATTAGGTACCAGGATCCCAGGGGTGTCGGAGTAGACTATCTGATAATCTTCTCCGTTTACAATTCCCATGATTCTGTGTCGTGTAGTTTGTGCCTTTGATGTTACAATGGAGATTCTCTCGCCAACAAGGGCATTCATAAGCGTAGATTTGCCAACATTAGGATTTCCTATAATGTTGACAAACCCTGCTTTGTGTATCTTATTGTCTCCCATACTATTCGAATGCACCCATTCGCAGCATTGCTACTTCCTGATCTGTAAGGAAACGCCATTGTCCCCTGCGCAGGTTTTTCTTAGTAAGTCCTGCAAAAAAGACTCTGTCCAGTTTCTTAACTCTGTAGCCAAGGTGTTCGAACATTCTTCGTACAACCCTGTTTCTTCCTGAGTGAAGTTCCAGACCTACCTGGGTCTTGTCTTCATCTATATAAGAGAGAGAGTCGGCATTAATCAGTCCGTCTTCCAGTTCTACACCGTCGAGCAATGCCTTGAAGTCACTGCCACTAAGATTTTTGTCGAGGAATACATGATAGATTTTCTTGCTCATGTTTGAAGGGTGAGACAGTTTTTCTGTCATCTCTCCGTCGTTTGTAAGCAGAAGCACACCTGTGGTGGATTTGTCAAGTCTGCCAACAGGATAAACTCGCTGAGGGCAATTGCCTGCTATAAGGTCCATTACAGTCTTCTCTGCATTGGGGTCGGAAAGTGTGGTTACAAAGTCTTTTGGCTTATTCATCAGAATGTAAACCTTCTCCTCGCCTTTTAATCTTTCTCCATTAAAGCGGACATCGTCTGAAGCCTGTATCTTTGTTCCTAATTCGGTAATTATCTGTCCATTAACACTCACCAAGCCAGCTGTGATGTAGTCGTCGGCCTCTCTTCGCGAGCAAACGCCGGAGTTTGAAATAAACTTATTCAAGCGAATTCCAACCTCGTCAACTGCCTTGCGTCTTCTTGGTTTTGGTATATACTCTTCTGCTTTAGGACGATAGTCCCTCTGAGGTCTCTCAGCATGGTCCTCACCAAAAAGTTTTCTGCGTTTTTCTCCTTCGTAAGGTTTGCTTTCACTTTCCGATGACTGGTTATCTGCATCAAAAGGTTTGTCCTCACGACGGGTATATTTTCTTTTTGTTCTTTCAACTTCAACCGGTGCGTTTTCTGCATCAAAAGGAGTCTCTTCTGAGTCGAACGGTTTGTCTTCTCTTGGAGTGTATACTCTTTTAGGTCTGTCCGCATCAAAAGTTCTTTTAGGTCTGTCGCTGTCATAAGGCTTGCGCTCTCTGTCGAAAGGTTTGTCGTCGCGGCTTCCGTATGTTCTTTTAGGTCTGTCCGAATCAAATGTTCTTTTGGGTCTGTCGCTGTCGTAAGGTTTGCGGTCTCTGTCAAATGGCTTGCGCTCCCTGTCAAAAGGTTTGTCGTCGCGGCTTCCGTATGTTCTTTTAGGTCTGTCTGAATCAAATGTTCTTTTGGGTCTGTCGCTGTCGTATGGTTTGCGGTCTCTGTCAAAAGGTTTGCGCTCCCTGTCAAAAGGTTTGTCGTCGCGGCTCCCGTATGTTCTTTTAGGTCTGTCTGAATCAAACGATCTTTTGGGTCTGTCGCTGTCGTATGGTTTGCGGTCTCTGTCAAATGGCTTGCGCTCCCTATCAAAAGGTTTGTCTTCGCGGGGTGCGTATGCTCTTTTAGGTCTGTCACCATCAAATGGTTTACGTTCTCTGTCGAAAGGCTTACCATCACGGCTGCCATAACTTCTCTTTGGTCTCTCTGAATCAGATGACCTTTTTGGTCTTTCACTGTCAAATGGCTTACCATCACGGCTGCCAAATGCTCTTTTTGGTCTGCCTGAAGGCTTAGCTCCGGCACGACTTGGTTTTGGATTATTTCTCATTTAAATACAATTCGGTGGCAAAGTTAGGTCAATAAGATATATTTTCCTACTTTTACATACTTATTTAGCGTAATTAGGTTTAAATGCAATCAATCAAATCAATAATTATTAGTAAACTTGGCTTTACACCTCTTTTAAAAGAGAATTTCAATGTTTCTATCAAATCAATATTGAGCAGTCGTCTGAGGTCAATTCTCACAATAATGATTATTGCAATTGGAATAACCTCTCTAATTGGTATTCTTACTGCAACGGACTCATTGAAGGCTCTCATGAAGGAGAATTTCGGCAAGATGGGTGCAAACTCGTTTTCTATAAGGTCGCTATTTTCTGACGACCAGTCGGGGGACAGACGGGCAAGGGTGATAAACAGACGGAATATTACCTACACACAGGCGACAGACTTCGTTGCCAATTACCGGATACCTGCCATAACCACAATTTATGCTACAGCTGTCAATAATGCAACTATTAAGTACGAGTCAAACAAAACAAATCCTACATTCAGGGTAAATGCCGTGGATAATGGATATATCGGATATGTAGGAGCAAAGATAACAAGCGGCAGGAACATGAATAGCAGAGATATAGAGGCTGCTTCGTTCAACGCAGTTATTGGTTCTGGAGTTGTAACGTCAATCTTCAAGGGAGTCAATCCAATAGGGAAAGTCATATCTGTAGGAGCTGTAAGATATGAGGTAATAGGCACGCTTGAATCACAGGGTAGTACATTTGGCGGAGGTATAGATAACCAGGTATGGATCCCCATTTCAAATGCGAGGACTACATTTCTGAACGACAACTCATTCTATATCGTAGGAATAATACCCGAGGAAGGGGTCAATCAGGTTAAAGCAATAGATGAAGCTGAACAGTTGTTCAGATCAATAAGAAGACTGAGCCCCATGGACAAGTCTGATTTCAGAATAGCAAAATCTGATGCAACTATGGAAGATGTAATGAAGATAATGTCTTATGTAACTATAGCAGCATTTATTATTGGAATCATTACCCTGTTGGGAGCTGCAGTAGGTCTGATGAACATTATGCTGGTTTCAGTTAAGGAGAGGACAAGAGAGATTGGAACCCGTAAGGCTTTGGGTGCAAACTCGAAAACCATTAAGCAGCAGTTCCTTTTTGAATCGATAGTAATTGGCCAGCTTGGAGGTTTATTTGGAATAATACTTGGTATTATTGTAGGAAACATCACGGGTGCAATTATGAACAGTCCATTCGTTATTCCGTGGCTATGGATGTTTTTCGGAGTTTTGGTTTGTCTGATTGTTAGTATCGCATCAGGTTATATTCCTGCAGTCAGGGCATCCAAACTTGATCCTATAGAGGCTCTCAGGTACGAATAGTTATTTTAATCTGAATATATATGTGATTGTACCCTCCTGAACCACAGGAGAGGCTGAACTGACGTTGAATTTTGCCTTTAAAGCGGCTTTCTTTGCAGCTTCCCAAAGCGTCTTGTCCTGTACAGTGGTCCCGCTTATTCCGGGCGTTGCACTTATTACTGTTCCATATTGGTCGACAGATATCCTGACAAGAACTTTCCCTGATTTGTTTACTGCATATTCCGGCTCGGGGAGATTACCCATAAGGCTCCTGCCTGCAAGTCTTGCAGATGGTTCTCCTTCAAGACTTCCGACTCTTGTGTTCCCTTCCGGATGTCCTGCAGAAAGACGGTCGCTTATCTCTTTTGCCACCTGAGGCGAAGTAGAATCGGCATTTGCAGAACTTGGGAAAAGTGCGCGCTTGTTTATTGGTTTTGGACGGGGAGCCTCATATTGTTCCACGTCGCCTTTGTCGCCCATAGTACTTTCTAAGCCTTTGTTGGCAAGACGCCCTTTGATTGCAGACTCTGAACGTTGAACCAATCGTATATCCTTTTCCGGATTAGGCTTTTCCACACGAGGTTCATTCCCCGATTTTACTTCAATTGGTTTGGGTTGTTCCAGCTCTATATTTACTTCGATCCCAAGCTCGGCTGGAGGGGGGTAGATAACATTGAATCCTGTGGAAAAAAAAAGCACAAGAGCCAGAAGATGTATAGCGACAGTCATGCCAAGACCTATTACCCTGGCTCTCTGTTCTTCCTTTCCTCTCTTCTTTGGTGCCTTGTACATGTTATTCCGGGGCCGTAGCCAGTATTATTCTGTATTGATTTCTCTTGGCAATGTTCATTACATTTACAACCTGTTCCATAGGAACCGATTTGTCTACATTCAGAGAAATTGTAGGATCATCGACACTTTTCAATTGTTGTTGAATGAGCCCTTCAATCTCGCCAAATGGTACCGGCACGTTTATACCGTTGATATGGTAAGAGAAAGTGTTTGATGGTAAATAGTGCTTGATTGAAATGCTAACAGCTGCTTTTGCAGAGACCTGATTACTGCTCTTTGGCAACAGTAGCTTGAGAGCATTGGGGTTGACCAATGTTGAGGTTACAAGAAAGAAAATTAGCAAAAGAAACACAATGTCTGTCATAGACGACATGCTGAATGATGGTTCCACTTTTGCCCGACGTTTTAAAGCCATAGTTTCTATTTATTTGCTGGTTCGTGGAGCAGATCCATAAACTCAATTGTGTAACTCTCCATTTTATATACAATATTGTCGATTCTTGCCACCAGAAAATTGTACCCGAAGTAGGCTGCAATGCCGACAATAAGACCAGCTACAGTTGTTACCATTGCTGTATAAATACCTCCTGAAAGGAGAGTGATATCAAGATTGTTTCCTGCCTGGGACATGTTGTAGAAGGCCTGGATCATACCAATTACTGTTCCGAGAAAACCTATCATTGGAGCTCCACCTGCAATAGTGGCGAGGAATGGAAGTCCCTTTTCAAGCCTCGCAACTTCTACGTTTCCAGTATTTTCCACAGCTGTCTGTATGTCTGTCAATGGTCTGCCTATTCTCTCTATTCCCTTCTCAATAAGCCTTGCAATAGGAGTCTCTTGCGACTGGCACAGGTTTACCGCTGCCTTTATCTTTCCTTCATGCACATAATCATGGATATTTCTCATAAAGTTCTCGTCAATCTGCGAAGCTTTTCTGATTGCCCACCATCGCTCTCCAAATAAATAAACAGTTAAAATTGACAGTAAGAAAAGAGGAATCATAAGCCATCCGCCTTTAAATGCCATATCGATTAATGAAAACGAGAGCTCCGACTTTACGGGAGCACCAACCTGTGCAGCAGCCTCGATAGACCCCTGGCTTATAGCTGTTAAAATCTGGAAAATCATAATTATTGTAAAATTATTTCAAAATGTTAATGTCACAAATTTAAAAAAAATGCTGTAACATAGCAAATACATGTGAAACACAAACAAAATACGTGCCCTTATTTTGTTAATCGCAACACCCATAACTCAACCATTTCGGTATCGCGCCAAGCCTGGTTCCTTCTAGTACTCTCAGATGCGGGGCCAACTTTTTTCTGCAGATATAGCTCCTTTGTGAATCTCTTGTTCTGCGACAATTCTGTCTCTATTGGATGTGTGCTGTCGATACTTGTTATCTTATCAAGGTTAGAAAAGAGCAGAATAACTCTTCCGTCCGGAAGGAGATTCTTTTGTGCTTCGGAAAAAAAACGGGGGAAAAGATCATTATTGTAGTAAATAGCATTGTCGAGACCTGCATAATTATGGCTGGCATTCAGCCATGGTGGATTAAAGACTATCAATTCCGTCTTGATCTCTAAACCGGCAAACAGATCACCATGTGTAAGCTCAATTTTTGACTGGAGGGCATCTTTTTCTATTATCTCGTTAACACCGGCAATTGCATTCCTGTTGGAGTCAGTCCCGTATATCTTTTTAAACCCACTCTTCAACATCATAAATGAGAGTACTCCGGAACCAATTCCTATGTCTATTGCCGTTTTCTTCACTCCCCGATATTGTTTAAGCCAATCGTCGAATAGTTTGAGGTGTTCAAAACGCGTCGGAAAATAGGTGCCATAAAATGGATGTATTTTTTTTTCGAGTCCAGGAATAGAGATTCCGTTTTGGTACCATTGCCATGAACTGTTGAGTCCCTGAACCTGAGGAAATGGCAGAAGAAACTCTTTTATGCCCGGGTAGAGAATTTTAAACCAGCCGATTTCAGGTGCTTTTTTTACAGTCAATCTGCTGTTTTTGACCAAAAGCAGCAGATTGTTTGATAAATCATGAAATTCAATCCTGGAATCACGTTGTCCCTTAAATGACTGATCAGAGAGAGTGTGTTTTAAATGACTTTTAAGACAGCTCAATACAGTAAGACCGCTGCTGTATAAATCTTCTATCAAAACATATTCTCCGTCAAGAAGCGCCTTTACTGCTATGTTGGGATCTATGCTCTGTTCGTAAGGAAAAACTTCAATATTAGTACTGACTGGTTGGGGACGGTCATACTTATCTTCTGTTGTGTCATTCATCTCTTTATCAGTTTAATTAGTCGCATATTTCCTCCAAAACCGGCATCGGTATCAGAAATTATAGATAAATGTGTATTATGTACAATAGATTCGAAATCACGGGTGATATTGGAAAAGAAAAAATCAGAAAAGACGTTTGCCAATCTACGTCTGGTGGAAATTTTTCTGTTTTTTGGAAGGAACTTGTCGAAAACAGTAATTTGACCTCCCGGTTTAAGTACTCTTTCAGATTCCTTGATACAACTGACAGGATCTGGCATAACAGCAAGAATAAGATGTAAGATTATCTTATCGAAAGAATTGTCCTCGAATTTAAGATTCTGTCCATCCATAACCATGGTTTGGATTTTCATGCCATACTTTTTGCTACGCATTTTAATCCTTTCAACCATAACTGGTGTGATATCTGTTGCAACAATTTCGCAACCTTTAGGAAGGAACTTAAGATCAAGACCTGTTCCGGCACCAATTATCAGTACACGTTCTCCATTTTTTATATCCAGAGAATCGACAGATCTCTTTCTGTTACCTCTGAAGTATCCTGCTATAAGATCATAACCTGGTGAATAAAGAGTATATCTAATTATATTCCAGGTGTTAGTATTAATTATCATTGTGTTGTCTCAAATGCTTCTTTAATTGCTTTTTCTACTATAGGTTCCATGACCCTGTATCCGGCCAATGTCGGATGAACCTCGTCGTTTGTGTACTTTTTGTCCAAACCCTTTCGTTCGTCAACCATCGCTGAATAGTAGTCACAATATACAATCTTGTTTTTAATTGCATAAGATTCTAACATGCTGTTTAGTTTTACAACTTTTTCTGCCGGCTCAAGACCAGGGTGCCAGGAGAAGTCATACGCAGGCAGGACAGAGCAAATGACAACATTTATCTTATTGGCTTTTGCAAGCTCAACCATTGAGACGATATTGCCGAAAACGTTCTCCAGAGATATAGGCCCTGTATTTTCTGCTATATCATTAATACCTGCCAGAATTACGACTACTTTTGGATTAAGCTCAACTACATCTTTTCTGAACCTGAGTAACATCTGTGGAGTTGTTTGTCCACTTATGCCCCTATCTATATATGGCTTGCCTGCAAAGAAGCTGCTGTCGGTCAATTTCCATAATTCAGTAATTGAATTGCCCATGAAAATAACACGCTTCTCGTTTTTAGTACTACATTTCAGCCGCTCATTGTCAGCAGCATATTTTTTAAAGTTGGCCCAATCGTTCTTCATTTTTGTCTCTTGCCCATAAACTGTAAATTGGGCAAAAAGTAATATTGTTAAAACTATTTTCTTCATAATCTAAAGATATTTTAAGTTATATTTATTTGACAACTGCAGCTTGGAAAGAACCTGAATATGCTGCAAAATAGCCCATTACATTAGTTCCGAAATTTGAAACCGGATTATACGGAGTAGAAGATGCACCCATACCGGCCTCTTTTAAATCATTTAGCTGATTATAATATGTGTAGGTATCTTTGTCTATGGAATATAATCCAATTACTAGGGAGTCTCCCTGCACGAACCTGTGTCTTAACGGCTTATATTCTATGGTGCCGTTTTCGGCATAATAGCTGTCTCTAAGAAGTAAGTAGCTGTTGTTTTCCAGGGTGTCATTCAGTTGTATCTGAATCATATAATGGTTGTCTATAAAAGGATTGTCCATGAATTTCAGAACCAAATAGTACGATTTAGTCATATCGCCAGGACGTTGAAAAAGCTCCTCTTCAAAATTTGCCGAAATTATGGGAGCAGGAGGGAACAGTGTCGATTCCGCTGTATAAGATTTGTTGTCAACAGTGATTTTTAGTGTGTACTTCCTGTCTGGTATGCCTTTGAGTAAATTCCCCAAATACATTCCATTGCTTTTATATTGGAAGATTTCAGAATTTCCGTTATTGTCAGACAAAGATACTGTGGCGTTATCGATATAATCCCGCTTACTCTCATCAAAATATCCTGATGAGTAACTGAGTCTTATCCATCCGTTTGATCCAAACTCAATTAATCCTTCTGCCACTATTACTCTTTCTGCCCCTTTGAGATTGATATTTATCACCTCTTCGCATGAGGTAAACACAATTGTAAGAATGATTATTGATAGAAAGCGCATAGCGTAAATTTTAAAAAGTAAAATTCCAGGTAATCGAAGGTACAATTCCAAACAGACTTAACCTTACAGCCTCTGTGGTTCCGGGTGTTGTCTCACTCTCACGAAAATTGATAATATATGCATTATGTCTGTTATATAGATTATATATTGAAAAATCCCAGCTCGATTTAAACCTGCTCTTCTCTTTACCTTTCAGATGGAAATTCAGGTCAAGCCTGTGATAATCCGGCATACGGTATCCGTTTCTCTCTGTGTAATATGCCCATACCTGACTGTCGTATATATATTTGCCACTTGGAAACGTCACAGCATTGCCTGTATAGTAAACCCAGGACGAAGATATAGAAAATCGTTGGGTTATCTGATAATTTGCAACTATTGAGAGGTTGTGGGTCTTGTCTGTTTTTGAAGGATACCAGTTAAAATCGTTAATCCCCTCAATTTTGTTCTCTGTGCGCGCCAGAGTATAACTCAACCATCCATTAAGGCGGCCATCCCTCTTTTTAACATAGAACTCTGCACCATAGCTTCTTCCCCTGCCCGGAAGAATGTTTGCCTCAATATTCTCATTGAGCATAATATCTGTACCATCTTCATAATCTGTCACATTTCTCATGTCTTTGTAATAGCACTCTACAGATAGTTCATATTTATTGTCATAAAAATTTCTGAAATATCCCAGAGAATATTGTGAAGCTATAGTAGGTTTTATATTATCTTAACTTTTTATCCATTTATTTTTTCTCTTTCCTTCT
>Ga0074195_1001217_pt1 | contig 37991 bp, 27 predicted proteins | sample EPASupsiteHSE623_FD_64525 | JGI IMG/M metagenome (GOLD analysis project Ga0074195, IMG submission 64525) | Bioremediated contaminated groundwater from EPA Superfund site, New Mexico - Sample HSE6-23 | ecosystem: Environmental > Aquatic > Deep subsurface > Groundwater > Contaminated ...
TCTTTCTATCGGCGGCGCGCAACAGGGGTTCAGCGGCACGCCGTTCGAACTGGAACTGGCGACCACCAACATGAGCGGCGAGGCCGAGCCGGCGAAAGGAACGATAACCATAGCGCGGTTGAAAGATGCCGACCGGCTTCTGCGCAAACGGCTTTTCTATGAGCGGCCCGACCGGTACCTGCTCGATAAGGCGGCCTTCATCAAGCAGTTCCCGCATGATCCCTACGGCGACGAGGATACGGCGGAGCGGCAGAAAGAGAAGGAATATCTGCGCCAACCGTTCGATACCGCCGCCGGGAAAAAGATGACGGTGGCGCCGAAGGAATGGCCAGCGGGCGATTATCTCATCGAGGCGACCGCGCAGGACAAGTTCGGCCAGCCGGTCGTGACGCGCCGCATCATCCCGGTGCGCAGCGTTGCCGACGCTCCCTTCACGCGGCCGCTCTACGAGGATATCTTCGTGACGAAGGATAGCTATGAGCCGGGCGAGACGGCCGAACTGGTACTCGCTACCGGCGCCGACGCGGTGACGGTGGTGCTCGATATCCTGCGGGACGAGAAGGAAGAGCGGAGCATCGTCACGCTCGACCGCTCACAGAAAGTGATCCGTATCCCGATAACCGAAGAAGACCGCGGCAACATCGCTTTCCGGTGGCTCTATCTCAAGCACGGCCGCAGTTATATGGGACTGCGCACCATCATCGTGCCGTGGAGCAACAAACAGTTGAAATACGAATTCCTCTCGTTCCGCAGTACCCTGCAACCGGGCGAGAAGGAACAGTGGCGCATTAAGATAAGCGGCCCGAAAGGAGAGGCGGTGGCGGCCGAACTCGCGGCGACGCTCTATGACGGATCGCTTGATGCCTTCCTGCCGCACAGCTGGTATTTCAGTCTTTTCCCGAATCATTATTACCACTATCAATGGCTTGCCAACGAGGGTCAGCAGATCCGCTACGCGACACCGATCGAACGCGATTGGAACACCTATGTCCCGTGGCCGTCGTTGACCGACGACGCGCTCAACTACTTCGGCATGTACCTCGGCGGCTACCATTACCGTTACAAGAATGCCGGCTACTATGGCGTCGGCGGTGCGATGCGGATGGCGCTGGCCGAAACGGCGGCCGATGAGGCGGAGGAGACCGCCACTGCGACACCGGCGGCGCCGATGGCGCAAGGTGCTACGGCGAAGGCCGAGAAGAAAGTGCTCAGCAGGAATGCGGCCGACGGCGATACCCGTTACGAATTCGATGATGCGAACATCGCCGGCGAACTGGCGGCACCTCCCGCGCCGCCGGTCCAGATACGGAAGAACCTGCAGGAGACCGCCTTCTTCTATCCGCAACTGATGACCGACGAGAAAGGGGAACTGATCGTCTCCTTCACCGTGCCCGAGGCGCTGACCACGTGGAAAATGCTCGGGCTTGCCTACACGAAAGAGCTCGCCTCGACGATACTGCGCAACGAACTGAAGACGCAGAAGGAGATCATGGTCGCCCCCAATGTGCCGCGCTTCCTGCGCGAAGGGGACCGCCTTGTCCTTTCGGCGAAGATCAGCAACATGACCGACGCGGTGCGCGACGGGAAGGCCGAGCTGAAGCTGATGGATGCCCGGACGATGGCCGACATCACCGCCGAATTCGCCGTTCCCCAGAAAGAGGCGTCGTTCAGCGCCCCCGCCAAAGGGAACGCGGCGGTGCAGTGGCAGATAACGGTGCCCAAGCGGGTCGACCCGGTCGTCTGGCGCATCGTTGCCAAGGCCGGGGACAAGGGCGACGGCGAGGAGAACACCCTGCCGGTCCTCTCCAACCGGATGCTCGTCACCGAGACGCTGCCGCTCCCCATCAACGGCAAGGAGACGAAGAACTTCACCCTGCAAAAACTGAAAGACAATACCTCGCAGAGTCTCACCAACCACCGGCTCACGCTCGAATTCACCTCGAATCCGGCGTGGTACGCGGTGCAGGCGCTGCCCTACCTCATCGAGTATCCCTACGAGTGCGCCGAACAGGTCTTTTCGCGTTACTATGCCAACAGCCTTGCCAGCCACATCGTGAACAAGAACGAGAGGATCGCGAAGGTCTTCGCCCAGTGGAAGGGGACCGCCGCGCTCGATTCGAACCTGATGAAGAACGAGGAACTGAAATCGGCGCTCCTGCAGGAGACGCCGTGGGTGCTCGACGGGCAGAACGAATCGGCCGCCAAACGGCGGGTGGCGCTCCTGTTCGACCTCAACCGGATGGGCAAAGAGCTGAAGAGCGCCTTCAACAAACTGCGGCAACTGCAGGTGTCGAGCGGCGGTTGGCCGTGGTTCCCGGGACTGCCGGAGGACCGCTACATCACCCAGCACATCACCGCGGGACTCGGCAAACTCAAGAAACTGGGCGTCGCGACCGGACCCGACATTGAACGGATGACCCGTGCGGCGGTCGGCTATCTCGACCGGCAGATGCAGCGCGAATACGAGGAACTGCTGCGCGCCAAGGTCGATATGGAGAAGGAACATATCTCGTATACGGAACGGCACTATCTCTACACCCGCAGTTTCTTCACCGAGGTGCCGGTGGCTGAGGGGCATCAGGTCGCGTTCAACTACTGGAAGAAGCAGGCGACCACTTTCTGGGTCGACCAGACCCCCTACATGAACGGTCTCATTGCGACAGCGCTCTTCCGTTTCGGCGATACCGCGACCCCGGCGAAGATGGTCGCGTCGCTCAAGGAGCGGGCGAGCTACTCCGACGAACTCGGCATGTACTGGAAGGAGAACATGGGGGGCTACTACTGGTTCCAGTTCCCCATCGAGACGCAGGCGGCGCTCATCGAGGCCTTCGAAGAGGTGGCGAAGGATCGTGCCGCGGCCGATAGGATGAAGACCTGGCTCATCAAGATGAAGCAGGTGCAGAACTGGCGGACCACCAAGGCGACCGCCGATGCGGTCTATGCGCTCCTCTATGGCGGCAGCGACTGGCTCGCCGGGACGAAGCTCGCCACCGTCACGGTCGGCGGGAAGAAGGCGGGACCGGCCGAAGGGGAACCGACACCCGAGGCGGGAACCGGCTATTTCAAGACCTCATGGCCCGGCGCGCAGGTGACCCCGGCGATGGCGCAGGTGACGGTCACCAATCCCAATCCGGGACCGGCGTGGGGTGCCCTCTACTGGCAGTATTTCGAGGAACTCGACAAGATAACCGCGGCGCAAAGCCCGCTCTCGATCGAGCGGCAGATACTGCGCGAAAAGCGGACCGACAGCGGCGCGGTGCTCGAACCGATAACCGAGCAAACGCCACTCAAAGTGGGCGACAAGATAGCGGTGCGTTTGGTTCTACGGGTCGACCGCGACATGGAATACCTCCACCTCAAGGATGCGCGTCCGGCGGGGACCGAACCGGTCGATGTGCTGTCGGGACACGATTACCGCGACGGCCTCTGGTTCTACCGGGTGACCAAGGATGTATCGACCAACTTCTTCATCCACCGCGCCGTGAAGGGGACCTATGTGCTGGAATACCGCCTGACGGTAACGCTCGCCGGTAACTATTCGGCCGGCATCGCGACGGCCCAGTGCATGTACGCCCCCGAATTCGCCGCCCACAGCGCCGGACTCAGACTCACGGCGCAGTAGCTCGACGCGATCAGGAGCAACAAAAATTAACCGTGAAAATAAAAACCGAGACTTTGATCCACTAAAAAGCAGTCTGACATGAGGAGAGGGTACGATGCGACTGTTTATTCCTGGTTGGTTCGTGCTGATGTGTGCATTGATGTTGATGGCTTGTGGGCCTGATGAAACGAGTTCAAACATCGACAACGACCAATCGAGTGATGCCGATCAACTGTCAACGGACGAGATGGCGGTGACGGGAGACGAACTCATCGACAATGGCAATACTGACGCTGACGAGGTCTCGAACGAAGATCTGGTGGCGAAGTATGAGATGACCTATATTGGCAACAAACTTAGTTTCACTTTGCTTGAGGGAGAATGGGCCTACGAGTCGTGTTATTTCGCTACGATCGCGGAGATATACTATAATTACGGATTGATAGCGACCATAGAGTATGAGGATCCCGCGCGAGACTACGGGTATCCTGAGGGAACGAACGGTTGCGATGTGTTGGGTTGCGTAGATGGGAGGTGGGACCAATCTTTTAGCATAACTCTTGATCAGAACTATCCGACGATCAAGGTAAAGTTATTGTTCGGTGTGGAATTGAATGGAGGGTCTAACTGTAGCGGAAAAGAGCCGGAGACCGTGACGCTGACAAATCAATAGTTCTCTTTACACTATCAGCAATCCGAGAGTGGTCAGGTCGTTATAGAATTCACTCTGCATAAGATCGCCGAAGCTCCCCGCGTTCTGCGGGAATGAGGTCCGCATCTGAGCGAAGGTGAGGGGTTCTCCCGGCGTGCCGAGAATAGCAGTCCGGGTGAGCGTCGCGATGAGCCATTCGGCGAGCGCCGGCGGCAACTCCCACCGTACCGCGTCGGTGAGCCCCGTCAGACGGATGATCGTCCCTTCGGTCCCGCTCCCGAGCCGTTCGGGGAGCGCCCCGAGCCAGAGGATACGGCCGTGCGGGTCTTTCTCCTTCGGCTGTTTCTTGAGCATTCGAGTGACGGCGTGCGGCGAGAGTGCGGGGGCCGGCACCGGCACATCAAAGAAGGTGCGGAGTTCGGCGTCCCACTGCGCGCCGTGGAGATAGTTGTAGATCGCCTTTTTGAGTCCCGGCCCGAGCGCGTCGAGGTCGTGCGGGACCTTCTCGGTATAACTCACATCGTTGTTCGCGAACTTATTATGCCGCCGGTGCGACACGATGCCGTAGCGCTCCTGTTCGGCGAAGACCGGGCTGTGGACGGTAAGGGCGAAGCGGTGGAAGTAGCCGCTCTGGATGAGTTCGTGGAAGAAGAGTTGCCGCACGATCTCGAGTCCGTCGATGAGTTCGGGGACCGTCTGTCCCGGGAAGCCATAGATGAGATAAGCGTGTATCATAATGCCGGCGTCAGACAGCCGCCCGATGGCGCAGATCGCCTCCTCCTGCGTCACCCCCTTCTGCATCAGTTCCATCATTTTGGGCGTCACCCCTTCGAGCCCGCCGGTCACCGCGATACAGCCCGCCGCCGCCATGAGCCGGCAGAGGTCGGTGTTGAAACCCTTCTCGAACCGGATGTTGCCCCACCATGACACGGTAAGGCCGCGGCGCAGTATCTCAATGGAGAATTCGCGTAGCACGGCGGGCGGCAGCGACTCGTCGACGAGGTGGAACGTGTTCATTCCCGTTTCGCGTACCAGCCGTTCGATCTGTTCCACGATGAGCGCGGTGGGCAGAGGCCGGTAGCGGCCGATATAGTCGAGGCCGGTGTCGCAGAAGGCGCATTTATGCCAGTAACAGCCGTGGGTGAGCCGTATCTTCAAGGTGCCGCGCGCCGACCAGAGGCGGTGCATCGGGTTGGGCGTCTCGATGAGGTCCAGGTAGCGCGCCAACTCCGCCGTGTCGTAGGAGGGAGCGCCGAGTTCCTCGCCGAACAGATCGTGGCCGTCGCCCGGTTCGTAGGCCACTTTGCCGTCGACGATGCGGAAGGTCCGCAGGAGCGGCTTCTCCTCAAGGATCGCCAGCACCGGCGCCTCGCCGTTGTCGAGCGTCACGAAATCGCAGAATTCGAAGAAGCGCGGGTCGGCCAGTTCGCGCAGTTCGGTGTTGACATAGCCGCCGCCGAAGATGACGGTGATCCCTTTTTCCTTCAGATATCTCCCGACGCGGAGCGCGCCGATGAGGGCGCCGGGGAACGGGATGGTGATAAGCGCCGTGCCGACGGCGGCAAGGTCGACCGCCCCGAGTTCCTGCATCATCAGATCGGTGACGAAGTCGCCGGGGCCGGTGGCGGTGCGGTAGAGTTCGTCGAAGGTCGCGGGCGACTGCGCCAGCCGTTCGTGGTAGCGGGCGAGTCCGAAGCCGGGGAGCGCCGTCGCGGCGGCGAGGTCGGCGATATCGTCGAGGTAGAGCGTCGCGAGATAGAGCGCTTGATCGTGGAGATCGAGTGTATCGAATTCTACCGCCCCTTCGTCCAAGACCGCGAAACGCGGTCCTTCGGGAAGATAGCGGCGCGTCACGATCCGCTGGGCGAGTCCCGGATTTTTCCCCTGCAGGAAGGGTATCACTTCGCCGATGGTGGCGCTGTAGCGCGGCGCGAGATCGCAGACCCGCTCCTGTTCGTCGGTGAGCTTCTTCCCGGTGATCAGGGCAAAGAGACGGGCAAGTCCGTCGGGCGAGAACAGGCGGAGCGTTGTCCGGATACCGAGATCGCACTGCCGCACCGCATGGCCGTGATGTTTCAGCGTCCCGGCAAGGAACGGGGCGGCGGCGTAGGGGGCGCTCAGTTGCGTGAAGGGGGGCGTTATGATGAGTGTCTCGCGGCGGTCGCTCATGGCATCCTCCGTCAGTCGATGAGGGTGAGACTGCACCCGTTTTCCGGCTCTTTTTTCTTTTCAGGCGGCAGTTTGATGCATTCACGCGTCGGTTCGTCGCAGTAGAAGCCGCCGCCGCACTGGGCATCGGTGGCGCAGCCGCCGTAGGGAGCACTGCAGGTGCCGTCGCGCGCCATCGCTATCAACGCCGCGGCATCGGGTATGCCGTAGCCGAAACAGGGGGAGCGTTGCATCCCGCTCGGGGCGTAGGGGTCGCCGACCGGATCGCTCCATTCGCCGGCGGGGCAGGGGGGGGTGGGCGGCTTGACGGCGCTTTGCCGGATACAACGCATCGCCTCGGTGAAGGTGAGCAACGGGTTGGCGGCATACATGAGTCCCGCGATGCCCGACAGCGCGGCGGCCGAGGCCGAGGTGCCGCTGAATTGATCGGTGTAGTCGGTCATGCCGCTGGGGGTTTGATACAGCTGAGAGTTCATTCCGTCGGGGCCGGTGATATCGGTGGTCCAGTTGCCCGCTCCGGCGCAGAGATCGACCTGCGCCCCGGTGTTGGTGTAGTAGGCGCGGGCGCCGCTTTGGTTGAGCGCCGAGACGACGATGATGTCGTCGCTTTTCAGATTCTCGTTGAGGGCGGTATCGCATTCCGAGTTGCCCGCCGACCAGACCACCAGCGCCCCGCGGCCGTTGCGACCGTGTTTTTTGGCGTAGGCGATCGCCTCGGCGCGGTAGCTGTCGCGCGGCACGGAGATGCAGTTCCCCGATGCGTCGGTATCCTGATCGCCCCAGCTGTTGTTGATGACGTCGGCCCCGGCGTCGGTCGCCGCGACGATGGCGTCGTAGATACGTGAAGCGGGGATACCGTCTTCATCGTAGCGGAGGAATTTAACCGGCAGAACACTGCATCCCGGACAGACCCCGGCGATACCGGTGCCGTTGTTCGAAAGTGCCGCGATAAGGCCCGACACCATAGTGCCGTGGGCGGCGGTGACGATCGACTCCTGTCCCGATGCGGGATGATCGCAGGCGGCATCGGGACCGCCGGTCAGATCGATCCCTTTGGCGAGATTGAGGATGAGATCGGGATGTTGCAGATCGACGCCCGAGTCGATAGTGGCGACGATGGTATTATGGCTGCCGGCGATGCTGTCCCATGCCGTGGCCGCATCTATCTGAGCAAGATGCCATTCTTTGGTGAAATAGGGATCGTTGGGGGCGGCATGCGGCACGATACGGACACGCCATTCGGGCTGTGCCCAACGGACCTCCGGTTCGCCGGCGATCCGGCGCGCTTCGGCAAAAGGATCGGTCCCCGGTGTCAGTTCGATGAATTCGATGCGGTCGGTGTCGTCGCGTTTGAAGCCGATCCGGCCGGTGAGCGGCATCGGATAGGCGCCGTAAGTCACGACCGGCCAGAGGGTCATCCCGTTATCGATCCGCTGGAGAGTGACCGGCTCGCCCGAAAAGCCGTAATAGTAGACCTCGCGTGTTTCGGCGGCCGAAAGGAGCCCCGCCGTCAGCAGTAGCGCAAGATAAAAGAACATTCGCATCAGGTCACCATCCGTAAAAATGCGTAATAGATGCCGCCGCCGAGCGCCATAATGAGCCCGGCCCGCACGATGGCGGGATACACCGTCGCGAGGCGAGTCTTGAAGAAATCGGTCGTCACGATGAGGCAGAGATGGGTGGGGGAGAGCATCACGCCGGTGAAACCGCCGACGTAGGCGAAGGCAAGAAGCGGCATATCGACCACGCCGCCGGTGATGAGGAACGGGCTGATGATCGGGAAGACGATGGAGATGAAGGCTATCGAAATGCCGGTGAGGAGTCCGATGATGAGCGACAGCGTAAAGACCACCACCTCGGCGTTGTAGGTCTGGAGCGCCTGATAGATGGCGGTCGCGACCCCCGCTTCGCGCACTATCCGTTCGAAGTAAATGATGCCGGCGGTCATGAAGATGGTGAAGATGGTCTTCTTGCTGAGGAGGTAGGGGAGGAGAAAGGGTGCCAGTTGCCGGTTGACGGCGACGAAGGCGGCCACCGCGAGTATGACCGACAGCCACAACGGCAGACCGGCAAGCGATACCGTTACGGCAAGAAGTATCGGCCACCCGATGAGGAAGAGGCGATAGGGTTTTTCGGTCGTTGCGAGCCCCGGCGGCGTCTCGCGCGGGGTGCGGCGGATGAAGGGGATCCCGGCCGCCACCATGATGAGCGACATCGGTCCCATGTAACAGAGGATGGAGATCGCCGAGACCTTCATCACGGTGATGATCCACGCCATCCCGGAGTAGAGCGGATAGAAGTATTCCCAGATGTGGCGGTACCAATAGTTGAGGACCAGTTTGCGGTCGTTCTGTTCGCTGGGCAGGAGCTTGTCGACGAAGGGGGCCGACAGGAGCGATCCCCCGGGCATCGGGAGAAGCCCGATGAAGGCGGCCGATGCGGCGGCGGCGATGCGGTTGTCGCCGAAGATCGACAGAAAGATGGATGACATCTGCGTGAGCATCTTGCCCCGTTCCATCAGTTCGCCCAGTAGCATCACGAAGAAGATGACGCAGAACAGCATCAGGAACTGCGCCGATCCGAAGAGTTTCCCGTAGACGATCACCGCGTCGAGCGGTCCCATGCCGAAGAGGAGCGCCAGCGCCAGCGCCCCGGCCGGGAGCACGATCTCAAGGCGCACTTTGAAGCTGATGAGGAGCGCCATAAAAAGAAGCGGTATCAGTATCTCGATAAGTATCATCGCTGCCTCAGCACCATCCCGAACATAAGATCGGCCGACCCGCCCGGAGCGGTCAGCATCCCCGGCCCGTCGGCGACGATATCATGGTGCGCGGCGGTGTACTTTGCAATGTTTTCCTCGTTCTCGGCAGGGAGATAACTACAGGTCAGATAGACGATGACGCCGCCCGGCGCAAGATGGCGCAGCGCCGTTCCGAGACATTCCTCCTGCGCCGTATTGAGCGCCGCGAGTTCCGTGGGGCCGACGCGCCATCGGTCCTCGGGGTTGCGCCGCAACACCCCCGCGCCGGAGCAGGGAGCATCGACCAGCACCACATCGAACCGCTTGTCGGCGAGCCGGCCGGGTTCAATGGTCGTCACCGGCGTCCCGGCGCGCGCCGCCCGTTTCTCTATCTCGGCGAACCGGTGGGTGCGGATGTCGCTCGCCGTTATCTTGAGCGTCGGACGGAGCGCCGCGAGGGCGAGGCTTTTTCCGCCGCCTCCCGCGCAGAGATCAAGCAGTGTCTTTGCGCTGTCGGGTAGCAACCCCACGGCAAGTTGCGAACTTTCGTCCTGCAACTCGAAGAGTCCTTTTTCGTAAAGTGGCGACAGCGTCAGTTGCGTTCCTCCCTCGGTCACGATAAGGCCGTGGGGCGACAGCGGCGTCGGAACGCTGAGGATACCTTCGGCGGCAAGGAGCCGCTGCAATTCATCGCGGCCGGTGCGGCGCCGGTTGATCCGGATGGTGGTCGGGGCGCGGGTGTCGAGCCACGCGAGCGTCGCCTCGGCGCCGTCGCCGTAGCGTTTCAGCGCGGCGTCGCGGTAGAGCGGCGGAAAGGAGTGGTAGAGTTCCGGCGTCGTTGCGTCGGGTTTCGTTTCCTGCGCCTGATGGACCGCCTCGGGGCGCGGTATCCCTTCGCTCATCAGTTGGTCGACCAGATACCGGCGGCGTATGTAGGTGAAGAATAGGTCACGCAGAATGGCCCGGTCGCGCTTGCCGATGTGCTTTTCACGGAAGAGTCCCGCGAGCAGGATATCGCCTTTCCACAGGCTTTTCTCAAAGCGCCCGATCGCCTCGTCGAGCAGTGCGGCATGGAAGCGGTTCACCGGTAATTCCCCCAACAGTGCGAGGCAGTATAGCCGAAGGCGGCCCAAGACGAAAGTTTTTGACTCTTGACGCGTCGGCTGATACAACCTTCCCGGTCCTTGAGGGAGGGAACTGAGTGACCTTTCGCGGCATCGCGCCGACCGGGCGCCCGCTCATCATACCGGTCTTCATCACCCATCGCGGCTGTACCCACCGGTGCGCCTTCTGTGATCAGGAGGCGATAGCGGGGGCGGGGTCGCTCCCCGACGCGGTCCCCGGCATCGTCGAGAAATATATCGGCTGGTCGAGCGGCGACCGGCCGGTCGAACTGTCGTTCTACGGCGGCAGTTTCACCGCCCTGCCGGTGCGCGAACTGAGCGAATATCTGCAGGTGGGAAAAGAACTCATCGCGCGGAAACTCGTCGGCTCGCTCCGCTGTTCGACCCGCCCCGACACCATCAACGCCGGCATGGCGAAACTGCTCAAGTCGAGCGGCTTTTCGGTGGTGGAACTCGGCGCGCAGACGATGTCCGATAGACTCCTCACCGAGATGGAGCGCGGGCACACCGCCGACGATACGCGGCAGGCGGTGAAAGACTTGAAAGAAGCGGGGCTGACGGTGGTGCTCCAGTTCATGACCGGCTACCCCGACGAGACGCCGCAGGATGTCGCGACGACCTGTCGCGCCCTCATCGCGGCGCGTCCCGACGCGATACGGATATATCCCTTCATGCCGCTTGCCGGGACGAAGATATCGCAGCGGCTCCAGTGCAACGAGGCGCGGTTCGACCCGGTCGTGGCGATAGACCGCGCGGCCGATATCTTCCTTGCGGCGCAGGAGGCGGGGATCCCGACGATACGGATCGGCCTGCCCAAGGACGGCATCGTCGTGTCGCCCTATCCCGACAACCTCGCGCAGGTGGTGGTGGCCGAGGCGCTCGCAAAACTGGCGAAGAAGGGTGAGCGCGATTTCGTTCTGCCCGCCGCGTGGGAAACGAGTGTGGCCATCGCCCGCAAGAGCGGCCGGTTCCCGGCTGATGCGACCGTTATTTTTAATTCATAGGAGGCTCCTATGTTCGTCGCCATTGCTTCGGATCACGGCGGTTTCCCGCTGAAAAAACATCTCGCCGCGTTCCTTGAAAAAGAGGGACATATGGTCATCGACCGCGGTTGCAACGACGAAAGTTCGGTCGACTATCCCGACTACGCGGCGCTCATTGCGCAGGATATCCTCGCCGGGAACGCCGAGTTCGGCATCCTCGTGTGCGGCACCGGCATCGGCATGTCGATCATGGCCAACCGTCATCCGGGAGTGCGGGCGGCGCTCGTTCACCGCGATGAATACGCGAAACTCTCCCGCGAACACAACGACGCCAACGTCATCTGCCTCGGCGGCCGGTTCATCACGCCCGCCGACGCCGAACGGTTCGTGAAGATATTCCTCGCCACCGCTTTCGAAGGCGGCCGTCATGTCCGCCGCGTCGAAAAACTCGACGCCTGCTGAAGAGTTTGTTACAATGACCCGGCTCTTAACGAGGTGACCCGATGGATCAGAAAGAACGGCTGATCGAGACCTTCGCGACCTTCCCGCACGAACTGATGGATGTCGTCCTTTCGAACAAATCCTTCATCGACATCAACGGACTCTCCATCGAGTCGTACGAAGAGGCGCACAGCTACCTCAAGAACTACGGCTACGATCTCGACAATGCGGTCCACGCCGAACAGGTCCGCTCGATACTCAGCGAGGCGAAGAGCTTCATCCAGACCTACCTGCTCGAAGACCCCGAGGGTCAGACCCCGACGCTCGCCATTCCGCCCAATGTCCTGTGGGAGGACGATCCGCGCAACTTCCTGGTGCTCGCCTCCGAAAAGACCCGCTCCATCACCCAGCGCTGGGCCTGCGCGGTGCTCCGCGTCGCCCACACCATTACCCACGTCGAGAACGACCTGTCGAAATACTTCTTTCAGGGGATCAAAAAACAGATATTCTCCCGTTTCATGACCCACCTCAACGTCAACAACAAGGGTGAGTACTTCATCGGTCGCGGCCGCGGCCAGATACGGCTGAAACTCTTCGAGATGAAGAGCGAGAAGACCAAGGAAAGCCTCATCATGAAACTCCTCCACAAGAAGGAGAATGTGACGGCCGACGTGTTCGATCGGGTCGGCGTCCGCATCGTGACCAACGATAAGCTCGATGTGCTGCTCGTGCTCAAGTACCTCGCCGAGAACCATGTGATCTCGTTCGCCAACATCAAGCCGTCGCGGACCCGCAACAACCTCATCGACCTCGAGAAGTTCCTGGACGGGCTGGTCCGTTTCAAGGATGAGGACCTCACCGGCTGGTCCGAGGAACAGGTGCGCGAGTACTTCAAGCCGTTCCTCACCTTCGACAAGGAGAAGGCCGACGAACAGGAGGAGCTCATCCGCGAGAACAATCCCTATTCGTCGACGCAGTACACCTCGATACAGCTCACGGCGCGGCAGCTCATCACGATACAGGACCCGTTCAGCATCAACCTCGCCTACAAATTCTTCTTCCCCTTCGAGATACAGATACTCGACCACGAATCGTTCGTCGAAAGCCGTACCGGCCGCGCGAGCCACGATGAGTACAAGAAGAGCCAGATCATATCGGTGCGACAGCGGGTGCTCGAGAACGTGCTCCGCTATCACGCCCGCAAGAAGTGGCAGGAAGTACGGACCTAGGGAGGGAGCCATGATCCGTCGCGCGGTATTCATCGGTATGCTGTTCTGCGCCGTATTGCTGGGTGCCGCCGAAAAAGGAGCGGTAGTGAAAAAGGAGGGAACGATGGACAAGACGCTTGCCGGAAAAAAGATCCTGATGATCGTCGCGCCCGAACGGTTCCGCGACGAAGAGTACGCGGTGCCGCACGCCCATTTCATGGGACTGGGGGCGAAGGTGACCGTCGCGAGTCTGAAAAAAGGGATGGCGACCGGCATGTTCGGCGTGAAGGCCGAGGCGACCGTAACGCTTACCGAAGTGAAGACGGCCGACTACGACGCGGTGGTGTTCGTCGGCGGATCGGGAACGCCGCTGGTCCGTGCTGAAGCGCGCGCCGTCGAGATAGCGAAAGAGGCAAAAGGCCACCCGGTGCTCGCCGCCATCTGCTGGGCGCCGACGATACTCGCCAAGGCGGGGGTGCTCGCCGGGCGCAAGGCGACGGTGTGGCAGGGGGAGGACGCCGAGTACGGCATGACCACCGATAAGATGCTTGAAAAGAACGGCGCGAGGTACACCGGCGAAGAGGTGACGGTCGACGGCAACATCGTCACCGGCAACGGCCCGCACGCCGCGAAACGGTTCGCCGAAGCGATAGAAAAGAAACTCGCGAGCACCGCTAAATAATTCTTTACACGGACGAATTATCCGCTATAGTAAGGCGAAGTTGCATCTCTTTGACAGTAGGAACTCTTTGAATATCGTAGGATTTTTGTGGAGGAAGGCATGAAGAAGGTCACGCTTTTGATCGTTGCGGCGGCGATCGCGCTCATCGGAACGGTCTCCTGTAAGTTCGAGAAGCCGATCGAGGAGCGTCTCAACGCCTACATCCAGGAATACCTGTACGCCGTTCGTGACGGCAAGGTGGACGAGGTGTACAACACGATGCTGTCGGCCAAGATGAAAGAGGTCTTCACCATCGAGGATTGGCGCGAGTATGTATCGCGTATCTACAAAGGAAAGATCGGCGCCGAATTGCGCACCGCCTACGCTACTATCGTCAAGGAGAAATCAACCGGCGAGTTCATCGAAGCGACCGGCCGCACCTCCAATATGGGCCGCATGGGCACCGTTATGAATCAGGACGAATCGCTCATCTTCCAGGTCCACGTGGTCAACGAAGGGGGCCAGTTCAAGATCCAGCAGGACGAGGACATGACCACCCTGCAGGAAGATAAGGATGCGAAGAAACGGCTCGAAGAACTTCTCAATAATTATCAGGGCCTCGTCAAGCTTGAGGATGTCACGGTGGAGCCGATGCAGCAGCGGATCGGCTGGGCGCTGGTCTCCGGCACCATTCTTAACGCGAGCGCCGATCTCGACATGGTCCGCGTCGGCGTGAAGGTCCGCCTCAAGGATTCGGCGGGCGATGTCATCTACGCGCAGAAGTTCTTCCCGGTCCTCGATGTCCGCTACGAGGGGCTGCGCACGAGCGTCCTTCCCGGCGATTCGAAGTTCTTCCAGACGCCGCTCAAGGATATCCCGGTCGACTGGGATAAGAGCCAGCCGCCCGACTACCAGTTCTACCTGATCGACGGCAACATCATCTCCGAAGAGGATCTCAAGAAAGAGGTCGTCGACCGTGATAAGATGCGCAAGCTCGTCGAGGAGACGCGCAAGGGCGATGAAGAGGCGCGCCGCCAGATGAACGAACAGTGGGATAAGGAGAAGCGGCTCAAGGCGAAGATCAAGGCGATGCAGGAGCGCCGCGCTGCACAGCCCGCTACCGAAGAGAAAAAGAAGTAGTTATCCGGTCGTCTGGAATGTCCAGCAATAACGAGTTATTATCTGGTCGCCAAGACGATTAAGTTGACAGGGGTTCCGCTTTGTGGTACAAAACCGCCGCTTTAACGGTTCTTTTATTTTTGAGTACTGAGGTATTCGCCAACCGCGATATCTACATCGCCTGGTTGCCCGGGAACGCCGTCAAAAAAGCCGAGAAGGTATACACCATACCGCTCGATTTCGACGGCGCGGTAAAAAAGGTGCGCCAGCGGATAGAGCAGGACCCGATGGTCCGGTCCGACATCCTCCTCAATGAGAGCGGGTTCAGGATCTACGCCTTCTACAACCTGCGCGAATCGAGCGGCTGGCGGAAACTGTTCCTTATAGAAGAAGACGGCAAAGTGACCGCGCGGTTCTTCTAGAAGGTCCGGGATCATCTAATGGCAGGATTACGGATTCTGACTCCGTCAGTCTAGGTTCGACTCCTAGTCCCGGATCCATTTTTCTCATATGAGGCGACCCCTTCGTCTAGTGGTCAGGACGCTGGCCTCTCACGTCGGTAACGGGGGTTCGAATCCCCCAGGGGTCGCCATTCTTTTTCAAGAAAACTTTTTACAGAACTCACCTCCGGCCCCTCTCTTGTCGCAAGAGAGGGGTGACCAAAGGTCGGGGTGAGTTTTAGAACCACTTCTCGTAGGTGATGCCGCCTATGGTGGCGCTTCCTTTGCCGAAGTGGATGTTCATCGTGTCGGCGAGCAGGGTATCGCCGCCGGCGGGAGTGACGATCACTTTCTCTCGGTTGGTCTCGGCGACGAGCCACGTGCCGTCCCAGCGGATCTGGAACTCGGGGAAGCGGATCCGTTCGGCCATCCCCTTGGGGAGCGATTTCGGACGGTAGCCACCGATGAAGGCGGCCACACCGGCGGGATAGTTCGTCTCGGGCGGCCGACGGAAGACCATGATCGGGAAGCCGTATTCCTCCAGCTGTACCGAAAGGACCGCAGCGACCGATCCGTCGCTCTGTTCCTTGATCTCGATGTAGTATTCCTTCATCCAGAAGAAGAGCTGTTTGACCAGACGGAACCGGTTCTTCGACACCGGTGCCATGGTCATCTCGACATTCCCCATCGTTACCGTCGGGGTATCGCCCGCCATCGTCACGTCGACCGCGAACCCGTTGCCGACATACCGCCCGGTGCAGTGACGTAGCCGTTCGATATCGCTCTGTTCGATGGGGCGGGTTACCGGCACCTCCGGGCGTCTCATGCCGTGCAGTTCGCCCAACAGCGTTACGGCGCGGCTTGCCGTCTTGGGGGCGCCGAGGATGAATGAGTCGGTGTTACCCAGCACTATGAACCCGGTCTTCCGGTCGGGGAGTGCCGCGATGACGGTGACAAAACCGTCGGCGGTACCGATGGCGGCGATATTACGGTCGGCGATCGGGAAGTAGTCGGCGTAGTAGCCGAGCGAACTCTTGAAGGCGAGGTCGTTGGGGTTGTCGGGGTACTGGTTGGAGAAGAGCTGCCGGAGCGACGCGTCGTTCAGGATGCGACCGCTCCCGGTCCAGCCGCCGTTGAAAAGGGCCTGCATGAAGCGCGACAGATCGTAGAGGGTCGAGATGCCGCCGGCGGTGGCGCGCGACCGGCAGGAGGGATTCTCGAATCGCTTGACATGCTTGTCGTGAAGTATATAGCCGTGTCCGGCGACCGGATCGGCGCAGTTCTTGGCGGCGAGGTGACTGTCGTTCATCCCGAGCGGCAGGAAAAGGTTCTCTTCGAACAGCGAATCGAGGCTTTTCCCGGTCAGCCGTTCGATGAGATGGCCGATCACCTCGTAGTCGAGCATACTGCGCAGGTAACGATTCCCCGGCTTGGCGATGGGGTATTCGTTCTTCAGATATTCGAACAGCGACGAGCTGTTGTCGTTCTCGCGGTACCATTCGATGGGCAGGCCTGAATGGTTCGAAAGAAGATGGCGCACCGTGATCCCTTTCTCGGCACCGCCGCGCAGTTTGAATTCGGGGAGGTGTTTCTTCACCGGATCGTCGAGTTTCAGCTTGCCGCGTTCCACCAGTTGCAGGACGACCGTCGCGGTCCACAGCATCGTCAGGCCGCCGATCCGGTAAGGGGTGTTCAGCGCCGCCGGTTTTTGGTGCGCCGCATCGTCGTAACCGAACGATTTCTGCCACAGGATGCTCTGGTTGTCGAAGACCGCCGCGACCGCGCCGTGGACATCGTAGGTGTTGAGCTCTTTACGGATGGTGGCGTCTATCTCGGAGAAGGCCTTCTGCTTCTGGGCGTCGGACGGGGCGGGCGACAGCGTCGTTGACCACAGGATCGGCAGAAGGAGGAAGAGAAGATGATGTATCTTCATCAGGGTGCCGTTATCGTGACATCGTCGAGATAGACGAATCCGTCGGTCGCCATGCCTCCCGTTTGCTGATAGACGCGGGTGCCGACCTTCACATAGGCGGCGCCGGCCGGTGAGGTTGGGGACGAGGTGAGCGTCTGCCAGACGGTCTGGTTGGTGGTGTAAAGTCCGGTGTAAGTGGCTGTGCCGATGAGTGTTTTGGTCGAATCGTAGAAGGAGTAGATCAGCGATCCGCGGGCGTTCACATCGTTGTCATAATAATAGAATGTGATGGTGTAGGCGGTATTCGCGGATATCGCAACAAAATCGGAGAAGAAATCGGTGTCGCCGTTCACGTCCACCAGGCGGGTCAACTTCACCGCCGTCGCGTCGCCGTGGATGGTGGTCGTTTCCTTCGCGACGCCGACGCCGGTATCGGCGGTCCACGAATCGGGGGTGGTGCCGTTCGTCCACAGTTCAAAGCTGCCATTGGGTACCGACAGACCCTCGGCCTCGCAGAAATGGGTGGTCAGGTTGCAGGTAGGCGTGGGGGTCGTGCAATCGCCGTCGCCGGCGCAGCGGCCCGCCGTGAGTACGCAGGTGTCGGTTTCGCAGGACTCCCACTCCGTGCAGGTATCGCTGCCGCAAAGTATCGCCGTTTCAACCATGTCGGCCGGATCGCGCGGTTCCAGTTTGGAATTGTCGAAGCTATAGAAAAGGACCCCGGTGATGGCATCGTACCCGTCGCCGACCGTCGGCATCGTGTAGGTGTAGAGGGTATCGTCGATCCGCAGGCCGCCGTCGACCGCGAATTCGCCGTAACCGAGCGAGACATTGGACACGGTGACATCCTCGACCGTTACGAGGACCGCGTTGTAGTCGTCGGCGTACTGTCCACCGGTGGCGATATCGGCCGGATCGGCGACAATGACCGGCGCGGGAAGATCATTGCCGGAACTCTCGACCGTTATCGCGGTGACATCGGCCAGTTCGAGCAACCCGAAGTAGAGGACGAGCGTGCCGGATACTTTGACGATATCGCCCACGGCGGGGGCGGTCAGCGAACTGAAGACATAGATGCCGCTGAAGGTGTAACCGAGCGTGAGGTCCTGCTCGGCCTCCGGCACCTGCAGGAAGAAACTGGTCCCGTCGAGTGCCGTCACTACGCCGGTGGTCTCCACCATGCTGTCGGGCAGGATGGTGCCGTCCTTAAGATCGTATATCGGGATGATCCCGCACGAACCGAACATCGGGTTGGGGGTGTCGGGACAGGGATCACAGGCGTTCCCGGCGCCGTCGAGGTCGTTATCGAGCTGATCGGTGTTGGCGTCGTAGGGGCAGTTGTCGGAGCTGTTGGCGATACCGTCGCCGTCCTTGTCGAACGGGTCTATCGTGGGGTTCGCGCCCAGCGGCGTCGGGTCGCAGGCATCGCCCGCCCCATCGGTGTCGGCGTCGGCCTGTATGCCGGTGTCGACCGGCCGTATCGGATTGAAGAGGGTCGGGCAGTTGTCGGAAGCGTTGGCGATGCCGTCGCCGTCGAGATCGGCGCCGGTCGGACCGTCGTAGGGACGGGTATCGTCGTCAATGGTCCGCAGCGGGTCGCAGGTCGGTTCGTCCGCCGGGTCTCCGCAGAAGAACAGGGCGTAGGCGGTCGTGTTCCCCGCGGCGAGCTGTGTGAGCGTCTTTCCCGTCTCGCGTTCGATGCAGGCTGTTTTTCCGACGGCGCAAACGTCGATCTCCTCGCAGCCGGTCTGTCCGCCCGGCACGACCGCCATGAGATCGGTGTCGCCGTAGAGCGACAGTCCGCCGCGCAGAACGAGAGCAATGCCGTCGACGTTGGCATCGATGACCGCCTGATAGGGATCGTCGGTGTAGCCGGTGCCGTCGAAGATCGCGATGTCGGCGACCTTGCCGACACTCAACGATCCGATAAGTTCTGCCAGCCGGAATGCGGTCGCGTTGTTGATAGTGGCCATGCGCCACAGGTCGCGTGACGTGAAGAAGCCGCCGTAATAGGTATTGTTGAGATGGTCGGCGCACTTGAGTTCGCGCAGAATGTTCATCGATCCGGAAGCGGTCCAGTCGGTTCCGATGCCGATATTGATGCCGAGCGTCTTGAAAAGGGTCACCGGCGCGGTATTGCCGTAGAGGGAGATATTCGACCGCGGCGACCAGATGTGACCGGCGCCCCTTTGGGCGAGTATCTGTGCGTCGGCCGCCTTGAGACCGACGAGATGGACAAAGGTGCTGTTGGTCGCGGTGAGGTCGACACCGCCGCCGGCGCTGCTCGACAGGCAGAGGAATTCGTTGCGCGCCTCGGCGTCGATACCTTCCGCGACATGGGCGAAGTAGCAGTCGTTGTTCAGCACCGTCAACGGGTCGATCCCGGGATAGCCGCAACCGCTGGCAAGCAGGGTGCCGTCCAAATCACCCAGCGGGAAGGTCTCATATGCCACATCGGCGAAGGAGAGGCCTTCGGTCTGGGTGCGGTCGAGGTTGCGCAGGAGTCCGGCAACAGCGCCCGATCCGGCCATCGCGGTGGTGCCCGCCATGATATTGCGCAGTTCTCCCCACCACATCTGGTCGTTGCTTGCGCTGCCCGGTACCGTAAGTTCCGTGTGTTCGCGTGCTCCGGTGCGCCAGTCGTGGCGATGATCGAACCGTTCAGTGCCCCAGATGCCGGGAACATTCTGGGTATAGGTCAGGTGGTCGTGGGCGTTGATGAGCGCGGGAGAGACCACGCCGTCGGCGCATTCGATGACCGTGGCCGCGGCATATTCGGCCTCGGCCGAGCAGTCGCAGCCGACGCAGATGATGTCGCCCGCTTCTCCGACGAGCACTTCGCCGCCGCGGTATATCTGATCATGGCCGAGTATGACGCCGCGGATGAGCAGGTCGTTACTGCCCGTCGTGCCGGTGCAGAGGCCGTCGGCCGGCGGGGTGAGCGTCGCGCAGAGCGTTTCGGCGTAGGGACCGTCGTTGTCGGGCAGCAAGAGGTCTTCATCAGCCATCGTGTCCACTGCATCCATGTCGTCCACTGCGTCCGCGTCAGCCGTGCTGTCGCTATCGACCGTGTCCACATCTACCGTGTCCACATCGGTCGTCGTCACCATGAGCATATCGTCGAGAGACCGCGGTTCGAGCTTCGCGTTGCTGAAGGCGTAGTGCATGACGCCGGTGATCGATTCGTAGTTCGTGCCGACCGTCGGCAGGTCGTAGGCGTAAAGCGTATCGTCGATCCGCAGATCGTCGGTGACGCTGAATTCGCCGAATCCGAACGTGGTCGAATCAAGCACCGTGACATTCTCGACCGTTACCAGTACCCCGTTGTAGGCGGCCATATCGGCGCCGCCGGTCGCGACGGCGGCCGGGTCGACGATCACGGGCATCGGCATGATGCCGGTACCGGTCGGCGTGACCGCGGTGAGCATCGTTATCTGCCAGTTATCGTAGAACAGGTCGACCGTTCCCGAAACGGTGACCAGAGCGCCCTCCGTCGGCATCGGGATCGTTGAGCCGGTCTGCCGGTAGACATAGATGCCGCTGTAGGTGTAGCCGAGGGTCGCATCGTGTTCCGCCTCGGGGACCTGCAGGAAGAACGAATAGGTCGTCGCTCCGGTCACCACGCCGCTCACGATGACGGTGGTGCCGTCGGCCACCAGATCCTGTTTGATGTCGTAGATGGTGATGCCGGTATCGGTGTCGACGTCGGGCAGTTCGGTATCGGTGTCGACCACGGTGTCGGTTATCAGGTCGGCGTCGACCGCCGTGTCCGCATCGGTCGCAGTATCGGTCGCGCTGTCGGTTTCGATCGTCGTATCCACGCTATCGGTGCCGTCCACCGTGACGTCGGTCGTATCGGGCAGATCGTCGACCGCATCATCATCCACCACTGTCTGATCATCCGCCACCGTCTGATCGTCGGCCGCGTCATCATCGACCGCGGTATCGGACACATCGGGCTGATCGGTCTGATCGGTCTGATCATCGTCGGCGACCACGGTATCCCCCTCAGCCGTATCGTCTTTTATGTCCTCTTCGTCCTTTTCAACCGCGGTGTCGTCGCTGGCCGTGTCATCATCGCCCGCTTCGTCGACCCACACGATAAGGTCATCGTCGGCCGCCGTGTCGACATCCTTCTTGATGATCTTGACGCCGCTGTTGTCGCACCCGATGGTGATCAGCGCGAACAGAACGGCGATGCCGAGCAGAAGAAAAGATCTCATGGCCTCCTCCAAACAAAGGACGCGCGATTATACCGATATACTATGTCCGATGCAACCTAATATTCGGTGAGCTGCAGGTCTTCGCCGGTCAGCATGTATATCTTAAGTTTGAACCGTTTTTTCATGCTTCCGATATATTCGCGGTCGCGCCAGCCGACCGACAGCGCGGTCGCCAGCGTGTCGGCGGTCATGCAGTCGGGGGCGATGACGGTGACCGAATGGGCCCCTTCGACCGGATTGCCGGTACTGGGGTCGATGATGTGCGAGTATTTCTTGCCGTTCTTCTCAAGATAGCGTTCGTAGTCGCCCGATGTCGAGATGTTGGTGCAGGTATCGGTCGATGTTTCGAAGGTCTTGATGAGTTCCTCTTTCTTGAAGGGGTTGCGGATGCCGACGGTCCACGGTTTCCCGTATTTACTGCCGCAGACCACCAGTTCGCCGGTATAATTGATGAGAAAGTCCTTTACCCCGCCCTGTTCCATCATGCGGCGTGTCTCGTCGGCGGCGAAGCCCGAAGCGATGGCGCCGAAATCGAGCTTCACCCCCTCTTTTCTGAAGGCGACGGTGTTCTTTTCGCAGTCCAGATCGAGATTCTCGATGCCGACGAAGGGGAGGAATTTGCGGACCTCCGCCGGATCGGGGACGATGTCGCGGTGGATATCCCAGAGCCATCCTTCGCTCTTGTAGGTGATGTCGAACTTGCCGCCCGTCTCGCGGGTGAAGTTCACCGACGAGGCGAGGAGTTGGCAGAACCAGTCGGGGACCGCCACCGCCCCTTTGTGTGCCTCGGTGTTGAGTTTGGTGGTGAGACTTTCCTTGCTGTAGTAGTTCATCGTCGTTGAGAGTTCGGTGACGCGGCGTTCGATATCTTTTTCCAGTGTCTCGTTCTTCGGCGCGGCGTAGGTGACGGTCAGGTCGCCGCCGAGCCCTTTGAACGAGAAGCTGTTGACGGTTTTCTGCTGACAGGAAACGGCCAGAAGCAGGATGACGATAACGATGGTCCGCATGGTTCTCTCCGCAACAATTCGCGGGAGAGTACCTCTCCTCCGGAAAAAATGCAACAAGTCCTCAACTTTCCGGTTGACTTTCTTTTCGCGGTGGGATAAACTGCTCCCAGACAATACGATGGGGGTTGCCATGAGCACACGTTTTTACCGGGTGATGGTCGTTCTTGTTGGTGCGCTCCTCGCCTTATTCTCCGTGACCGGGTGCAATGATTTTGGCGCTACCGACTACGGGGTTATTCACGAAGGGGATGAACAAAATAACGATATTGATGCCGTTGATTTCGATCATGATGAAGATTACGCACCAGTCTATGGAGTACTGGACGAAGAGTTTGATGATTCTTCAGTTACCGACGAGGATATTATTTGCCCGTTTGATGAGAACTTTCTTGATAGGATGGAGGGGGTCGACACCTACTTCGCGTTCCGCGCCATCGGCGTGATCAACGACGGTACCAGCACCGCCCGGCCGACCGCAGCGTTCCAGTATAAGCTGGCCCCAGTCTTGCCTGACCATCCCGATTTCAAATTGGCGCAAGGGTTAGCTTACTACAGTGCAGGGGTCGATGATAGTATATCGTTTTATGCACTGGGTGACCCGGGGACAAAATATTATGGGTCAGCCGTGACGACATCCATCTCCAAGGAATTTCTCGAGACCAATCGGGATGCGCTTCTCGAAGACTGTAACATGCCGGGTGCGCCGACCATCCAGATGCTCACTATAGACGAACTTGATGCGAACACCTACAAGCAGTGTGTCATTGCGGTCAACGACATTGATGAAAATGGGACTGCCCCCGGCAAAATGTCCATTTGTGTTGCAGGCAATGTTGATTTTTCTATCGGCGAGAACATGAGTATGGCGGTCAATGCACCGCTCACCGAAGATGTCGACAAGATGCTGAAGTTTTTCGAAGAGACCGATCCGGCCGAACTATGCGCCTGTTTCGATGTCAACAGCGGTGCCGAAGTACCGTGTCTCGCTACCGAAACGCCCGACGATGATACCCTGCTCAGCGATTCAGAGAATGCCGACGATCTCCTGCCCGACGACGAGTGATCGGCAATAGCTAACATTTCGAAATAACACAATAAATTTTTTCGGCGTTCTTTTTGCTACGAAATATATTGCACGAAGACAACATAAAGGAGGTTGCCATGAGCAAGCGTTATTATCGAATGATGGCTGTTCTTGCGGGTGTGTTGATCGCCTTCTTCTCCGTGACCGCCTGCAAAGAAAACAACAGCGCCGGGAACGACGATCAGGTGGATGATAGTGATCATCCGGTTCCGGAATACGCCACGCCGGCCGATTGGGACGAAGATGACAATGACTCTGACGATCCTGAAAACGGGGACTGTTGCGGTACGGATGAGGATGAGGTTCTCCCCGAGGAGGAGGTCTTTTGCCCGCTGGAGGATTCGTTCCTTGCTCCGATGGAGGGGGTCGACACCTACTTCGCGTTCCGCGCCATCGGCGTGATCAACGACGCCGCCAGCACTGCCCGGCCGACCGCCGCGTCGCCCTACAAGATCGTGGTGGCCCTGCCCGAGCATCCTGATTTCAAGCTGGCGCAACCATTGGTGTATTTTCAAAGAGAGACCAACAATGGTCAGGAGCTGGCCTCTTTGATGGTGCTCGGCGATCCGGGGAGCAAGTACTACACTTCGGTAGCGTGGGTGGCCCTTCCGGTCGATTTTCTCGTCAGCAACAAGGAGGCCCTTACGCTGAACCCCGATGTGAGCGGGGCGCCGACCGCTCAGATGATCACCCTTGACGAGATCGATGCGAACACGCTCAAACAGTGCACCATCGCGATCAATGACATCGCTGAAGACGACACCGCCCCCGGTAAGATGCGGCTGTGTGTTGCCGACAATGTTGACTTTGCGGTCGATGAGACCATGAAGGTGGCGATCAATGCGCCGCTCACCGAAGATGGATCAAAACTATTGGAACTTTTCGGGGAGACCGATCCGGCGAAACTATGCGTCTGTTTCGACGTCAACAGCAGTGCCGAAGTGCCGTGTCCCGGTACCGAAACGCCCGACGACGACACCCTGCTGAGCGATTCCGAGAATGCCGACGATCTGCTACCCGACGACGAGTGATCACTCCGTTACGAAGCGCGGGATGTGGCTCGCGATGCGCGAAACGATCTCGTAATTGATGGTGCCGGCGAGTTCCGCCAGCGTTTCGGCCGTTATCTCCTGTGACCCTTGACGGCCCAGCAGGACCACTTCATCTTCCAATCTCACATCGGGGATATCGGTGACATCGAGCACGGTGAGATTCATCGCGATGCGGCCCCGCAACGGTGCCCGCTTCCCGCCTACCAGCGCGTATCCGGCGTTCGAGAGTTTGCGGTCGTAGCCGTCGGAATAACCGATGGGAAGTATCGCGATGCGGCTTTCGCGGGTGGTCTGGTAGGTACAGCCGTAGCCGATGTATTCACCGCTGTGAAGCGTTTTCAGCTGCGCGATGCGGGTCTTCCATGAAAGCACCGGACGTAGCGAATGGTCGGCGCCGGTGCCGTTGGCGGTAAGATAGGAAAGGTAGGTCTCTTTCGAAGGCCACAGGCCGTACTGGGCGATGCCGACGCGGACCATGTCGAAATGGGTCTTGGGGAACAGTATCGTCGCGGCCGACGAGGCGAGATGCCGTTCAAAGGCCGGTATCCCGGCGTTCTTCACCGCGTCGCACAGTTCGTTGAATCGGTCGAGCTGACGCATGGCGTAGGTGTGGTTGGTGGTGTCTTCGATGTTGGCGAAATGGCTGTAGACCGCCGCGAGTTCGAGGTGTGGTGAGCGTTTCAGGGTCGCGATGAACGAGGCGAGTCGTTCCGCCGATACCCCCTGCCGGTTGGTGCCGGTCTCGACCTTGAGGTGGACCCGCAGGGTCTTCACCGCGTCCCGCGCCGCCGCTTCAAGCGCCGCGAGGTGTTCTTCATTATAGGCGACACAGTCAACGCCGAGCGCCGGGACCTCACCGCACCGCGCTATCGGCACCGGACCGAGGAGCAGTATCGGCTCTATGAACCCGGCGTGCCGCAGGGTCGCCGCTTCGTCGATGGTGTGGACGCAGAACTGCGTGACGCCGCATTCGCGGGCAAGCCCCGCCGTTTCAACGATGCCGTGGCCGTAGCCGTTGGCCTTGACGACCACCGCGAGCCGCGCGCGGTCGCCGAGGAGGCGCCGGAAAAAGGCGATGTTGGCGGCGTAGGCGGAGCGCGAAAGCTCCAACCAGTGATACTGTCCGGCGGTCGCGGTCATGGTGCGCGTCTCCTTAACAAAGCGTGGCCATTATATGCGGACGACGTGCCGAAGCAATAAAATCGGACCCGATAAAACTTGATTTGTTCTCTATGAAATTCTAGTATTTGCGAGTTTTCGGGGAGAAAAGACGATGAGATCGACGTTGCTTCTGTTCATGGTGCTTCTGCCGCTGGTCTGCGGCGCCGAAGCGGTCAAGAAAAAGGTCGCCGTTCTCGAAATAGAGGACACATCCGGAAAGTTCGACAAGTCGGTGCTCGCCAATGCCACCGAGATGCTCCGCGGCCGTCTGTCGGCCACCGGCCGGTTCGTCGTCATCGACAAATCGCGTCAGGCCGAGGCGCTCAAACAGATCGTGAAGGAATCGAAACAGGAATCATGGAAAGAATGTTACGATTCCAGTTGCCGTATCCAGCTCGGACAGGCGCTGTCGTCCGACACGATCCTGCGTCCGACGATATCGTGCATCGAGGATGATTGCCAGATCTCGTGCGAACTGGTCGATCTCGCCAAAGAGGCGACCGAACGCGGCGCGACGGCAGATTTCAACCGGCAGGAGAAGAACGGGCTGGTCACGGCGCTCAAACGGGTCGTCGCCGATCTGACCGGGACCGATCCCGGCCCCGCCGCACGTCCCGTGGCGCCGGCCGTGACCGAGGCACCGGCACCGGCGCCCGCCGCCCGGCAGACCGACGGCATCGTCATCATAAAGACCGTTCCCGACGAGGTGACCGTGACGCTTGATCCGGGAACTTCGATGGAGCGGCGATGCGTGTCGCCCTGTACCCTTGAGGGGGTACCGGTAGGCGAACACTATATCGAGTACCGCAAAGATCTCTATCACGGCAAGGAGTACGGGCTGACCCTCGGACCCGGCATCCGACGGATAGAAGAATCGCTGGAGATCGACGATTCCCAGCTGGCGACCCTTGCGCTCGAGATGGTCGGCAAGGGGGCTTACGAAGCGCTCCATGCCCTCGTTTCAGAACGTCCCGCCATGGTGAATGTATCGAACGGCGGCGATACGGTCTTCATGACCCTGCTCAAGAAGGCGCCGCGCGAAACGGTCCTTTCCTTCTACCAGAACGCCCTGATCGCCAAACACATCGGCTATACCGCCGCGCTCTACCGCACGGCGCTCGAAAAGGGCTATCCCGATATCGCAAAACGGTGTTGCCGCGCCTTTGCCACGGCCGACGACGTGGCGCGCAATACCCCGGCGGGAGGCGAAGAGGTAAAGGAATTCTGCGAGGAACAACTGGGCCAAAAGACGCGCGATACCCGCGAATACGGTGTCATGTTCATGGAGCTGCAGCTGCTCACGCCGCTCATCGGCGTCGAGCTTGAGTTCTATCGCGCCCGGTTCAAGTATTTTCAGGTCGGCGCCGGTTCGGTGCGGGTCGGTATGACGGTGGACGAACAGATATTCTACGGGTTCAGCTTCCTGTTCCTCGGACCGATGTATTCCTTCGGCTCGGAAGGGCAGTTCGAGGTGGGGCTCATATCGTCGATCTCGCCGGTTCTTTCGGGAACGAACTACTATTCGCACCTCATAGACGTGCTTTCCGACAAAATATCCGTCACCCGCGGCGCCTGGTTCTATACCAAGGCCTACTTCCGCTACAGCTGGGGGCCGGTCTGCTTCGAGGCGGGGCTTGAGTTCCCTCTCCTGTGGTACGAGAAGAAGACCTACAACAAAACGCCGGTCGACGGGGTCACCACGACCATCAACTATGTCAAGAAAGATAACGGTGCGGCCGAGACACTGCTGTTCCCCTTCGATCTTGGACTTGGTCTCGGGACCAAGGAGAAATACGAGTACTACAGCAGCACGCCGCCGATATTCTTCTATCTGGGCGTCGGATTCTGATATTCTTTTCCCACAGACAGTGCGCAGAGGGAATGAAACGGCCTCGCGCGCGGTTATTAGTTGGTAAAAAGTTGACTCTCTGCGGGAAAGTCACTATAGTGACCCGTTTTGTCGGATATGGAGGATTTGATGAAAAAGCTTATTGTTTACGCTATCCTAGCTATTTTGATGATCGCGGTCGCCGGCTGCACCTGTTCACGCGAGCAGGAGACCCCCGCGCTGAACAAAGAGACGATCAACCCCGGTCAGAAAAAGGCTCCTCCGATCATCCGGAGAAGTATCTCCAAGATGCCGATGATCCCCGTCGAGATGCGGGAAGAGCTGAAGAGACGCAAGGCCGAAGTGGCCGCAGGTCAGGCGCCGGCTCCCGCCGCGCAGCAGTCCCCGTCTCAGGCGCAACCGGCCCCGGCAGCGACCCCCGCTCCCGCACCAACCAAGAAATAAGCGAGGTCCCGATATCATGAGTGAACAGAAGCCGGCAGCGCTCCCTCCGCAACTCGACGAGAATGAGGTCATCCAGCGCAAAAAGGAGAAGATACAGGCGCTCCGCGATCTGGGCCGCAACCCCTACGACAACACCTTCCGTCCCGATACGCAGGTGGCCGCCTTCCGCGCCGCCTGTGACGGCATCCCGAAGGAAGAACTGGAAAAACCGGGCAAGCCGCAGCGGTTCGCCCTTGCCGGTCGCGTCATGGCGCTCCGGATGATGGGAAAACTCGCCTTCGGGCACCTCAAGGATGAAACGGGCCGCCTGCAGGTGGTCTTTACCAAGGAGTATCTCGGCGAGGGGTTCGATTTTTTCAAAAAGTTCGTCGATATCGGCGATATCGTCGGCGTGACGGGTGAAGCCTATGTCACCAAGACCGGCGAACTGTCACTGCTCATTTACAGCGTCCATCTCCTCACCAAGAATGTCCGCCCGCTTCCCGAAAAGTTCCACGGCCTCACCGATAAGGAGACCCGCTACCGTCAGCGTTACCTTGATCTCATCATGAACGACGAGTCGCTCGAGGTCTTCAAGAAACGGGTGAAGATCGTCAACTTCGTCCGCGACTGGATGAACCGCGCCGATTTCCTCGAGGTCGAGACGCCGATGATGCATCCGCTCGTCTCGGGTGCCGCGGCGCGCCCCTTCGTCACCCACCACAATACGCTCGACATGCAGCTCTATATGCGCATCGCCCCCGAATGCTATCTCAAGCGGCTGCTGGTCGGCGGGATGGGGAAGGTCTACGAGATCAACCGCAACTTCCGCAACGAGGGGATATCGATCAAGCATAACCCCGAGTTCACGATGATGGAGTTCTACTGGCCCTACGCCACCTACACCGACCTGATGAGCTTCACCGAAGAGATGATATCGTCGCTCGCGGTCGCCGTGACCGGCGGCACGAAGGTGACCTATCAGGGGCGCGAGATAGAGTTCGCCGCGCCGTGGAAGCGCCTCACCATCGAGGAGAGCCTCGTGGAGCACGGCGTCTGCACCGCCGACGAGGCCAAGACGCGTGATGGTCTCATAGCCGCGGCGCTCCGTCACGGAATGGACAAGGACCATATCGGCAAGATGAGTTACCATAAACTGCTGGTCGAGTTGTTCGAGGAGAAGGTCGAGGAGCATCTGTGGCAGCCGACCTTCATCACCCGCTATCCGACCGAGGTGTCGCCCCTTGCCCGGCGCAACGACGCCGAGCCCGACTACACCGACCGGTTCGAGTTCTTCATCGCCTGCCGCGAGATCGGCAACGCCTTCTCGGAGCAGAACGATCCGCAGTCGCAGTACGAGGCCTTCGCCAAACAGGTCGAAGAGAAGAAGAAGGGGAACGCCGAGGCGGTCGACATGGACACCGACTACATCCGCGCCCTTGAATACGGCATGCCCCCGGCGGGCGGCGAAGGGATCGGCATCGACCGGCTCGTGATGCTGCTCACCGACGCTCCGTCGATCCGCGACGTGATACTCTTCCCGCTCCTGCGGTCGGAACAATAGATGCGTTTTGAATTCTTCGTCGGACTCCGCTATCTCTGGAATACCCGACGCACCCGTTTTCTGTCGCTCATAACGGTCATATCGGTCCTTGGCATCACCATCGGCGTCGCGTCGCTGGTGACGGTCCAGTCGATCATGGACGGCCTGCAGAACCAGATGAAGCGCTCGATACTCGGGTCGAAGGCCCACGCACTGGTATCGACCGCCGAAGGGACGGTCGCCGACTGGATGCCGGTCGCCGATACGTTGCGTGCGGTGCCGGGGGTCGCGGGGGTCACGCCGATGGTCACCACCGAGGTCATCATCGCGGCCAACGAGGATGTGCTGGGCGGCATAGCCAGCGGGGTGGATGTCGCGACGGTCGGTTCGGTCATACTCCTGCCCGACCAGATGGCGGCCGAAAAGAGCGATATCAAATGCCTTGCCGGGTTCGTGAACTGTCCCGAACTGCTGAAACGGCGCACTGTCGACCCGCGTACCGCCTTCTACGAGGATTTCATCCCGGAGCGCGACCGGAACCTGCCGCCCATCGTCATCGGGAAGGAGATGGCCCGTTTCTTCAGCCTGAAGGCGGGCGATGTCATGACGGTCATCAGCCCGACCGGCGGCGGCATGGGGCCGACCGGTCCGCTCCCGCTGTCGAAGAATTTCCGCGTGGCGGGGACCTTTTTCACCGGGATGTACGAATACGATCTGAACTATGTCTATCTCAACCTCACCGATGCGCAGGACTTCTTCTCGATGAAGGGGTCCATCACCGCGCTGGCGCTGAAATTCGACGATCTCTACGATGTCGACCGCATGGCGGACAAGATACGCGCGGCGGCCGGCGCCGGCTATACCCTCAAGACCTGGAAGGAGATGAACAAGAACATCTTCAACGCCCTCAAGATGGAAAAGATCGTGATGTTCCTCATACTCGGGTTCATAGTGCTCGTCGCGTCGTTCAACATCGTGGCGACGCTCCTGATGATGGTGCTCGGCAAGACCCGCGAGATCGCGATACTCAAGGCGATGGGGGCCTCCAACCGCGCCATCATGACGCTTTTTGTCTTCGACGGCTTCATACTGGGGCTGGTCGGCACGATACTCGGTCTTGCACTCGGATTCGGCGCCTGTGTCTGGCTCGACGGACTGGAGCTTTCCTTCGCGCAGGATGTCTACTACCTGACCACCCTGCCGGTCGAGATGTCGGCGGGTCTGTTCGCGCTCTGCGCCGTCGCGGCGCTCATCGTATCGTTCGCGGCGACGCTCTATCCGAGCCGGTACGCCGCCCGCATCCGGCCTGCTGAAGGGTTGCGCTATGAGTAGGGGGGACGCGTGAAGTTCGAAACGCTGGTCAGCCTGCGCTACTTCAAGAACACGAAACGGTCGGGCGCGCTGTCGCTCATCACCCTGATATCGGTCATCGGGATGATGCTCGGCGTCGCGGCGCTCATATCGGTCCTGTCGGTCATGGACGGCTTCCTTTCGGAGATGAAGAACAATATCCTCTCTTCGACGGCGCACGCCCATTTCCATAAATTGGTCGGCCGGTTCGAGGAATACGAGAAGCTCGCGAAGGATATCCGGCAGGTCGACGGCGTCATCGGCGTGACGCCCTCGGTCATGAACGAGGTGATGGTCTCGGCCAACGGCCGCATCACCGGCGCCATCGCCAACGGCATCGACGTCGCCTCCATCGGTTCGGTGGTCGATCTGCCGCGTCAGATCATGCCCGGCAAAGGGAAACTCGAATGTCTCGCCGATATCGCGCGATGCCCCGATTACGCCAAAGCGGCGGCCGAAGAGGACCTGCTCGCCGACGAAGGGACCGTACCGCTGCGTCCGCTCCCCATCGCCATCGGCAAGGATATGGCGGAACATCTCGGCGTGACGGCGGGCGACACCGTCACCGTCATCAGTCCGCTCGGCGGCGGGATGGGACCGACCGGCCCGGTGCCGGTCAGCCGGACCTTCACCGTCGTCGCGATATTCCACACCGGGATGTACGATTACGATTTCAAGTTCGCCTATCTGTCGCTTCCCGACGCGCAGGAATTCTTCTCGGCCAAAGGGTTGGTGAGTTATCTCAACATCAAGGTGCGCGACATCTACAAGGTTAAAGAGGTCGAGGACCGCATCATGACCATGGTCGGCGGGTTCCCCTACGGGATACAGGACTGGATGGATATGAACAAGACCACCTTCAAGTTCCTCGAGATGCAGAAGATAGTGATGTTCATCATACTCATCGTCATCATCCTGGTCGCCTCGTTCGGCATCATATCGACGCTGGTGATGCTCGTGATGGGCAAGATATCGGAGATCGCCATACTCAAGGCGATGGGGGCCGACGACCGTATGATACGGCGCATCTTCGTGCTCGACGGGCTGTTCGTCGGCGCCGCCGGGACGTTGGCGGGGATACTGCTGGCGATCATCGTGTGTCTCACCCTGCGGCAGATAGAGTTCCCGCTTGCCAAGGATATATATTTCTTCAATAAACTGCCGGTCGAGATGTCGCTCATGAGTTTCGGCATCGTCGCGTTGAGCGCGCTCACCATCAGTTTCTTCGCGACGCTCTACCCGGCATGGCGGGCGTCGCGCATACCGCCGGCGGAAGGTTTACGGTACGAATGAGGTCGTCATGATGCTCTCCTTGTCGCACATCGCCAAGAGCTACACCATCGAGGGGAAGACCATCCCGGTCCTCCGCGATGTCAATCTCGAACTCGCCGAAGGGGCGCGGATGTCGCTCATCGGCAAGAGCGGCGCCGGGAAGTCGACCCTCCTGTCGATCATCGCAACCATCGAGCGGCCCGACGCCGGGCAGCTGCGCATCGGCGGCGAGGATACCGCCGCGATGAACGATACGCGGCTCAGCCGGTTCCGCAACGCGATGGTCGGCATCGTCTTCCAGTTCCACCATCTCCTGCCCGAATTCACCGCGCTGGAGAACGTCGCGATGCCGCTGCTCATCGGTCGCCGGGTGAATGAAGCGTTCGCCGAAGCGCGCGCCATGCTCGACCGGGTCGGTCTTGCCGACCGCGTTGAACACAAACCGGCGGAACTATCGGGCGGAGAGCAGCAGCGCGTGTCGATCGCGCGTGCCCTTATCATGCGGCCCAAGATATTACTTCTCGATGAACCGACCGGAAATCTTGACGAAGAGACCGGGCTCGTTATCCTCGACCTCGTGCTGTCGCTTGCCGACGAGCATAAGCTCACGACGCTCTTCGTGACCCACAACAAGAGTTTCGCGCGCCGGATGGCACTGAACTATGAACTGAAGGACGGCATGCTATGGCCCCTCTGAGGATCCTTTTCGCGCTTGTCGCTCTTTTCGCGGCCGCCTCACTTTCGGCGGTCGAGCTGAAACAGGTGGCGACCGACGGCTGCGTCCGTACCGAATGTTCGCTGCTCACCAAGCCCTTCGAAGGGAAGAGCGCGATGACCGAAGGAGAACTCGACGCGGTGCTCCGGTCGCTCTACGCCACCAAGCTCTACCAGCACGTCGAGATGCGCTACGACATCGACACCAGCGTCCTGCGGGTGGTCGTGGTCGAACAGCCGGTGATATCCTCCATCACCATCAAGGGCTACGACAAGATAGATCTCGAGGACATCGAGAAGGTGGTCGACCTCAAGAAGAACGAACTCATCGATCTCGACAAGGTCCGGCGCAATCTGCAGAAGATCGCCGATCTCTACAAGGAGAAGGGCTACCTCATGGTGCGCGCCGTGCACGACCTCACCATCAACGAGAAGAACAACGAGGCGACGCTGCTGATCTCGATCACCGAAGGGGACCGCAGCCGCGTTCGCAAGATAACGATATCGGGCAACACCTACCTTTCGGACGATTTCATCAAGGAGCGGCTCAACACGCAGGAAGAGGGCATATTCTCGTTCCTCAAGGACGAGGGCTACAAGAAGGAACTGCTCGAAGAGGATCAGGCCCGCATCATGTTCCTCTACAACGAAGAGGGGTTCGTCAACGTCCGCGTATCGCGTCCCATCGTCACCATATCGCCCGACCGCAAGGATATCTACATCAATTTCATCGTCACCGAAGGGGAACGCTACAAGGTCAAGTCGGTCACCGTCCTGGGCGACAAACTCGACAAAGGGGAATATCCCGTCTACGAAACGCGTCTAGCCAAGGACAAATGGTACCGTCACTCCGAACTCATCGCCGACCTTGAGGCGCTCAAGACCTTCTACGGCGACGAAGGCTATCCCTTCGTGACCGTCATGCCGGAACGTCAGCCCGACGACAAGGACAAGACGCTCGAGGTCGCCTATTACATCCAGAAGGGGAAGAAGTGCAACGTGGAGCGGATAGAGATAACGGGCAACGACCGCTCCCGCGACAAGGTCATTCGGCGCGAGATGCGGCTCTACGAAGGGGAGCTCTACACCTATTCGGGCCAGAAGAAGAGCGAAGGGCTCATCAAGCGGACCGGCTTCTACGACGAAGTGACCATCACGCTCAAAGAGGGCTCCGACCCCGAACTGGTCAAGGTGGTCGTCAAGGTCAAGGAGCGTAAGAGCGGCACCTTCAATGTCGGCGCCGGCTTCAGCTCGTTCGAGAGCTTCGTGTTCAACGCGCGCATCGACCAGAACAACTTCCTCGGCTTCGGCCAGACCATCAGCCTCGTCTCGCAGTTCTCGGCGATGCGTCAGGAGGTGAATCTTTCGCTGTTCGAGCCCTATTTCTTCGACTATAACGTCTTCATGAACACCAGCTTCTACTTCGTGAAGTTCGATTACTCCTCGCTTGATTCGTCCTACTACGCCAATTACGAGGACAACCGGCTCGGGTACAGCCTCATCTTCGGCTACCCGATCACCGACAATCTTTCAGTGTCGGGCGGCTACCGTATCGACAAGGTGTGGCTGAAAGGCGGCGCCAAGGACCAGATGGAATTCATGTTCCGCGATATGCTGACCAGTTCGGTGCTCGCCCGGCTCACCTGGGATTCGCGTGACGACCGGATGTTCCCGTCAAAAGGCATCTACTCCAGTCTCGGCATCGAGATGAGCCCGCGCATATTCGGTTCGGACGACGACATACTGACGCTCGACTTCAACTTCCGCTGGTATCAGCGCCTCTTCTGGGAGCTCATCTACAAGGTCAACGTCACCACCAGCTGGAAAAAGGACTTCTCGGGCAACCGGCTCCCGGTATCGGAGCGCTACCGGCTGGGCGGCCTGTTCTCGATACGTGGCTATCCCTACAATTCCATCGGCCCCTCCGAAGGACTGCGCATCGTCAACGATCCGGACGATCCGACCAGTTCGATATCGCCCTACACCATCGGCGGCGATAAACAGGTCATCATCAATAACGAACTGGAACTGCCCATCCTCAAGGAGATGCGGCTCAACCTCGTCGCGTTCCTCGATGTGGGCAACGCCTTCAACGAGGATGAGAACCTGTTCTATATCGAAAACAAAGGACATAACAAATACGGCCTGCCGCTCGCGATGTACTGGAGCGCCGGGTTCGGGATACGGTGGGTGACGCCCATCGCGCCGCTGTCGTTCGAATGGGGCTTCCCCATCACGCCGCGGCCGGGCGACCCGGTCTACATGTTTGAATTCAACATTAAGAACTCGTTCTAGGGAGGAACCGATGAAACAGCTCATTATCGCCGCCATCCTGTTCATGGCGGTCCCCGCCTTCGCGCTCAATGTCGCCTGTATCGACATGAAGAAGGTGTGGGAGAATTCCAAGGAGATCAAGGTCGAGAAGGCCAACATGGAGAAGATGCTCAAAAAGACGCAGGACGACCTGAAGAAGAAAGAGGCCGATCTCAAGGCGCTGCAGGAACGGGCGATGAAAGAGGCGCAGGTGGCCACACCCGAGGCCAAGCAGGCGATGCAGGAAGAATTCCAGAAGAAATATCTCGAGTTCCAGGAACTCTACCAGTCCAGCCAGAAGATGCTTCAGGAGAAGGACTACACGGCGCAGACCTCCTTCATCGAGAAGGTGAAGAAGCTGGCGACCGAGATAGCCAAGAAGAAAGGCTACGACCTCGTCCTTGCCAAGGACAATGTCCTCTACATGCAGGACAAGTTCGACATCACGCAGGATGTCATCGGCATCATCAATAAATAGTCGACACTCTTCATTCCGATCCTGCCATTGACTTCCCCGCGTAAATAGCGGACAATGGCCCCATGAAACGGTTTTTCATCATCTGCGTTCTGGCGCTTCTGGTCGCTTTTTTCTGGGACCGCATCGCGCCCTATCTCCCCACGGCGATGCTGTCGCCGGAGCGGCCGGTGCGCGACTTCGACGAGGCAAAGAAACTGCTTCTGGAGAAGGTCTACTACGACCACCGCGAAGACCTCTACTGCGGCTGTCCCTTCGACGAAAAGAAGCGGATAGACCTCGCCGCCTGCGGTTACATCCCGCGCAAGGATCCCCAGCGCGCCGCCCGCATCGAATGGGAACATGCCGTCCCGGCCCACGCCTTCGGCCAGAGTTTCGCCGAATGGCGCGAAGGGCATCCCGACTGCGTGGACAAGAACGGTCGCCCGTTCAAAGGGCGGCAGTGCGCGCGGCAGGCCTCCGACCGGTTCCGCCAGATGGAGGCCGATATGTACAACCTCTACCCGGCGGTGGGCGAGGTCAATGGCGACCGCTCCAATTTCTCGATGGCCGAGATCCCCGGCGAAGTGCGCGAATACGGCGCCTGCGATGTCGAGATAATCGATCGTAAGATAGAGCCGCGCGAGGCGGTCCGCGGACTCATCGCCCGTACCTATTTATATATGGAAGAGGAATATCCGGGGCACGGCATCCTGTCGGATAAGAACCGGAAACTTTTCGCAGCGTGGGATGGGCTCTACCCGGTCACCGACTGGGAGTGCGAACGGATGCGCCGCATCGAAGCGATACAGCAGAACGAGAACCGGGTGCTGAAAAGCGCCTGTGCGAAGGTGGGGAAGTAGTTCACTGCTTGCTTATCGTCCGCTTGAGCGATATCTGACACCCTTCAAAGTCGCCCAGCGTCTTGCCGGGATGGGCCGGATCGTTGACCGGGGTCGCCTTCATGGTGGTGCAGTCGCCCTCGAACTTCACCGTACCGCCGTAGGTCATACTGGCGGACGTGGCGCTCGAAAGGATGGTGTAGGCCGTCGGTATATCCATGTAGGCGCGGCAGCCGCCCGAACTTGCGATGTCGCTCTGTTCGGCGGGGATGGTCATCTTTCCTTTGCTGTAAGCGAAGGTCTGCATGTCGGTCTTGTTCGTGCAGGCGGCATCGGTGCCGCAGTTATAGGTGTTCACATGGGTCTCGTCGGCCTTTTCAAGATAGTTGTAGGTGCCGACCTCGCCCTGCGTGTCCATATCGGGGAATTCGCAGGTGTCCTTGAGCACGTCGACCGCGTCGATCTGCCAGATGCCGACGATCTGATCGATGGTGACGCTGGTGTCGGCACCGGTCGATTCGGTGCCGCCGCACGCGGCGATAAGTGCGAGAACGAAGGCAAAAGCGACAAGAAGGGCTCTCATGGGTTCCTCCCGTTAATGATCGTTCAGCGACAAGAGAATATAGCCGAAATGGAGGAAAAGCGCAACTTCGTCAGATGAGTTTCATCGTATCGTCGAGATCGGCGATGATGTCGTCGGCATCCTCGATACCGACCGAAAGACGGATGAGGCCGTCGGTGATCCCCGCCTTCAAACGCTCTTCTCGGGGATAGCTCGCGTGGGTCATCGATGCGGGATGCTGGATGAGCGTTTCGCAATCGCCGAGCGAAACCGCCAGCGTGCAGAGCTGGACATTGTTCATCAGTTTTTTGCCCGCGTCGAGTCCGCCTTTTACCTCGAAGGCGATCATCGCGCCGAACCGCGCCATCTGTTTCTTCGCGACGGCGTGGTCGGGGTGCGAGGCAAGGCCCGGATACCATATCTTCGAGACCTTCGGGTGTTTTTCAAGGAACGCCGCTATCTTCTCGGCGTTGTCGCAGTGTTTTTCCATCCGGACGGCGAGCGTCTTGATGCCGCGCAGGAAGAGCCATGCGGTGAAGGGGCTCATGGTCGGGCCGAAGTTATTGAGGTAGTCTTTCTTTATCCGCGTCATCAGCTCTTTCGAGCCGGCGAGCATGCCGCCGATGATGTCGCCATGGCCCGACAGATATTTCGTTCCCGAGTGGAGCACGATGTCGGCCCCCAGTTCCAGCGGCCGCGATAGCCACGGAGTGGGAAAGGTGTTGTCGACCACCAGCGGAACGCCCCGTTTCTTGGCGGCGCGGGCCCACAGGGCGATATCGAACACATCGAGCGTCGGGTTGGCGGGGGTCTCGATGAACAGGAACCGGGTCTTCGCGTCGGTCGCGGCGAAGATGCGTTCCTCGTCGCGGCAGTCGGCGGGCGGCAGGAGCCGCGATTCGACGCCGAAATCGCGCATGTGGCGGTTGAACATCGCGAAGGTGCCGCCGTAGAGCGAATTGCAGGCGACGAAATTATCGCCGGGACGGCAGAAGGTCATCGCGACCGCTGCGACCGCCGCCATACCCGATGCGGCGGTGAGTCCCGCCTCGGCACCCTCTATCGACGCGATCTTCTCGCCCAGCAGGTCGA
>Ga0074195_1001218_pt1 | contig 37966 bp, 36 predicted proteins | sample EPASupsiteHSE623_FD_64525 | JGI IMG/M metagenome (GOLD analysis project Ga0074195, IMG submission 64525) | Bioremediated contaminated groundwater from EPA Superfund site, New Mexico - Sample HSE6-23 | ecosystem: Environmental > Aquatic > Deep subsurface > Groundwater > Contaminated ...
ACCGATCTGCCGATTCCCCCGACTTTCGCCGACCAATTCATGGCAGGCGTTTTGGTTGAAGGCATTCGCTATAAAGCCGAATCCGTTCGCGTCGAGTCGGAAAAAACGATGAGCGTCGTGCTCATCGAGGGCAAAAATCGCGAAATACGAAGAGTCCTCGAGCATTTCGGCCTCAGGGCGATGCTTCTCAGAAGAATGAGGATAGGACCGATCGAACTAGGGAATCTGGTTGAAGGCGCGCACAGGGAGCTTGCGCCGGACGAAGTGGCGGCGCTGCGTGATTTTTCCGCCGCAAAGCGACATGCGCGAGGTGCGAAGTCATGATTATCGCTCTGGATGGGCCAGCCGGCTGCGGGAAGTCCACGATCGCCAAACTCCTTTCTTCGCGACTGGGATTCGTCTATATCAATTCGGGCAGTATTTACCGAGCTATTTCGCTGGCGGCCATTCGGCGGAACATAGGCCTGGGCGATGAATCCGCCCTCATCAACTGCGCCGCGTCCGTCTCGATCGACTGCGATGTGGAGGGGACCATAGTCCTTGATGGCCAGAAAGTTGTTTCCGAATTGAGGTCGGCGGCCGTCGATTCGATCGTGGCGCAGGTATCGGCGGTTCCGCAAATTCGGAGCATCGTAAACTCGATCGTACGCGAAATCGCCGCGTCCAAGGATGCGATCGTCGAAGGCAGGGATATGACGACCGTGGTATTCCCCGATGCCGAAGCGAAATTTTATATCGACGCTTCGGTCGAGGAAAGGGCTCGCAGGCGTTTCGAGCAAGGCGCTTCGACCATGACGCGTGAGGAGATTCTCGAAAATATCAAGATGAGAGATCAAATAGACAAAGGCAAAAAAGTCGGCGCTCTAAAAATCGCCGCCGACGCCCTGTATTTGGATACTTCAGACTTGACCATAGAGCAAGTTTATGAGAAAGTATACAGTAAAATTCTACACTTAAGGGAAGCACATGGAGAATAAGGAAGTGGAAATGGACGCCGCCGCTCCCGCCCGCGACGAATTCCAGACACAATTGCAGGAGCAGTACCTCAAGAGTTTTGAGGGCCTGGAGGAGGGAGATCTAATCGACGGCAAGGTCGTCCAGATCGCTGGAGATTTCGTGTTCGTCGACGTTGGCTACAAATCCGAAGGCAAGATTCCAATGCTTGAATTCGGTGACACCCCGCCCAAAGTTGGCGATGATGTCAAGGTAATCCTTGTAAAGAAGGAAACCCATTCCGGCGAAGTGATCGTATCCAAGAAGCGCGCCGAAGAGAAAGTCTTTTGGAAGGCCGTCGCCAACGCGTTCAAGGAACATCAGCCTGTTGATGGAACCATCGAGAAGGAAGTGAAGGGCGGCTTTGAAGTCGACCTCGGCCATGGACTCAAAGGTTTTCTGCCATCTTCCAAAGCCGACATCCAGAGAGTCGAAACAGGAGACCAATTCGTCGGTCTCAAGAGCAAGTTCTATCTCGAGCGTCTCTATTCAGAGAAAAAGATCAATATAATCCTCAATCGCCGGAAATGGCTTGAGGAAGACATCGATAAGCGTCGGGAGGCGTTCTTCCAGACGGTGCAGATCGGCGATACGGTAAAAGGCGTCGTGAAAAGCTTCACGAGCTTCGGAGCCTTCATCGACCTGGGTGGTTTCGACGGACTTCTTCACATCAACGACATGAGCTGGGGCCACGTCACCAGGCCGAAGGACTATGTCCGCAAGGGTCAGGAAATCGAACTCAAGGTCATAAGGCTCGAGCCGGAAGAGAAGCGAATCAATCTCTCCCTCAAGCACTTCAGCCAGGACCCATGGTTCACCTTCGAGGAAAAGTACCACGTCAATGATGTGGTGAAGGGCAAGGTCACAAAACTGACGGACTATGGCGCTTTCATCGAACTCGAGGAAGGCATCGAGGGTCTCGCCCATATTTCCGAGTTCTCCTGGGTCAAGAAAGTGCATAAGCCTGAAGACATGCTCAAGCCAGGCGATTTGGTCGATTGCATGGTGCTCGGCTATGATATTCAGGCGGGAAAAGTCTCGCTTGGCCTCAAGCAGGTGCAGGTAAATCCCTGGGACAGCATCAACGAGAATTATCCTGTCGGAATGCGGCTGACTCGCAAGATCGTCAAGGTTACCAACGCTGGAGCCTTTGTCGAGCTGGAGGAAGGCATCGACGGATTCCTTCACGTTGACGATCTTTCCTGGACTTCGCGCGTCAAGAATCCTTCTTCCGTTCTCCACGAAGGCGAGGAAATCGAAGTCGTGGTTATCGAAAGCAGTCCCGAAGAGCGAAATATCCGGCTCGGCGTTAAGCAGCTCTCCGAAGATCCTTGGAGATCCTTCGCGAAAGCGTTCAGGGTGGGCTCCATCGTTGAGGGCGTTGTTTCCAATGTCACCGATTTTGGCGTTTTCGTCAAAGTCCAGGGCGACATAGACGGCCTCGTGAAAAAGCAGGACCTCTCTTCCGATAGGGATGAATCTTGGGATGATGCCCTCAAGAAGTTCTCCGCGGGCATGGCGGTCAAGGCTGTTGTCATCGACCTCAGCGCCGATAGGCAGAAGCTTGGACTTTCCATTCGCGATCTTGTCCAGCGCCAGCAGCGTGAGGAGATCTCGAAGTTCATGCAGAACGAAGAAGTCGATGGCGGCTATACAATCGGCGATTTGCTGAAAGAACGCGACACGACAAAGAAAAACTCTTGATCCGCCGTTCGCGGTAGATTGAGAAAAGACAAAGGCGATGGTGGGGACAATCGACCAGGCGAAATTCGAGCTGCTCATTGAAGTCAGCGCGTTGATAAATTCGAATTACGCCGATGCCAAAGTCCTCATCTCGCAAATTATTGAATCATCGGCAAGGCTCGTTAGCGCGGAAGCGGCGAGCCTTGTTTTACATGACCCTGTCGCCAACAAACTGCGATTCGAAATCGCTATCGGGCCCAAAAAAGACGAAGTCGCTGGCAAAATCCTTGATCCCAATGAGGGAATTGTCGGCTGGGTCGTACAGCATGGTCAATCGCTCATCGTCAATGATCCCTCTAGCGACACGCGCTTTTCCCCCTCCATCTCGATGGAAGTGGATTTCCCAGCCAAATCCATTCTCGCCGTGCCAATGAAAATCAAGGGATCCCTCGTTGGCGTCATCGAAGTAATCAATAAGACCAAGGGCAGATATTTCCAGGACGAGGATCTGTACTGGCTTGAGCTTTTCGCGCTCCAAGCGGCGATTGCGGTTGAGAACGCGAGATTCCTGGAGAAAACGTCGATAGAACTCACCTATCTGAGTGATAAAACACTTCAAAACTCAGGCTGGCACAATCTTGTTTACGCTTCCCCGGCAATCGCCGAGAAAATTGAGCTTATCGACAGGATCGCTCCAAGCGATGCCTCGGTCCTTATCTTGGGTGAAAGCGGGGTAGGGAAGGAGCTCTTCGCCGAAAGGCTCCATAGAGCTTCTAAGCGGGCGGAAAAGCCTTTTGTTCGCGTGAATTGCGCCGCATTGCCAGAAACCCTTCTCGAAAGCGAGCTTTTCGGCCACGTCAGAGGCGCGTTCACCGACGCGTATCAAGACAGGAAGGGGAGATTCGAGCTGGCCGATGGTGGAACGATATTCCTTGATGAGATAGCCGAGATGCCTCTGCGGCTGCAATCGAAGCTTTTGCGCGTATTGCAGCAGAAGACGTTTGAAAAAGTGGGTTCCTCGGAAACAAAATCGGTCGACGTGAGAATCATCACCGCCACGAACAGGGACCTCGAAGAAATGGTGGCTAGGCAGGAATTCAGGTCCGATCTCTTCTATCGTCTCAACGTGCTTCCTCTGTATATCCCCCCGCTCAGGGAGAGGAAGGAAGACATATCGGTTCTGGCTTCACATTTCCTCAAGCAAGTCGCGCGGGAGACAAATAAGCAGATAAGCGGTTTTTCGGATACAGCGATGGATTGCATGCTCTCCTATGCTTGGCCGGGGAATGTTCGCGAGCTAGAAAACGCGGTGGAACGAGCCGCGGTAATGTCCCAGCACCATGTGATAACCGCCGGGGATTTAATGATTGGCGGGAAATCGGAAGACATCGACGAGTTCCGGGGAAAAAGCCTCAGGGACGCCATCAACGTATTCAAATCCCATTTCATTCGCAAGGCTTTGGAGCTGCATGGATGGAATCAGACAGAGACTTCGCGCGCCTTGAATATTCAGCGTACCTACTTATCAAGATTGATAAAAGAGCTTACTATTGCACAACCCAAGGAGTGATCTGTGGAGACTAAGGCAAAAACCATAAGGCCCGATAAGCAAGAAGAAAAGAATTTCGTACAGAAAATATCCGATTACATCAGCAAGAATCGTGTCGTGTTTCTTTCGGTCGTAGGCGCGATCGTTGGCGCGGTTTTGCTCGTCGGCATATACTCGCTCGTCTCCAATTCCATCGCCACCAATTCCTCGCGGGCGATGGAGGAAGTTCGCACGAAGATCGCTTCATGGAACACTGAATCGGATACAACCAAGAAGAATGACGCAGAAACCGCCATCCTTTCCGATCTCGATTCGGTAGTGAAAAAATGGCCGAACTCCTTCGCGGCGCAGCAGGCCCTTTTCACGAAGAGCGGGTTTTACGCTTTGAAGAAAGATTGGGCCAACGCGGAGACGACGAGCCTCGAAGCGGCCAAGAAGCTTCCCAAAACCTATCTCGCGCCCATAGCGCTTGAAAGCGCTGCGGTTGCGGCTGAGGAGCAGGGAAAGGCCGATGTCGCCATGGAATACTACAATAAAATCATCGCTCAGTATAAGGACGATACGCCCAACCTCGCGCATGCGTATTTCTCAGTCGCCCGCTTGAGCGAAGCGAAATCCGACTGGAAGGCGGCGCTCGACAACTACGGCAAACTGCTTTCGAATTTCGCCGATTCCGATTGGGCGAAACTCGCCAAGGACAGGGTCATCTACTTGAAAGCGCAGGGCTACGACAAGTAACTTCCGTCCAACTGTACTGATTGTTTTATGACATTCGGATGATGGAGGAGGGGAGGCCCGGGAATGAAGAACATGGCACGCGCTCTGTCAGCCCTCCTTTTCCTTTCCTTGCTTTTTCTCGCTGGGTGCGGGCTGCCTACCGTTACCTACCTTTATCCTCCGCTCGATATGACGGTAGATTCAAACATCGTCAAAGTACATAATAACAGCAATAATTACGAGGCATCCGAGGGCATCAACCAAACCTTCAAGGGTATAGAACTATTTTATCGCGTCTATCAAAACGAATCCACCGCGTCGGCCGCATTGGCGACCCTCGGCAGCCTGGCCGATACCTATAGCAGCGATCCGGAATCATTCATAGCGATAGCCACGAACGATACCTATCGATTTTTACGCCTAAGAAACTCAAAAACCACGATTGCGCCGCTTCTGGCGCTCGCCGCAACCGATGACAATGATTATTATCTGAACTTGAATTCCGCAACGGATTGGACGCTCACCGATTCCTCCAATACTTCGGTATTCACTGACGGCTCCACGATAATCCGCGATCTCGACACGTCCACATCCAACACCAGCTTTTATCTAAAAGACTTTATGGCGGGCGACGATGATTTCAATGGCTCCACAATAAATACCGGCGATACAGTGTACATAGTCTTCTTTTCCATCTCGTTTGGCGTTGACCAGACGACGGTAGGGCAGACTGTTTATAGCGTACCCTATATCCCAACCACCTACGCATCATATTAGCAACTTCGTATAATGTATATTCTGTCTACCTACCGATGAGCCAAACGCGACCCAAGTGCCCTAAAATCGCGCTTTTTTTCAAAGCACATCGATAAGCGAAGTCTTTTTATTATCGAGCACTGATAGACTTTTGACTCGTCGGATGCTGCACTGCTCCAGAATGGTTTCCTTTGAAAGCGCGCCACAAAGAAGTTTCATGATGTTTCGATCGCCGCCATGCGCGTCATTGAGCTCGATGGATATCGAATTGTTTCCAGGGTCCGCGATGATCTCCGCGAGCCCTTTTTCGCCCGCGGCAAGCAGCGCTTCGCTGAGTCGAGAATAGTTTTCAGCATGAAAGACATCTATATGGTACTGGGATCCCCAATAGAGAGATCCGATTGAATTTTTTCCCTCGTTTCGCTTTTTCCCTATTTTTATTGCATTGACGCTGATTCCATACGGCAAGGCTTTATTGAAAACTTCAATAAAGGCGGCTTCGTCGTTTATCGTTATTTCTCGATTAAGCCAAACGGCCATGATATCGTCGCTCGATTCTATGCCAAGAGCCAAGGGCTGGGTAAACTCCATTCTAGGAAGCGGGTTAAATCCCTCCGTGTACCGTGCGGGAATTTTCAGCATGAAAAAAGCTCTTGAAAATATTCCTGATATTGAATGCAAAGGATAAAATGAGGCGTTTTTTTCTTTATTGAAGGATATCGATAGCCGCGCGTCATCGCTCGACGATTCTGAAGCTTTGCCCAGACTAAAGCAGGAGTCCATCAGAGGCGCCGGAGGGCTTTTGGGCAGTGCTGCCTTAGAGCCTTTAGTTGGCGCGGTTACTGCGGAATATATACTATTAGATACTATTCGAAACGCGTCATTGCAGGATCCACACGGATGATCGCATTCATCGGAACATGCATCCGTCAAAGTTCCGAGAAGCGACTTTTCCGCTTCTGCGGCGTAATACGATTTGCCAATGAATAAATTGACGTCATCCCATGTAAGGCTGGCATCGGCTTCTTTCGAAGCTAAATACTCAAGGGTCGGGTCTCTGCCCGTGGTTTGAAGTGTCTCGGCAAAGACTGATTTCCAAAGATCCTTGTTGAAATGCTCCTCCCAGGCATCAAGCCGGGCTCCCTTCCGATATGCTGAAAGGATGATATCCCCTACCCTGTCATCGCCTCTGGATAAAATCCCTTCGATAATCGAGGTGAAGGGCGAATGATAGGATATTGAAATGAACTTCAGCGGCCTTAAGGCATCCTTTATAAAATAGATAGTCTCAAGCGCTTCCTTTTCGCTTATCTGCGGTTCACGGGCATACGGCGTGTGCGGTTTAGGGACAAAGGTCCCAATGTTCACATTCAGCGCTATTCTCTCAGCCGCGGCGATCTTCTTTAAAAATTCTACGATCGCCTCCCCTTCCCCTCGGCCTTTCCCTGACACGGGCAGGCCAATCATGAAATAGAATTTGGCTGATTTGAAGCCAAATTGCTTCGCCTCCTTCAGTATTTCCACGATCTTATCAAAGCTAACGGTTTTATTGATCGCCCCTTGCCATGTTTCGATAGGGGTTTCGACGGCGAACGTCAATCCCGACTTTCGCACTTCCGAAAGTTCGGCGATCAGCGGCAGGGTAAATGAATCGACCTTCAGGCTTGGTAGCTGAAAGGATACAAATCGCTCCTTCCAAAGATCGTTCAGATGGCGAAAAAGGCCGACGATATCGGGATAATCGCCGCTCGAAAGCGATGCAAGGGTAATTTCCCGATAGCCCCCTTTGTTCACGAGAGCCTCGACTTCTTCTTCGATGCGCTCGATCGATTTCACCCTTTGCGGACGATAGTAATATCCCGCGTGGCAAAACCTGCAACCATTGGGACAGCCACGCATGATTTCGACGGTTCCGTGACTTTGAATTGTCTGGATTATTGGAATTGGATATGCCGTCGATGCCGTGGAATCCGAAAAGCCAGAAAACACCGCCCTGCTCGCGCGCTTTCCTTCCAGGCGCGAAGCGGAACGAGGCATCCAGAAAGCGGGCGAAGCGCGCAAGCGATCAAGAAACTCAATCCGTCCAGCCCCTGACTTTTTCATCGAAGCCAATTCGCGGAGAACCGTATACAATTCCGCCTCGGCTTCGCCGATGTAGACAGCATCGATGAAGGCGCCAAATGGATGAGGATTCGTTGACGCGGGTCCTCCGGCGATCACGAGGGGATTTTTTTCTGTTCGCTCCTTCGCGAGAATGGGAATTTGGCCTGTTTCAAGCACGGTAAGGATATTTGTCGCGAGAAGCTCATAGCCGATTGAAAAGCCGACGATATCGCATTGGGCGAGCGGTATGCCGCTTTCGAGCGTGTAGAGCGGTAAGCCCTTGCGCCTGAGCAAGGCTTCAAAATCGGGGGCTGGCGCGAAAACGCGCTCACAGACAATATCGTCGGCCACTCTTCCAAGATCATTGTAAATGATGCGGATGGCGTTATTCGACATTCCTATTTCATAGAGATCGGGGAAACAAAGCGCGAACCTCAGGCGCTGGTCGGATTCGAAGATCCGGGAATGGGAGCCCACTTCCCCGCCAAGGTATCGCGCGGGCTTTTGAATCGCGTAGAGCTCTGCCCCGAAATCTTCAATGGGATGGATAAAATGCTGCGCTGTCGTCACATTCTGTACCTTCGGGCGGAAATCCCCAATAGAAACCCGACGGCTGTCATGGCCGCCCAGAGGGAAGATCCACCATATGAGATGAAGTAAAGCGGTATGCCCGTGATAGGCATGATGCCAATGGCCATGCCGATATTGATCATGAAGTGAAAAAAGAACATCCCAAAGAAACCGCTGCAAACGAGCATCGAGTACCTGTCTTTCGTTGTCTCGATGAGGGAAACGATGCGATACAGAAGCGCGGCGAAGAGAACGATGAGGATAAATCCGCCGATGAAACCCCACTCCTCCGCGATTATGGAAAATATGAAGTCGGTGCTTTGTTGCGGGATAAAGCGCGCATGACTCTGCGTGCCTTGCATGTAACCTTTGCCGGCGATGCCCCCCGAACCGATCGCCGTTACCGCTTGTATGATATTCCAGCCCGCGCCTTGGGGATCAACATTGGGATTGAGAAAAACCATCAAACGCATTATCTGGTATTCTTTAAGTACCTTGTGCGCAACGAAAGAAATGGCGATCGAAAGATCAAGTATCGAAAAGATATATGAGAGCCAGAAATAGTATTTCTTTTTGAAGGATATCCATCCCCAGGCGGAAAGGCCCAGCACGATGAGCAAAAAAGCGACGATGAGATTCACGAGCATTGTTCTTTGAAAGAAGAGATCAATCAAGTTTCCGCCTGCAAAAAAGTATTTTCCTGCCAGTGGCAGAATAAGAAGCAGGAAGGTCATGGCCACCGTGAGCAGGATGAAGAGCGTGTACCTACTATCGATTTTTCCCATGAAAAGCATGGCGACGAGTATCGGGAAGAAAACAAGGGCGGACCCAAAATCAGGCTGGGAAAGGATAAGCAGCACTGGAATTCCGATGATAGCGCCGCTGACGAGGAGGCGCTTGAAGCTGCTCATTTGCTCCGACGCGTCCAAGTAGCGCGCCAGGAAAAGTATCGTGCTAATCTTGGCAAATTCAGAAGGCTGGATCCCATACTCACCTATTCCGATCCAAGACCGTGCTCCATTCACAAGCCTTCCGGCAAAACGCGTATACACCAGGATGAGTATGACCGCGAGATAAGCAAGAAAGGTATAATCCTTGAGCCGGGATATATCGATCGTCATCGCCGCGAGCGCCAGAAGGGCGCCGGTGGCAGCCCAGATCATCTGCTTTATATACTCCGAAGAAAACCTGAATCCTTCGGCGTCGATTCCCGCCGAGGCAATGGAGAGTATCCCGATCGCGATGAGCGCCGTGGAAATCGCGAGAAGCGAATAATCGATATCGGCTATGAATTTTGGAAGCTGCAGTTGCTTCATTCCGCCTTTCCCCTTATCACCGCGCCCTTCAGGTTTACGCCTACGGTTTTAGCCGCCGATTCAGCGTCCTGTCCACCGAAAATTGCCTGGAAAATCACATTGGCCGCATAGGGAGCCCACCATTCCCAGGGGTTGCTGGCTTCTATCATGGTGACGACGACGACCTGGTCCTCGGGAGCCGCGTCATAAGGGCCATAGGCCGCGAACCACGAATGCCAGCGATCCTTGAGGCCTATTTCAGCGGTTCCTGTCTTGCCCGCTACCTCAACGACTTTCGTGGAAACAGGAACATGAGCAGAGCCGACGGTTATTACCCCACGCAGGTCGGCGCGCACTTTTGCGAACGTAGCCTTGCTGATTGATGAAACCGACAGCTGTTCCCTTTCCACCGATTGTATGAGGGCGCCCGTTTCCGGATCGCGGATCTCCTTGAGGATATGGGGCTTATAGATTATGCCGTCATTGACGATCATCGCGATCATATCGGCTACCTGCAACGGCGTGGCAAGGAGGTACCCCTGTCCTATCGAAATATTCATGGTATCGCCAAGGGTCCATTTTTCGTTGTAGGTTTGTTCCTTCCATTTCGGCGTGGGGATCATGCCTTGGGTTTCACCGGGCAGATCGATCCCCGTAAGCTTCCCATACCCAAAATCGCCCGCGTAGCTGACGATATTGTCAACGCCAAGGTTGTCGCGCCCAACCGTCCAGTAATAGATATCGCATGACTGGGCAAGCGCTCCCTGGAGATCGAGGGGCCCATGGCCGGGCCTATGTACCCAGCAATTCCAATCCCTCCCGCCATAATCCAGCACGCCCCGGCACACAATCTTGGCTTCGGGCGAAAATGCTTTCTCTTCGAGTATCGCCGCCGTCAGCACCGTTTTGAAGGTGGATGCCGGCGGATACGATGATTGAACCGCCCTATTGATGAGGGGCTTATTCGGATCGGCGAGGAGTTTCGCGTATTCATCGCCCGCTTTGCTTGAAGAGAATATGTTTGGATCATACCAGGGATAGGATACCATGGCCAAAATCTCGCCAGTGGAGGGCTTTAGAACGATCGCGGAACCCATCCTGCTTCCAAGCGCTTTTTCCGCTATTAGCTGGATTGACTTGTCGATTGTCAGCACGAGTCGTTTGCCCGGCTTTGGGGTCACTACACGGGCTTGATCCACCGCGAGATCCTTCCCTTTTACATCGACCGCTTTGAGTATGTGCCCATCCGTTCCTTTCAAGAGGGAATCGTAGAGCTTCTCTATGCCGGCCTTGCCGATCATGTCGTTGGCTGAATAGCCCTTGTTGAAAAGGATCTTGTATTCATCGCGGCCGATTTCTCCCACATAGCCGAGGACATGGGCAAGCGATCCAACATCAAGATAGCGGCGAATCGGCCTCGAGTTCCAATATACCCCGGGGAAGTCTTCCTTATGTTCAGCCAGCTTTGTAACCACCGAATAGCCGGCCGATGAAGTGATCGAAATGGGCTGATACAGATGATAGTATTTTTCGGGAATTTTTTTTTGGATTTCCTCGACTTTGATGTCTAATAGCGTCGCAACCCTGGCAAAAACGAGGGCCCTTTCAACGCTGGATATCTCGGCGGGCACGATTTCAACGGAGAAAGCTTCGTCATTCGTGACAAAGGGAGCCGAATTGCTCCGGTCATAGATCTCGCCTCTCGCCGCCGGGATATTCACCGCCTGAATCGCGTATTTCTGCGCTTGGGCGCTGAATTCCTCGCGCCGAACTACTTGGAGCGAAAAAAGATACACGACATAGACCGATGACAGCATTATGACGAGCAATTTCAACAGCCTCGTCCTCTCTGTCCAGGGCTGCTGTGAACCGTCTATCATGCGTCACGTCCCGGAGCCGCCGCCATTTTCACGCAGCGCATCATTCAGTCACCTTTCGCGTTACGAACAGAGCTCGCATTTTCCCCAACGCGAAAAACAGCAATGGGGCAAAGGCCCCGTTCAATACCGCCTCAACCCAGAAATGCATGTCCCCCAGGGCGTAGGCGCTTATATCTTTGGGGCCTAAAAGCAGGAGAAGGAAAATGCTCGCGAAACCTTTCAGCAGCGTGCCGGCAAACCCAAGGATCACCGGAATGAAAAAGGCATCCATCGAAACCACGTGCTTCAACAAGGATGCCGCATACGCCGGGATTACATAGAGAAAAGAAAAATAGCCGAGAGGCGATGAGGAAAGCGTGTCGCAGACCAAGCCCGCGAGAAAACCGGATATAGCGCCTTGGCTTTCCTTGTTGCTATAGGCGACCCAGAGGATGACAAGAAGGGCGAAATCCGGTATCACGCCCCAGAAGAGGCCATTTTTCAACCAGGTTGTCTGGATTATTAGGAAAATCGATGAAAGGAAGGTGGAGGCGAATATGGTTTTTATCACTATCGCTCCTTGGCCTTGACATCGGAAACGGTTTGCGCGGATGTGGCGAGGTCAGTATCCTTCTGGAGAACAAAAAGGTATTCCAGTTTCGAAAAATTTAGCGAGGGTTCGAGCAATATAATCGCTGAACTGCTGTACTCAGGGAGCTGGATTTCCTTGACTCTTCCAATAGCGAGATCCGCTGGGTAGATCGAATCGAGGCCACTGGTGACGACCATGTCCCCAATCTGGATTTCGGCGGCGTTCAATTTTGAGATATAGCGCATCACGAGGGCATCGTCGGGATTGCCTTGTCCATTCACGAGCCCTTCGGCCCTTGTGCGCGACAATCGGGCGGATACGAAAAACCGCTGATCGAAGACGGGGAGTACGATGCTGGAGCTATGTTTCGAGTCAAGGATTTTGCCAGCAAGGCCTTCTATGCCATTTTGAAAGGCAACGACCGCCATATTTTTCTCCAAGCCTGAAGAAAGCCCCTTGTCTATCACATAACTTGAGAAAATATTGCCTGGGTCTTTGGCGATTATCCTTGAGGAAGCTTTGATGGCGGTTATGTTTTGCGCGAATCCAAGCTGTTCCTTCAGCCTTTCATTCTCTGACATCATATCGGCGTAGTTTCTCTCAAGCGTCTCGTAGCTTTTTAGTTTTTCAGCCAGCGCGTCATATTGGCTTCGAAGATCAGCAAGTTCGCGAATAGAAAAAACAGTGCGCTTGACGAAGCCTCCCACGGAGGAAAATAGATATTGCGTTCCGCCGGCAAGCGCTGAGGCGATATTTCCTGGAAGCCGCAGGATGCTTTTTGTCGAGATGGAAATCAGAAGAAGCGAAATCGCGAGGAGAATGATCGGTATGCCATGGGTCGCCGAAATGCCGCGGCTACGTTTCTTCTGCGGCATCAGCCTGTCTCCTAAAGATTGAGGCTTTCATAGACGCTATCGGAGCCTTCCCTGCTATTCATCGTCTCGAAATACTTCCCCGCTCCGATCGCAACACATTCAAGGGGTTTTTCGGCGAGGATGACCGGCACTCCCGTCTCTTTGGCGATGAGCTTGGGCAATCCCTTTAGCAGGGCGCCACCACCGGACATCACGATTCCACGTTCGACGATATCCGCCGCCAGCTCAGGCGGGGTCTCGCTCAGCGTCTTCTTGACCTCTTCCACGATTTGGGAGATGGACGGCATGAGCGCTTCCCTGATTTCGACGGAATCGACTTCGAAACGGCGAGGCAAACCCGTGATCGCGTCGTTGCCCTTTATCTCCACTTTTTCTATCGTGCGTTCGGGACTGGCGTTGCCTATTTCAATTTTGAGGCGCTCCGCGGTCTGGTCGCCAATGATGAGATTGTGCACATTTTTGATATGGCGCATGATCGCTTCGTCGAATTCATCTCCCCCGACGCGGATCGCCCGCGTTACTACCATGCCCTTCAAGGAGATCACGGAAATCTCAGTCGTGCCGCCGCCGATGTCGCAGATCATGTGGCCCGCTGGCTCGATAATGGGGATGCCTGCGCCAATGGCGGCCGCGAGGGATTCGGCGATCACTTTAACCGATCTCGCTCCTGCTTTGTAGGCAGAATCGATGACGGCGTTTTCCTCGACTTTCGTGATGCAGGATGGGACGCCGATGACAATCCTCGGCTTAAAAAACCAATTTTTGGGCACGACTTTTTGAATGAAGTACTTAATCATTTTTTCGGTGAGATCAGGATCGGCAATCACCCCATCCCGCAATGGCCTCTTGGCGATGATATCTCGGGGCGTGCGGGAGAGCATGCCTTTCGCCTCCGTGCCAACCGCGACGAGGCGGTTCGTCCCCTTCTCAACGGCGACGACCGAAGGCTCATTAAGGACGATCCCCTTCCCTCGAATATGGATGAGCGTATTGCATGTTCCTAAATCGATGCCTATATCCTGGGAAAAGGATTCGAAAAAGTGTTTCAGAGCCATCGTTCCTCCCTATAGCCGATCGGCAAGTTTTTTGCGCGCTTCAATGTGATTTGGATCGATTGAGGTGGCTTTTCGCCATTCTGCCCTCGCCTTGATTGGATCCTTTAAAGCTTCCGATATAAGACCAAGCCTATACCACGCTTCTGCGGACCGGGGATCCGTATCGATAATTGACTGATACAATGATTGGGCCTTCGACAATTCCCCGCGCTGCATCGCCATTTCGCCGAGCATAAAGCGGGCCTTTTGCGCCACGACAGCATCGGTGGATGAGGCAACGGCGTTTGAGAGCATCTCCCCCGCTTTCTCCAGGTTGCCTATTTCCTTATAGCTTATGGCGGCCGAAAGCATCAAGATATCGGAGGAATCCTGCTTTAAGGCGCTTTCAAAATGCTTGACGGCTTCCTCATGATTTTGCATTCCCGCGAAACTCAATCCAAGATACTGTTCCGAATCCTTCCCTTCATATCCATCAACCTTCGCTTTCCCAAGGTACTTCGCGGCAAGATCGAACCAAGGCTGTCCTTTCTGGAAATAGGCCTTGCCCAGCACATATTCGACTTGGGCTTTTACCGGCAATTTCCCGCCCGAGGCCATGGCTTTTCTTAGGTTAAAGACCGCTTCATCGAGCAAGCTTTGCTTTTCATCGCTTTCCGGTTTTTCCGAAGAAGCGTAGTACGCCGCGATTCCGTCAAAACTCAAATAGAATGGATCCAGCGGAAGCGTTTCCAGCGAAACGCGAGTCATATCCAAGGTTGATGTCGTGTCACCTTGTTTCCAAGCGTCAAGGATTTTTGCTTTCGAGTATGCCTTGTCTCGTTTCTGGCTGGATTGCGAGGAGCTGGAAGGAAATAGCAAAATGACCGCAAGGGCTAGCATCGCTACGGCCGCCACTCCGACCGCAATCGGAATCAGCCGGCTTCCATGCCCCGTTCTTGATCTTCCCCTGCCCCAAAAAGAGCGCGTGCTATTTTTCATACAATGCAAACCTCAGGTTCGCGAACTATCTTGTGCATGTTCGGTTCTAGCCAGAGTCCTATTATAGTCCATTACTCCAGCTCGATGAAAGGTCGAAAGCCGGCCGCAAGGGAAAATGTTCAATTAAAAAAAGAGCGAGCCTGTAAGCCGGGTTCTGTACACGGGAATCCCGTGTCGCTGCCATCCCTCTGCATCCGACGTCGCCGCCTGATGTCAAGCGATCTACCCGCGGTTTCGCCACGCTCTCGCGCGGCAGGATGGGCCATCCACCGCTGTTCGATCTTGCTCACGATGAGGTTTGCCATGCCATGTCCGTTACCGGACATGCGGTGGGCTCTTACCCCACCTTTTCACCCTTGCCATCGCTGGCGGTATATTTTCTGTGGCACTTTCTGTCCAGCCACGGCCTTGATACGACGAACCACCAGGTCGGCCGAAGCCGAATCCAATGGCGCGCCATACCGGTCCGCGACCGTCCCGGACGTTATCCGGCATCGCGCCCTCATGAGCCCGGACTTTCCTCGGAACCTCTCTCGAAGTCTCGCGGCAGCACGGCTCGCTCTTAATTCACAAACCTATTTGTCTGGAGGGAAGATACGGAAATTCTTCTATTCGTCGGCCTCTTCCACGTAATCGTCGCGAGGGAACGCTCCCTTCCTTCCAGAGGCCTTCCTCGGCGCCGCGAACTCTTTTTCCTGGTCATCTTTATCCTGCTGATCATCGTCCTCGCCATCATCGGCTTCTTCCTCGCCTTCTTCCGAGTAATCAGCGAGATCGGCCAATGAACCGGATTCGATATCGCCAATGAATTCGGGCACCTCATCGGTTTCCTCGTAGAAGAGGATGCGTGAGCAATAGGGGCAGAAATTTACGCGAGTATTTTCCTCATCTCGAATTTCGTTCACAAAATTGGCTGGCAGGATCATATGACAACCCGTGCAAACGACGCCATGAACGGGAACGACACCGACGCCTTTCTTGTTTCGGATAATCCTCTCGAGCTTGAAAAGAATATCCGTGCTGATTCCTTCGGATACGGACGCTTCCTTTTCTTTGAGTTCCTGAACGGCTCGCGATTTGCTTTCTTTTTCGCTTTCGATGGCCGCGCCTTTTTCAGCGATTTCCTGCTCGAGCATGACGATGCCACCCTCGGTTTTCTGGAGCTCTTCCTCGATTTCCGCGAAAGCGCGCTCTTCCTGCTGGATATCCTTTCGAAGCGCTTGCTCCTTTTCGGTCGCGTCGCGTATTTCCTTGTTGATCGCTTCGTACTCGCGCTGGGTAGTGATGCCGTCCATCTGCTGTTCGGATTTTTCGCGCGCCATTTCCGCTTCCTGGAGCGCCTGGCGAAGCTCGCGTACCTTTTCCTCGGATTTCTTGAAGGCATCATCCTTATCCCCGAAGGACTTCTTCAGCCTCGATAGCATTTCGTTTTGCGCTTCGATCGTCCTGGGCAGAAGATCAATCTCTTCTTCCAGAGCCACCCTCTCGCTGAGAATTTCCTGGTATGTTTTCAGCTTCTCCAACATTTCCATTGTCGTCATTCAGGTACCCCTATCAATGATCCATATAATCGCGAAGTTTTTGACTCCGCTTGAAATGGCGCAATTTCTTGAGCGCTTTCGCCTCGATCTGGCGGATGCGCTCTCTCGTCACATTGAAATACAGCCCTACTTCCTCGAGCGTGAGTGAATAGCCATCATCCAGTCCGAATCGCATCCTCAGGACTTCCTGCTCCCTGGGCGGAAGCGTGGACAGCACCATCTTAATCTGCTCCTGCAAAAGCTTGTAATCGGTCTGTATCGACGGATTCTCAATTTCCTTGTCTTCGATAAAATCGCCCAGGAGTGAATCCTCATCCTCGCCAATCGGCGTTTCAAGGGAAATGGGTTCACGCGCGACATTTTTCACGCTCTTTACGCGGGATACCGGCCAGCCAAGCTGTTCAGCGATCTCATCGTCCGTGGGTTCGCGGCCCAGTTTCTGCATGAGCTGGCGCGATTCCCTGACCACCTTGTTGATCTGCTCGATCATATGCACGGGAACGCGTATCGTGCGCGCCTGATCCGAAATGGAGCGGGTGATCGCCTGCCGTATCCACCAGGTCGCGTAGGTGGAGAATTTATAGCCCTTGCGGTATTCAAACTTCTCCACCGCCTTGATGAGGCCGATATTGCCTTCTTGGACGAGGTCGAAGAAGTGCAGCCCGCGGTTTGTGTATTTCTTGGCGATGGAAACGACGAGGCGAAGGTTTGCCTTGATCAATCGGTCCTTCGCGCTCTTCATCATCTTGCGGCCGCGGTTTATATCCCTCGCCATGGAGATGATTTGATCGCAATCAGCTTCGAACGCCGATTCGAGTTCTTTCAGCTTTTTTTCCGTTACCTGAAGCTGTCGGATTTTTTCCTTGATGTCTTCCGAAGGCAGTCCGAGCATTTCCTCGATCGCTTCGCGTTTTTCCTTTATCGTGAGATTCCGCCCGAGCGTGCGGATATCCCTCATTGAAGAAATCTGGAGGATGCGTTGAATCCTATCCTGCTCTCTCCTGTATTTTGTGATCTTCTTGGCGGCGTTTATGAATTTCTCGGAGAATGAGCCGATTTCTTCCGGATGTATCTCCGTGTCTTTTATCTTCTCAAGAAGCGATACCCGCTTGAGGACGAGCTCCTCATCGGCGAAAATGTCGCCACCCTTGGCGATAATTCTTTTCTTAAGATCGACATACTCCCGCAAATCGACAAGACTGTCGCGGATGACGTCACGGTAGAATTGATTTAATCGGCGCCGCTCGGCGATCTTCTCGGTGTTTTCCTTGCGCTGTCCCGAGGAGTCTTTCGCTTCCTTGCGCAGTGCCTTGGCGGTAAGCTGGTAAAACTCGGGGATGAGCATGCCGGATCGACGAAGAATGGCTTTGATGATCTCCTCGCCGTCTTCCATCATCTTGGAGAGTTCTACTTCCTGCTCGGCGGTAAGCAGGTGTTCCTTCCCTATCTCGTAAAGATAGAGACGTATGGGGTCATCGCTGCCCGATTCCTTGGAATTATTGACGAGGCGCTTGTTCTCCAATTCCTTCTTGAGCGTCTGTTCATCCTCAATCTGGATATCCTCTTCTTCCAGCTGGATGTTGTTGCTTTCCAAAAGCGCGAGGATTGAATCTATCTTCTCGGAGTTGAGAACTGATTCTGGAAGGAAATCCGAGAGCTCGTCGAAACTGATCGATTTTTTTTCTTTCGCGTATTCGAGCAGCTTCGCGATGGCGGGGTCGAGTTCTGTATCACTCATCGACTTCACCCTTCAAACGTGCTAATTCAACGTCAAGTTGCATCTTTTTTTTCAACAGATCAACTATGGATTCTTGTATTTCGGCAGAAGTATCATCCGCCATTACAGCAGAATCTCCCGCGTTTTGCGATACTCGCGCGTTTTGCGATACTCGGCCAATTTCGGCGATGAGGCGCATCCTTCTCCTTTCGAGCGATCGAACGCGGACGGAACGAATTCCATCGCTTATAACGTTTTCAAGTCCCTGGTCAAGTTCACCGGAAGCTGCCACTGCCAAAACGAATCGTTTCGCGGCGTCGTCATTTGTCAAGGAAAGAATCGAGGTGGTCTCCTTCGCGTCGCGGATGAACGCTTCCTCGAGCGCAAAAAAAAGATCCCGGGCGCGCGCGTCGTCCAGATCATCAGCGCCGATCGAAGCCTTCACTTGCGAAAACGCTTCCGGAAACAGCGCCACTGCGGTCATGAAGAAAAGGTCGGAGGTCCTGGCGCCCGTCTTTCCGCTTCCCACTGGAACCGGAATGCTTCTTCCCGAACGATCCCCTTGGCTTCCGCCCATTGACTTAGCCTTCTGATAGTCAGTCAGAAGAGCTCGCGGGCTGATGCCCATCCTTCGCCCTACCATATCAAGAAAGCCGTTGCGCTTTACTTCGGAATCAAGGGCGTCCAGGTAAGGGTAGAAAAAGAGCGAAGCCTTGGATTTTCCATCCACCGTACCCATATCAAATAGCTCTTCGGAGCGACGAATGAGAAAATCCCCGCTATTTATACTGTGTTCGGGAACTTTTTTCAATGCGTCAGCGCCAAATTTCTCTAAAATTTCCGACGCGTCTTTTCCTTCTGACATCAAGACAACGCGCGCGTCGAGACCCGCCTCGGCCGCTATTGAGCAGCCACGTTCCGCCGCCTTTTTCCCCGCGTCATCCGAATCGAAACAAAGCGACACTTGCTCAGCCCTGCGTCTCAAGGCTTGCGCCTGCTTTGTCGTGAAGGCCGTGCCAAGCGGGGCGACCGCGTTAGTAACGCCAGCGGCGTGAAAGGACAGGGCGTCCATATATCCCTCGCATATCAGCGCTATATTGCTTTCTTTTATCGAACGCAAGGCTTTGTCGATCGCGAAGAGGTTCTCTTGCTTATGGAAAATCGCCGTATCGGGGCTATTTATATATTTGGGGCCATCACCATGGATAAGCCTGCCGCCGAACGCGATCACCCTCCCCCTTTGGTCAGCGATGGGGAACATGATCCTGTCGCGGAAAAGCGGGTATTGCTTATTGCGCGAGGAGAAGAAACCGGTGCGGGCGAGGAATTCCACGGAAAACCCTTTGTTGACGAGGAATCGATGAAGCCAGGATGGATCGGCGGGAGCGTAGCCCAGTCTGAAGTCGTCGATCAAGGCTTCGGGTATTCCGCGCTTTCTTAGAATGGCGAGAGCTTCGGTCCCCGCCGCATGGTTCCGCAGAAGCCAATGAAAGGCATTGGCTATTTTTTCATACAGCAAATAGAGCTGGGCTTTTTCCGAATCTTCCTTGAGCGAGATGGCGTCATCAGCAGGCAACTCGACATGAGCGCGCTCCGCCAGCTCGCCAACCGCCTCGACGAAAGAGAGCTTGTCCGTTTCCATGAGAAAATCGATGAGCGAGCCGCCCTTCTGGCAGCCAAAGCAGTAAAATAGCCCACGCTCCGCATCAACCGAAAAGGAAGGGGTTTTCTCCGAATGGAAAGGGCATAAGCCCCACCATTTATTGCCTTTCTTCGTGAGGCGCAACTTCTCCTGGAAGATGGACAGGTAGTTCGTCTTGTCGAGAACATCCTGTATCACTGCTTCCGGTATTCTGCCCATCGCTTTTCAGAATCCTTTAACGGGAATGGCTTCCCCGACGTGCTCTTCGAAGGTTCTGGAAAACTTGTGCAACCCTTTGACCTCATCGATGAGCCTGAAGTAAAGATAATCACTTTTAGGGCTGTTGAATACGGCTCGAAGCGCCGTTTCGCCGGGATTCGAAATCGGCCCTGGCGGCAATCCTCGGCGATTATAGGTATTGTAGGGATCCTGGATAGCCAGATCCGAGTAATGGACGACCTTGGGATGGGGCTTGCCTTGCTTTTCCGTCAGGACATAGACGACCGTGGCGCAGGACTGAAGAGCCATGCCGATCCGCAGACGATTTTTGAACACGGAAGCGATGAGACCAGCTTCCGAGGCTACGCGGTATTCTCTCTCGACGATCGAAGCCAGTATTACATCGTCATATAATTTCTTTTCATCGACAAGAGCGTCCGGCGCGAGGGATTTTATTTTCGCGAAGAAATTCCGCGTCATGATCCCGATTACCTCTTCAGCGCCGCTCTTTTCCGAGAAGAGATAGGTGTCCGGAAAGAGGAACCCTTCCAGGCCGCGGCCCGGCACGCCGAATTTCGCGGCAATCGACGGATCGGCGGCGGCCATCGCGAATTCCGCGGCACCACATACACCAGCGTTCTCCAGAATACCGCCGATGATCCGGGTTGTAGATCCTTCGGGAATCGTGACCTGGAGCTGGGATGTCCGGCCTTCGGCCAAAATCGCCATGATCGAGGGAGCGGAAGCGCCTCGGGCGATACGGTAGGTCCCCGCTTTCAGCTTTTTGTCGGTCCCCGTCACGCGCAAAACCAATTGGAACAAAGCCTTGCTTCGGATAAGGTTTTGTCCTCGCAACAATGCCGCGACTTCGGCGGCTGAACTGCCCTTTTCTATCCTGACGAGAGCGCTCGCGTCGCCCGGTTTGCCGAGGGGGCCACCGAGCAGCGCAAAGACCGCGATAATCGCGATCGCCGCCACAGCGGCAGCGATGCCTACCATAGCCCGAAGCCGAGGCTTCTTCATACCTTTATGTTCTCCTCTGTTCCGGGAAACAGACGCCGCGCATTCGTTCTCGCCAAAATCAGCGACTCAATGATTCTTTCGGGCGGCACGATAGCCCCTTTGCCTATTCCCGGGCAGTAAGCGGCTTCCTCATTCCAGGATTTTTCCGATTTCAGGATCTCTTCCCAAAAAGGATAGGTTCGACATTGAATCGGCCTCGCTCGATAAGCGGAGCATTTCCCGTTCTCGAGAAACACGCAATCGTAGCCCTTCTTTTCGATAAGGCTCAAGGCGCGCCCCCCCTCCACCTCCACGAAAACGCAGTACCTTTCGGCGAAATCGTCGAAAGCAAGTCCGAGGAACGCGCAGAGACCTTCGATATCGGCATGACTCAACCATACGCGCCCGGGCGAGCCGGTGCAACAAAATGAGCATTGAGCGCATTCGAATCGCAATCCGCATCGATGGGCGACATCAAACATGGTCGTTCTCCGGCAATTCCGCGATCCCGTCAATAAAAAAACCTCCTCGAAACGAGGAGGTTCTGGGGAGAGAAGGATTTGAACCTTCGAAGGCGTAAGCCAACAGATTTACAGTCTGCCCCCTTTGACCACTCGGGAATCTCCCCAAACAGGGCAATAAAAAAACCCTCGAGCCATCTCCCGGAATCGAACCGGGGACCCCGAGATTACAAGTCACGTGCTCTGCCAGCTGAGCTAAGATGGCACTGGCGACGAAAGCGACTATACATAAAAGCCCAAGCACGCGTCAAGGGCTTTCATCGCTCTTTTATCGAAGGTTCCTCTTGGCCGAAAAACGATCCGTTCCATTCGGCTGGATGCGCGGATTCGGGATGAATGTCCACGAGGCTTATGGCGATAGCGCCCTCCGACACGGCTTGATGGTCAGAGAGCGGGTCGGCGGTTCTCTCATTGCGCCCTTCGGCCAGGAAGCAATAGGTATATCCGTCGGCGCCATCGAAACATTTGAGATTATCGTAATATTTGTTTCGACCCGGGATCGCCCAGCGGGCGGGAAGTTGTTCATCGGTTGATGAAGGGCCATTGATGTTGATGAAGGAATCCTGTTTCCATGTCGAAACAAGCAGGTCCAGGTTATTGGCCACGAAAGCGGCGCATGCCCTATATTCCATGGGGGGATGGTATTGCGCGCAGGAGACGGCGATGGCGGGGATGCCGACGAGAGCGGCTTGCCTCGCCGCTCCGCAGGTTCCCGAATAGATGATATCCGTTCCCAGGTTCGGTCCCCTGTTGATCCCCGAAACCACGAGGTCTGGCATGCTCTTCAGGACGCCCAATCCCGCCACGATAACGCAGTCGGCCGGCGTTCCCGAACAGGTATAGGTGCCTTCCGACAGCTTTCTCACCTTCGTGGGACGCCGCAGGGTCATGGCGTGGGAAACTCCCGAGCGCTCGCCCTCCGGGGCGATCACGGTAATTTCATGCTTCGCGCCGCTTTTATCCGCGGCGTTTTTTAAGTACGTGACGAGAACTTCCAGGCCTTCCGCGTCGATGCCATCGTCATTGGTCACAAGAATCCGCATAGATAACTCCGAGTTTGATCTCCGAAGACTGTACAGGATCGCGAAGAGAATGGCAATATTCAGGATGTTCTCGACAAAGGCAAATCAGGGAGATATCAGTAGGAGACTACCCTCATTCCGCCATTGATCGAAGTCTCATAGATTTGGGCCCGAAAGCCGAATATGCGTTCATATTCCTCAAGCCGTTTTTTATATTCCTCGAGGGCCTCGGTCTTCATAACCGAGAAAATGCAGCCCCCGAATCCCGGCCCTGTCATTCTTGAGCAAAGAATACCCTCTATCTCGAGCGAACGTTTCACGAGCCAATCGATCTCTGGGCAGGAAATTTCATAATGGTTTCGCAAGGAAGCGTGGGATTTGTTCATGATTCTGCCGAAAGCGGCCGCATCTTGTTTGGCGAGGGCTTCTTCCGCCTCGAGCACCCTGGATGTCTCCTCGACGATATGGATGCAGCGCCTTCGAACGCTTTCGGGCAGGATACCCATCAGGTCGTCCAGATCCGACATGCGAAGATCCCGGAGCGTCTTGCCGCCCCGTGGCGATACGTATTGAAGGCATTTCCTGCAATCTTCGATCCGCTGATTCAGCTCGGATTCCGCCGAGGCGCGCGGCACCCGGGAATCGGTGAGGACGAGATTCCATGTCTCGTCAAGGAACTGAACCGCGCGCCTCCGCGGGATCCGCATATCGATAATGGACAAAGAACGGATTCCCGGAGCGATGCCCGCGAGGTAATCATAGATCGGGACTTGCTTTTCCATGAAGACGGATTGCGCCTTGCAGGTCAACTCAGCCAATTCCTCATTCCGAATAGAAAAGCCGAATACCGTTTTCAGCGCGAGAGCGGTGGCCATGTTGATGGCCGCGGAGATGCCCAGCCCGAGGCCTTGGGGAACATTTCCGCTGATGGTTACATTGATGCCTTTCCCCTGAAAGTCGTACAGTTTGGAGAAGTAGTCATAGACGGATTTTACGTGATTCGCCCATCGGTCTTCGCGCTTGTACTTCAGCGTTCCTGTCGAGGCCCGCTTGCGCTCGCCGAGATCGGAAGCGAAAAATCGCATCGAAGAGTCTTTTCTCTGTGAAATCGCAACTTTCATCTCCGAGGATATTGCCGCGGCCAGGACGATGCCGTCATTGCTGCCCGTATGTTCGCCCAAAAACTTGACCGTAGCTGGCGCCGATGCCACGCAGGCAGGAGGTGACTCATATTCGGCCAGGTGGACAGCGAAGATGTCTTTCATCAATCCTTCTTCTTGGCAGCTTATCCGCGGTATGCGGTCAAACCCTATAATAAAACCATTTTACATTACTTATCGCGTTGGTTCAACAAAAAAAACACCGCTCGCTTTCATCATTTTCAAGAGCTTGGCGTTCTGACTCTCGGCATCGGCGAGTTCCGCCTCGTAGCGCTTGCGTTCGAGGATTTTGGCATCCATGGCCTTGGCCTTCCAGCAGCCTTCCTTCCCCACGTATTCCGTGGCTACTTTTCCGCCAACCCGCTTGACGAGATAGATATAGGCGCTTCTTCCCCTCTTTTTCACTACGAGAGAGCCTTTCGGACGCTGTAGGCATTCTTCCCGCAAACGCGCGATCGACCGATTTAGGCGGAGATATTCGCTCTGCAGCATCGTTTCGATAGTGCTCATGCATGGCCTCTCCAGATGTATATCATAAGGAGGCCCGATGAGGAAGGAGTTTTTCGCTTTTCTTTTTGCGCTATGCAAATGCGGAGGTGCGGCAAGGGTCCGGGTGTATGAGCGATGCGCGATTCGAACGCGCGACCTTCGGCTCCGGAGGCCGACGCTCTATCCAGCTGAGCTAATCGCCCTTAAAAGCGCGCGGGGATCCGATTGAGCACTCCCCGAAACGCACTGCATAGTAGTACGGGCGTTTAAGCAAAGTCAATAACTGCCAAACCTCCGCTCTGCCACTAGACCTCAAGCCGCTCATCGTTCACTATCAGCGCCATGGAAACATTGATTTTGGCTTCCTCCTCGCCGAGGAGGAAAGAACTTCTCCGCAGCCTATCGATTCCCTTTTTGTCGATCCATCCCGATATCGATGAAAGCGTCTGTGACCACATGGATCCCGAACATCGCGTCGTAGCCCTCGCGGAAGGGAAAGCCCTGGCGGGTGAAGCCCTTCTCTGGAAGCGCCAAGAGGGCGAGGATTGGCCCCGCCTCCTCCTGGCCGCCGATACGCTTGTCGCCTTCCACCTGCCGAAAGCGTGGAAGACGATCGGCAAGCCGAAAGACCGGAATGAGGCAAAATCCATGCTTGCGTATATGGCGGGAAAAACCCACACGGTGTTTTCCGGTCTCTGCCTTCTCGACACAAAAAGCGGCGCGCGGCTGACCAGTTGTTCATCCACAGCCGTCCGCTTCGCCAGCATGAGCGAAGCCGAAATCGAAGCGTATCTGGACACCGAGGAATGGCGCGGAGCCGCGGGGGCATACCGTGTCCAAGGTCGCGGTTCATGCTTCATCGAAATGCTCAAAGGCTCGTGGTCGTGCGTGGTGGGCTTGCCAATCCGCGAGCTTTATGGCATGCTCAATGGCGTCGGATATGATTTCGGGGTTGCAGGGCAGGCCTAAGAGCGCTTGCGCGCAAAAACCCCAAAAACACCGGCAAAAGGCGCGTAAGCGCCTATATCTTCCGCCCGGCTGTGGCAACACTCCGGGACGAGAATTAGAGAAGGGGATCAGGTTAGCCTGATCACGGGAGGAACACTTGGCAGTCGTTACCATGAAGAACCTGCTTGAATCCGGTGTGCATTTCGGTCACCAGGTCAAGCGCTGGGATCCCAGGATGAAAAAATTCATCTTTGCCGAACGCAATGGGATCCACATCATCGATCTCCAGAAGACCATCCAGGCGATCAAGGACGCGTATGACGCCGTCCAAAAAGTCGTCAGCTCTGGGAAAACCGTGCTTTTCGTAGGCACGAAAAAGCAGGCGCAGACCGCGATCCAGAAGGAAGCGGAGCGTTGTGAACAATTCTACGTGAACAATCGCTGGCTCGGCGGCATGCTCACCAACTTTTCCACCATCAAGAAATCCATTCAGCGCCTTAAGAAAATCGAGCGCATGGAAGTGGACGGCACCTTCGAAAGCCTTACCAAAAAAGAAGTCGCCAGCCTCCAGAAAGAAAAAATCAAGCTCGAGAAAAACCTGGGCGGCATCAAGGAAATGAAAGATCTGCCTGGCATTCTTTTCGTCGTTGATACGCGCAAGGAAGCCATCGCCGTCGCCGAGGCGCAGCGACTTGGCATCCCCATCGTCGCTGTCGTGGACACCAACTGCAATCCCGAAGGGATCACCTACCCCATCCCCGGCAACGATGACGCCATCCGCTCCATCAGCCTCTTTACCCAGATCATCGCGAACGCCGTCGTTGAGGCAGGAGCCTCCGAAGGCCTCAAGATCATCGAGAGCCTGCCCGTGGAAGAAGTCGAGGAAGTCCACACCGACGCCGTGCGCAAGGAAGAGGATGAGGTCGAGGTCGATATCGACACCTACGCCGCCGCTGTCGCGACGCCTGAGACAGTCGCCCCCGCGGCGCTGGAAGCCGAGCCCGAAGCCGCTCTGCCTATCATCGATGAAGACAAGCTTTACGAGAAAAAATAAGGAGCCAGACCGTGGAAATCAAAGCTTCTGATATAAAAAATCTACGCGAGAAAACCGGCGCCGGAATGATGGACTGCAAGAAGGCGCTCACCGAGGCCGAGGGAGACTTCGCGGCCGCTGAAAAACTGCTCCGCGAGTGGGGCATGGCGGGCGTCGAGAAGAGATCCGGCCGCGCCACGAACGAAGGACGCATTTTCCTCGTGGAAAAGCCCTCCGCGATGGGCCTTGTCGAAATAGCCTGCGAGACGGATTTCGTCGCCAAAAACGCCGATTTTATCGCCGCCGGCAACAAGATCGCCGAAAAGGCCTTCTCAACCAAAGCCAATGGAGCGAACGCGGACCTTGAAACCATGGTGAAGGATATCGCCATCGTCATCAAGGAGAACATCGCGCTGAAGCGCGTCCGCTATTTCGAGGCCGCGGCCAACGAGTACCTTCACAGCTACACCCATGGCGAAGGCAAACTCGTCGTCGTCGTGAAGGCGAAGGCCAGCTCGGCCTCAGCGTTTGCCGACGAGAAAGTAAAAGCCTTCATTCACGATGTCGCGCTTCATATCGCGGCTTTCAGCCCCATGTTCCTTGACCAGACGAAACCTGACGCGAACTGGGTAAAGGAACAGCAGGAAATCTTCGAAAAACAGGTGGAGCTGGACGAAAAGCTCAAGTCCAAGCCCGCGAAGGTCGTTGAAGGCATTTTGGTCGGAAAACTCAAGAAATTGATGGCTGAAGTATGCCTCATGGACCAGGGTTTCGTGAAAGACGAAAAGATGAGCGTTTCAGCCGCGATGGCCGCCGTCAAGAAAGAAACCGGCACGGATTTCTCCATCGTAAGCTACGATTACATCAAGGTGGGGGACGCCTCCTGAAAAGGACGTTGCCCAGCTAGTCGAAATTGCCGGGCGGGAGAGTTCTTCCGCCCGGAATATCTTTGCGAAAAAAGGGAGGAACTATGGATTCGGTGAAAGCCACGTGCGATGAACGCATGAAAAAGACGATATCGTCCTTGCGGGACGAATTCAATGGCATCAGAACCGGCCGCGCTTCCCCTGCCCTTCTCGATAAGATCAAAGTCGATTACTACGGACAAAAGAGTCCCCTCTCCCAAGTCGCTACCGTCTCAGTGCCTGAAGCGAGGCTCATCGTCGTGCAACCTTGGGACCGCTCACTTTTCAGCGAGATCGAGAAAGCGATCATGAAATCGGAACTCGGACTCAATCCCTCCAATGATGGCAAAGTGATACGCATCGCGATCCCCCCTCTCACCGAGCAGCGCCGCAAGGAACTTGTGAAAGGCGCCAAGGCAATGGCTGAGCAATCGAGAATCGCTATCAGGAATATCCGGCGCGATGGCCTGGAAGATCTTAAAAAGCAGCAAGCTGCTGGCGGCGTCCCCGAAGATCTGACCAAAAAGGAAGAAGAAGAGCTCCAGAAGCTCACCGATTCTTTTATTGCCCAAATCGCGAAGGTCCTTGAGGAAAAAGAAAAAGAAATTATGGAAGTCTGAATGACTCCCTCCCCAGCGGACGACAGGTCGATGGAAGCGGTATGAATAAAGCAGCTCTGCCCGCGCATGTCGCCATGATCATGGATGGGAACGGTCGCTGGGCCACGGCCCGCGGACTGCCCAGAACCGAAGGGCATCGCCAGGGGCTCGAGGCGGCTAAACGGATCGTCAGCGCGGCTTCCCGTTTGGGCATACGCTACCTCTCCCTCTATACCTTTTCGACGGAAAACTGGAAACGCGCCCAGGACGAGGTGGGATTCCTGATGGCGCTCGTTAAAAACCATCTCTCCACCGAATTGGATTTCTATCGACGGAATAAAATAAAGGTTGTGCACTCCGGCAGGCGAGAAGGCTTGCCGAAAGAGGTTGTCGCCGAGATCGATTCGGTCGTCCGCGATACCCGCGACCTGCCGGGCATGGTGGTGAACCTGGCTATCAACTACGGCGGAAGAGACGAAATCATTAGGGCGATCGAACGCGGGGCTGCATCCGCCCCGAAGTCGATGCCAGGAGTTCCGATTTCAAGCATCCAGGATCTCAGCAAGCATATGGACCATCCCGAGATTCCCGATCCCGACCTTATCATTCGCACGGGCGGCGAATTCCGCTTGTCGAATTTCCTGCTCTGGCAATCCGCGTATTCGGAACTTTTCTTTTCCGATTGCCTTTGGCCCGATTACAGCGAAAGCGATTTGATTGTCGCTCTTGAAAGTTACGCGTCGCGCGAAAGGCGCTTCGGGGGAACAAAATGACGAGGAATACAATCCAGCGACTTCTCGTTTTCTTTATTGGCGTTCCCCTTTTTATCGCGGCTACCATGTACGCTTCATTTGGAAGGAATATTCTGCTCGCGTTCCTTGTTGTCGTGATTCAGCTTCTCGGAGTAAGGGAATCCGCGGGCCTGTTCGCGGCGAAAGCATGGCGGCTGAACGTCGCTTATCTTTCCGTTCTTTCCGCTGGCTCCACTATCCTTGTCTATCTTTCCCCTCTTTTCTCCCGCTGGTTTCCAAGCGCGCCCTCATCGCTCGAGATTTTGCTCGCTTCCACCATCCTTGGGAGCCTGGCCGTCCTGGCGCCTTTCGCCTTCTCCCGCGCCGATTCTTTCGGCGACATTCTCCCCAAAATAGCCGCTTCGCTCTTTGTGTTTTTTTATTGCGGCGTTCTGGGATCATACCTTGTCTATATCACGTCCAGCTTTGGCCAGGGGACGGCGCCCGTGCTCACCTTCACCCTCATGACCTTCGGGAACGACAGCCTCGCCTGGCTGGTTGGCGTTACGCTTGGCAGGAAACGCGGAATCGTCGCCGTTTCCCCGAACAAGAGCATCGCGGGCTTCATCGGCGGCCTTATGGGATCGATGATCGCGGGAACCCTTGTTTTTTTTCTTTTCCCCGGCAGCAATTTCGGATCCCCGCTTGCATCGATCCTTCTCGGTCTTGCCCTGGGATGTTCCGTGATCGTGGGCGATCTGGTCGAAAGCGCTCTCAAGCGCTCAGCGGGCGTCAAGGACTCCAGTTCTCTCGTCCCGGGCAGGGGCGGCGTCCTCGACTCCTTCGACAGCCTTCTTTTCTCGGCTCCCGTTTTCGTCCTGATTTCGGCGTTCCTCGGTTTTTTCCCTCCGCTGGGATAGGAGTGATTCCGTGAATCCCAAAAAAGTGATCATACTCGGGGCCACTGGCTCAATAGGGCGACAAACGCTCGATTGCATTGAAGCGGCAAACGCTAAAAATCCAGGAAGTTTTATTGTCGCCGGCTTGGGCGCGAATCGCAACGCCGAAGCCCTCCTCGCCGCCGGGAAGAAATTCCCTGGAGCCAAACTGGCCTTGAGCGTTGAAGAAAGAGTCGATGGGATCCAGCACAGCGGCGTTCGCTCCTATTCGGCCCTCCTCAAGGAAACTGATGCCGCCCTGGTCGTCAATGGCATCTCGGGCGCAGCCGGTCTCATGGCTTCCATTGACGCCCTCTCCACCGGCAAAAACCTCGCGCTCGCCAACAAAGAATCGGTGGTGATGGGCTACAGCCATCTGAAGTCTCTGGCACAGAGGAATGGGGCCTTCATCGTTCCCGTCGATTCGGAACACGCCGCGCTTTTTCAGCTGACCTCGCGAATCGGATCGGCTTCGGTGAAAGAACTCACCATAACGGCCTCGGGCGGCCCCTTCCGCGACAAGACCAAAGAAGAATTGGGGAAAATGCGCCCTGACGAGGCAGCCCATCACCCCGTATGGGCGATGGGCAGGAAGATAAGCATCGATTCCGCCACGCTCGCCAATAAGGGCCTCGAGCTTATCGAGGCTGTTCGCCTTTTCGATTTCAAGGAAAGCGCCGTGAAGGTTTTGATACACCCCGAGAGCATCGTTCATGCCCTTGTTCGGACGATGGACGGCGCTCTTTACGCCCATTTGTCATCCCCCGACATGCGTCTGCCCATCAATATAGCGCTTCATTGGCCCGAAGAAGTGGAATCCAGCTACGGCCTCCTTGAGCTCGCTGGCAAGACACTGCGCTTCGATTCGCCGGACTGCGAACGATTCCCGATGCTCGCCTTGGCGAGGGAAGCGGTGCGCGTTGGCGAGGCCGCGACCATCGCCTACAACGCCGCGAATGAAGCGGCCGTCGAAGCCTTTGAAGGCGGCGCGATACGATTCACGCAGATCGCCGATGTCGTGGCCGCTGTCCTGTCGAACGATTGGGCTTTCCCTGTACCCTCCCTAGGCAGTATCTTTGATTTCGACGCCAAGGCACGATCCCTGGCGCATCTCGCCGTGACGGAGCTCCAATGCTGACTGTTCTTCTAGGCCTCATAGGCTTGTCCATCGTCGTTATAATCCATGAATTCGGCCATTTCCTCGCCGCCCGGGCTTTGGGCGTCGAAGTGGAGACTTTTTCGATCGGCTGGGGCCCTCGGCTTTTCGGCTTCAGGAAAAAGGGAACGGAATGGCGAATTTCCGCGTTTCCTATTGGCGGGTTTTGCCGCATGAAAGGCGAAGAGGATTTTAAAAAGGCGCTTGAGCAAAAGCTGCCCCACATCCCCGCCGAAAAAGGCTCATTTTACGGAGCCGCGCCCTGGCGGCGGATTCTCATACTCGCCTCGGGCCCGGTAGCCAATGTTATCTTCGCGATTGTTATGTTTTCCATCGTCTCTTTCGTCGGAATGACCATACAGACGGCTCCCAACAAGATAGTGCTCGCGAGCGATTTGGCCTCCGTGTCAGCAACGACGGATAAAGCCCCCGCTGACGCCGCCGGCCTCGTCTCAGGCGATATCATCGCGGCGATCGATGGCAAAACCGTCAGGGACTATTCCGATCTGCAGGAGATGATTGGCCTCAATCCGGGAAAAACCCTCATGCTGAAGGTTGAGAGGCAGGGATCGACGCTGCGAATCCCGATCACCCCCCGACTCGACAAGAATTCGGGGCAAGGTCTCATAGGCATCTACGCATGGGTCGAGCCCGTGGTTTCTTCCGTGGATCCGCAAGGCCCGGCCGCCATCGCGGGCATACGGCAGGGAGATGTGCTTTCGGCTATCAATGGCAAGCCTATCGCGAACACAATCGGCCTTCTCGCGGCCCTTGAATCAAAACCGGAAAACGTCGCGCTGACGGTGCTCCGAAATGGCCAAGCGCAGACATTCCGGCTCGTCTTGTCCTTCGCCGGAAGCGGCCAATCCAATTTAGGCATTTCCTTCGCGAGCCTTTCGAGGACCGATAAGGCCTCTTCCCTTTTCGATGCCATCGCGAAAGGCGGGAAGGAAACCTACAGCACCTTCCTGATGACGGCCAAAGGCATCGGCCTTCTCTTCAGCGGCGTCAATGTCCTGAAAGCGGTTTCCGGCCCCGCGCGCATAACCTATCTCATCGGCAGCACGGCCCAGGAGAGCATCCATGCTTCGGGCTTCGCAGGTATCCCGACAATCATGAGCTTCCTCGCCTTTCTTTCCATCAGCCTGTTCTTGATGAATCTCCTCCCGATTCCCGCCCTTGATGGCGGACAGATCGTTCTTTCGCTCGTGGAAATCTTCAAGCGGAAGCCCCTCCTCACCAAGACAATCTACCGTTTTCAATTTGTGGGGGCGGCCATGATCATAGCGCTATTCTTTCTGGCTACCTTCAGCGACGTGCTTTTCTTCGCGGGAAAGTAGCGGGCATCAGCGCGCGTGGCGATCCATGTTCACGAACTTGGCGAAGGATGGCTTGAACCAGACATTAGCCTTGCCTATGGGACCATTTCGCTGTTTTGCGACGATCAATTCCGTCTCTATCTGCTCCGAGCGCTGGTCCGCGGTTTTATTGATCTCGCGATCTCGGTGAAGGAAGAGGATGAGATCGGCGTCCTGTTCTATCGAGCCCGACTCGCGCACATCGGCGAGGTTGGGCTGCTTCCCTTCCGCTTCTCGTTTCAGCTGGGATAAGGCGACGATGGGGATATCGAGTTCGCGCGCAAGGGATTTTAATGATCGGGAGATCGCCGAAATCTGCTCCCAACGCGGAAGCTCGGCATTCTCGTGCGTGATAAGCGTTATGTAATCCACGAAGATTATCTTCACGGAACGTTCCAGCACAAGCCTTCGCGCCATGGTCCTGAGTTCGAGCAGCTTCATGTTAGGCATATCAACGATATAGAGCGGCGCCTCGTAGATCCTTCCGGCCGCGTCCATCAGGTCGCTGAGATCCGAACTCCTCAGCCTTCCCGTACGGATACGTTCGCCCGGCACTTGGGCTTCCGAGGAAATTATCCTGTTCATCAGGGCGTGCTCGGACATTTCAAGCGAGAAGAAAGCGGCGGGAATCTTCAAGTTGATAGCGATATGGCTAGCGATGGTCAAGGCCAAGGCCGTCTTTCCCACCGAGGGACGCGCGCCGATAACGATGAACTCAGAATTCTGGAATCCGGAAGTCATGGCGTCCAGGTCCGTAAGCCCTGAAGGGATCCCGGTGAAAGCGTTCGGGTTGTTGCTGAGCTGCTCGATTACGGTGATGACTTCGGGAATCAGATCCTTGATCGAATGGTAGGAGGCTGTTTTCCGGTTCTGCGTTATCTCGAAAATCTTGGATTGTATCTGGTCCAATATGGGGCCGGTTTCCCTCGTGTCGTCGTAGGCGAGCGAAGTGACAAGGGCGGCCAGCCGTATAAGATTCCTCCTCGTCGACATTTCCTGGATGATGCGCGCATAGTATTCCACGTTGGCCGCGGAGGGCGTCATCGAGGTAAGGTTGGCGATGTAGCCAGGACCCCCCGCCTTCTCCAGGCTGCCCGCGAGCTTCATCTCGTCGGTGAGAGTAATGAGATCCGATTTTTGCCCCTTTTCATGGAGGGCGATAATCGCCGAATAGATTTCCGCGTGCGCGTTGATATAGAAATCGTCCGGCCTTATGTAGCGCAAGACGACGCTCAATGCATCGGGGTCGAGAAGAAGCGCGCCGATGCATGCCTGCTCGGCTTCGGGATTGTTGGGAGGAATCTTGTCTTTCAGCGTTTCCGGCGTCATCAGCCACCCCTTTTCGATCGGGAATTATACGATGAAATCAAAAAAAAAAGCACCAAGAATCGGGAATCTCACAGAGAAATTCCCGGAATCTTGATGCGTCTTCAATCGCCTAGCTTTGACGCTCAGACGAATGGATCAGTGAATGGCGAGACCCTGTTGGGTCGGTATCAGTTCATCCGCCCGGCGTTGATGGCCGCCTCGAAGGCAGCGGCTTGTTCCTCGTCGGTCTGGGGCTCGGCGGCTTCCGCTCTCGCCTTCCTTACCCGCTGCTTCCTGGGCTGATCTCCGCCTTCCTCGGCTTTTTCGACTTTCACTTCCTGGCCTTCGATCGCGAGCTTGAGGATGGCTTCTTCCTTGTCGTAGAGCCTGATGATCACTTTGTAGTGGCCCACGCTCTTGATCGACCTTCCGGGGACTTCGATCTTCTTGCGGTCGATTTCGATGCCTTTCTTGAGGAGTTCATCGGCGACCGTGGCGTTGGTTACGGCGCCGTAGAGCTTGCCGTTCGCGCCCGCGGGCATGCCGACGACAATATCCTCGGCTTCGATTTTTTCCTTCAGGGAAGCCGAGGATTTCCTCTTGGCTTCCTTGATGCTGTCGATTTCCGTCTTTTTCTTCTCGAAGAGAAGAACGCTCTTGGTGTTGTAGACAACCGCCAGATCGCGCGGAAGGAGGAAGTTTCTCGCGTAGCCGGGAGCGACTTCCTTGACATCGCCTATCTCACCAAGGTTCGGGACGTCTTGGTTCAGGATGATTTTCATTTCAAGGCTCCTTTTAAGTTGCGGTATGGAAGCCATACCTCGGTAATGCCCAATAGGGGCAACGCAATCAGTATGAGCGCGCCGGCGGTGGAACTGAGCGCGACCGCCGCGATGGCGAGAGGCGCGAGTATCCGCAACAGGCGGTTCGCGTTGAACTGTTTGAAAAGATGTGAAACGATACCCATTCCCTGCATGGCATAGAATGAAGCTGAACAGAGCGCGATATTCCACGCTGCGGCGGCTACGAAGCCCGTCTGCTTTGTCAGAAGCGCGGCGAACAGCAAGGCCCAGGATAGCAGCGTCGGCCATAGCGCGAGGGAGGGAACGTGCATTGTCGCGAGGCGGATGGATGCCAGGAGGCTCTCGCCCGCTTGCGTTTCTCGCAACGCTTTCCTCGCCGCGTAGAACGACCCGATCCACCAGCTCGCCGCGATGATCCACAGAATGAATGCGGCAAAGGCAGATTGAATCACGTTGATCGCGCTGTCGACGGCGGCTCTCGCGTAGTTCTGTCCATCAGCCCCAATTCCTGATGAGCTCATCGCCGAACCGATGTATTCCACTAGCCATGAGTAAAAATTCTTGTCGGAAGTGGCTTTCATCACGAAGGGAGCGGCGATCGCGGCAAGCGCCGCTGATGCTATGAAAATCTTGCCGCCGATGGGAAGCGTGCCGATTTTCGCGTTGATGAAGCCGATCGCGGCCAAGAAGAGAAGCGGCGGCAGGATGCCCGCCACAAGCACGAGGGGATCCTGGACCTGCATCTCGATCATTCTGCCGACCTGCCCCGCAGCGATCACGAACATCGCGATGCCGGCGGCTATGAAGCCGGATTTCTTCCCGCGGCCGGCGAAGGCATGCTGCACCGGAACGAGGAAAGCGAATGATAGAACATAGGAGAGGTAAAGCAGCCCCGACAGGAGACCAGTCGAGGCGGTGAGCAATAGCTCCCTGTTCTTCGCGAGCTGCGCGCGTCCGTTCACTTCAGGTATCCGCGCTTATTTTACGACGTAGGGCAACAAAGCCAAGGCCCTGGCGCGCTTAATATTGACAGCCAGCTCGCGCTGGTGCTTTGAGCAGGTGCCGGTGATGCGACGGGGAAGAATCTTCCCGCGTTCCGTTGTATAGCGCCTCAGGGTGTCGGAATCCTTATAGTCGATGCGGGCTTTCTGGGTGCAGAACTTGCAGACCTTCTTTTTGAAGAAGCCCTTGCCTTTGCGCGGGCCGCTCGAGCGATCGTCATCCCTGCGGCTGTCGCCCTGGTCCATATCGGATCGGCCGCCTCTTGAATCGTTGTTATCTTTCATCTCGGACATAGCTTTTCTCCTATTATCGCTTTGTGTTAAAAAGGAATATCATCGTCGAAGGTATCAGCCGCCGAGGCGGGCTGACTGGAGCCGGAGCCGCCGCGCTGCTCGGGGCCGCCCTCATAGGGCGCTGCTTGCTGCGGTTTCTGGTAGCTGCCGCCACCTTGCCCCGCGGGAGCGTTCCCCAGAAGCCGGACATTGCTGGCGTTGACGACAACCTTGCTTCGAGGCTGTCCGTCCTGTTCCCAACGGTCCTGCCTGAGTTCCCCTTCGACGCCGACTTGTTGGCCTTTCGTCAGGTAGCGATTCACCGCTTCGGCACCCTTCCCCCAAAAATCGATCTCGAAGAAGCTGGTCTCGTCGACCCACTGATCGTCTTGCTTCCTCGAGCGGTTGACCGCTATCGAAAAGCGCGCGATCGGCATTCCCGACTTCGTGTATTTGAGTTCCGAATCCCTTGTGAGTCTTCCTACCAGAACCACGACGTTGATGTCGCGCATGCGAGGCCTCCCCGATTTACGCTTCGACTTTGACCAGAAGATACTTCAGGACGCTGGTGTTCAGCTTGAAAGCTCTTTCCAGGGGAATGACGCTTTGAGGATCAAGATTTATGCGGTAAAGAATATAGTGTCCGCGATCTTTTTTCTTGATGGAATACGCGAGCAAGCGATCTCCCATATCCTCTTCCTTGACATCGGCGGCGTTGAACTGGGTGAGATCCGCCATTACGGCTTCCTTGCCCTTGCGGAAAGCTTCTTCTTCCGAAGGTAGGACTACGACAAGCTCATATTGTCTCATTCTTTCCTCCTTGTGGACCTGTCCCCCCATACGGGGGGCATCTGATTCAATCGCGACCCGTGCGGGCCGGATTGGATAAAGAGGGAGAATTCTTATACCACGATTGGCCATTCTTATGCAATACTTGCAATTGCTTGCGTAATTTTACATAATCATACCGAAATTTCAGCGGAGGAAAAATGTCCGACATCATTGAACCGCGAGTCCTGAAAGGATTCCGCGACTATCTCCCGGACGCGGAACGCGCCCGTTCTTCCCTCGTGAAGAAACTCGAGAAGACTTTCGAATCTTTCGGCTTTGTCCCGATTGACACGCCTTCCCTCGAATACGCGGAAATCCTGCTTGGCAAGGGCGGCGGCGAGACCGATAAGCAGGTGTACCGATTCAAGGATCATGGCGAGCGCGACGTCGCGCTTCGTTTCGACCTCACCGTGCCCTTTGCCCGATTCATGGCCGAACATGTCGAAGAGCTCTACCTCCCCTTCCGGAGATTCCATATAGCCAAGGTTTGGCGCGGGGAAAACACCCAGCGCGGCCGCTACCGGGAATTCATGCAGTGCGATTTCGATATTGTAGGAACCGACAGCGCGTCGGCCGACGCGGACATCGTCCTTGTCATCGCCAAGGCCATGAAAGCCCTCGATGTAGGGGACATACGCATAAGGATCAATCATCGTGGCCTCTTCAACCGCTTTTTGGCCGCAGCTGGGTGCTCGGGCAAATCAGTGGCGATCTTGCGGATTGTCGATAAACTCGAGAAGATCGGAGTCCAGGAGACAGCATCCTTGCTTTCGGCCGAAGTCGGGGAGGAGCTGGCATCCAGCATCCTGTCCTTCATCCAGCCGGAAAAAGGCTTTCAGGAAACGCTCGCCAAAATGTTCGGCTTTTGCTCCCCCAACGACGCGGAAGCGATTGCGGCCCGAGATCGACTTCTTGATGTATACGAAATCGCACAAGCCGCCGGCTGCGCGGAGGCGGTGGAGCTTGATCCGAGCATTACCCGCGGCCTCGACTATTATACGGGGGTCGTCTTTGAGACCTTTCTCACGGCGATGCCCAAGATCGGCTCGGTTTGCTCAGGGGGGCGCTATAATGAGCTCGCGAGCCTCTACACGACAAAAAAACTCCCCGGCGTGGGCGCTTCCATAGGGCTCGACCGTCTTCTGGCCGCGCTCGATGCCTTAGGCAGGTCCACGATAAGCCAAAGCGATCCCAAGGTCCTTGTCGCCAATCAGGGGAGCGCGAAAACCACGGAGCTCCATGCCGCCGCGGCCAATCTGAGAAATCGAGGGGTTTCCGCCGAAGTGTTCCCCGAGTCCAAGAAGCTCCTCGCCCAATACGGCTACGCCGAGAAGAAAGGCATCCCCTATGCCCTGCTTCTCGACGAATCGAGCCTTTCCTCGGGCCACTATCCATTGCGAGATCTCGCTCGACGCTCAACCATAGATTTTTCGAGCTTCGAAGAGCTTGTCGCCTTCCTCGGCGGTTCGAAGGAATGAGCGGACCCGAAACCCAAAGGCTCACGAGCGGGACCTCTTCCCTGATCCGGACCTTCGTCGTCCGCTCGGGGAGGATGACCGAGGCCCAGAAGCTGGCGCTTGACACCTATGGACCGACCTACATCATTCCCTACAAATCTCAGCGCGCCGATCCGGCCACTTTTTTTGCCACGCCCAAGCCTCTCGTCGTTGAAATCGGTTTTGGCATGGGTCAGGCTACCTGGCAAATCGCCGCCAAGAGATCCCACTACAACTATCTCGGGATC
>Ga0074195_1001219_pt1 | contig 37934 bp, 34 predicted proteins | sample EPASupsiteHSE623_FD_64525 | JGI IMG/M metagenome (GOLD analysis project Ga0074195, IMG submission 64525) | Bioremediated contaminated groundwater from EPA Superfund site, New Mexico - Sample HSE6-23 | ecosystem: Environmental > Aquatic > Deep subsurface > Groundwater > Contaminated ...
AAAAAATATAATTGTACTATCCATCTACAATGCATCTTATATCATCGTTATGTATACTGATATTGACGATGTAATTACTCGGGGTGGATCAATGCCGGATATTGACAAATATATTAGGGACAAATTATTGAAATTGACACCCTTCTTCAACAATACAAACCAGTGCATTATGCGTCAATCAACAGCAATTAAAGTTGAAAATTTGCTAACCCTTTAATCTCAATAGTTATGTTTTTATTTCTATTTATCCTTGTTTTTGGCTCCCTTGATGCTTTTTCTCAATTATTTAGCAAAAATTCTAAATGATCTCGTTGTTATGTCCTAGCCCTATGCTTTCATGGCATGTACCTAATTATCAATCCGTTGATAAAAACGTCAATTTTATGTAAATTGCTGAATTTCAGCGTTTGGCCATGAAAGCATAGGGCTGATTTTTAATCCGTGACGAATTGTCACAGTTCGAAGATGCAAGCTGCAGATGGAAATATACGTATGACAGATCATATAGCAGCCTCAGGTTTTCGAAGAAAACTGGAAAGCTGCCAAGGTGATCATTTTACACAGTTTGTTGCGCATAGCCCGCGAAACAACCTCAGGTTTTCGCAGAAAACTGGAAAGTTGTAGAGCGGGCTATGCGCAACAATTCGTACATTTGCACCATGGCATCAATCCTCCAGGCAGAAAACATTTCCAAATCATACGGAACAAAGGTTCTCTTCGAGAATCTGGCAATCAACATAAACGAAGGTGACAAAATAGCACTCATAGCCCCCAACGGAAGCGGAAAAAGCTCTCTTTTAAAGATACTTGCGGGCAAGGACAGCTCAGATTCCGACGGAGTCGTAAGGGTGATGAGTGGCGTCAGGGTTGCATACCTCGAGCAGGACCCGGGGTTTGACGAGAACAGAGGGGTATTTGAAGAGGTCTTTGCAGCATCTGACCTGTTATCATCAACTGTTGCAGAGTATGAGAGTGCGCTCAGGGCTGACGATCACAAGCGACTGGAGAAGGCAATCCACCAGATGGATGTGATTGACGGCTGGAAATACGAGCAGAAGGTAAAGCAGATACTTTCGCGGCTTAATATTGACAACCTCGACCAGAAAATGGGAGATCTCTCGGGAGGGCAGAAAAAGAGGGTTGCATTGGCAGGGATGATGATTCACGAGGCAGACTTTATAATCATGGACGAGCCGACCAACCACCTCGACCTTGAGGTTATAGAGTATCTTGAGGAATATCTTAAACGCAGTCAGGCGACCATACTCATGGTTACACACGACCGGTATTTTCTTGACAGGGTCTGCAACCAGATTCTGGAACTTGAGAACGGGAAGATGTATGCATACCGGGGCAATTACTCATACTTTCTGGAGAAGCGCGACGAACGGATCGACAACCTCAATACAGAGACAGATAGAGCACGTAACCTGCTCAGGGGAGAGCTGGACTGGATGAGAAGAATGCCACAAGCCAGGGCGACAAAGGCAAAATACAGGATAAATGCGTTTTATGACCTCAAAGAGAAGGCAGAACAGCAACATCGTGAAAAGAGCATCAAGATAGATGTAAAGAGCTCCCGTCTGGGAAAGAAAATAATCAACTGCAAGGGTGTCAGCCATAATTATGACAATTTCCGTACAATTGATGATTTCACATACAATTTTGCAAGAGGCGAGAAAATTGGAATGGTCGGAGCAAATGGTATCGGAAAATCGACATTCCTCAACGTTATTACAGGAGCCATCCCTCCCAAAAACGGAGAGATCGAATGGGGAGAGACCGTCGTTTTTGGATATTACCGTCAGAATGGACTCGAATTTAACCCTGACGAGACTGTGATTGATGTTGTGAGAAACATTGCCGAAGTTGTAACTCTTGGCGACGGCAATGCAATAAATGTCACACAGTTCCTTACTCAGTTCCTTTTCCCTCCTTCAATACAAAACACAAAAGTTGAGAGGCTGAGCGGAGGAGAGAGAAGGAGACTCTATCTGGTTACGGTGCTTATGAAAAATCCGAATTTCCTTATTCTCGACGAGCCCACGAACGACCTTGACATAATGAGCCTGAATGTACTGGAGGAGTATCTCAGCAACTTTCCCGGTTGTCTGCTGATTGTATCTCACGACAGATACTTTCTGGACAAGCTTGCCGACCATCTGTTTATATTTGAGGGAGATGGAGTGATAAAGGACTTCGTTGGCAAATACACCGACTACCGCGAGGTAATAAAAGAGAGGGAGAGAGAGCTTTCACTGACGGCAAAAGCCGAAAAGCAGCAACTGAGAGAGGAGGAGAAAGTGACACCTGTACCAACAAAGCGCAAACTCTCATACAAGGAGCAGAAAGAGCTAGAGTCTCTCGAAATTGAGATAGCAGATCTTGAAAAAGAGAAGAGCAGCCTTGAGGCTGCCCTATCTTCAGGTACAATGTCACCCGAAAAGCTAATGATCTCTTCAAACAGGATAATGGAGGTAATTGCCCTTCTCGATTCCAAAAGTGAACGATGGCTCCACCTCAGCGATTAGTACATTAACCCATTAGCACATTAGCAAATTAGCAAATTACTCCATAAGTTTTTTATACTTGAACCTCTTAGGAGTAAGGTCACCCATCCTGCGTTTTTTGTTCTCTTCGTACTCACTGTATGAGCCTTCAAAGAAATACACTTTGGAGTCACCTTCAAATGCAAGTATATGAGTGGCAATCCTGTCCAGGAACCACCTGTCATGAGAAATTATAACTGCGCATCCTGCAAAATTTTCAAGACCCTCTTCCAGCGCACGGATAGTGTTTACATCCACGTCATTGGTAGGCTCATCCAACAGAAGTACGTTCCCTTCATCCTTTAGTGTAAGTGCAAGGTGAAGACGATTCCTCTCACCACCTGATAGTATTCCGCACATCTTCTCCTGGTCCGCGCCGGAGAAGTTGAATCTGGAAACGTAGGCACGTGCATTTACCTCCTTGTTTCCAAGTTTCACGTATTCAGAATTCTGCGATATTGTCTGGTACACAGTTTTGTCCGGATCTATCTGTTTATGTTGTTGGTCTATGTATGCTATCCTTACAGTCTCGCCAACTGCAAAGGATCCTGCATCTACATGTTCCAGACCCATTATAAGTCTGAAAAGTGTTGTCTTACCTGCTCCGTTAGGTCCAATGATTCCCACAATTCCTGCAGGAGGAAGCTTGAAGTTAAGATCCTCGAAAAGCACCCTGTCGCCAAAGGATTTTGTAACCCCTACGGCCTCTATTACCTTGTCTCCAAGACGCGGTCCGTTAGGTATGAATATTTCAAGTTTCTCATCTTTAACCTTACCATCCTCGTTCAGCATCTTTTCATAAGCACCAAGTCGGGCTTTAGATTTTGCCTGACGAGCCTTTGGAGACATTCTCACCCACTCGAGCTCTCTTTCCAGAGTTTTACGTCTTTTGCTCTCCTGTTTCTCCTCCTGGCCAAGACGGATTGTCTTCTGATCAAGCCATGATGTGTAGTTGCCCTTGTATGGTATACCCTCTCCCCTGTCAAGTTCAAGGATCCAGCCGGCAACATTGTCCAGGAAGTACCTGTCGTGGGTCACTGCAATAACGGTTCCCTTATACTGCTGAAGGTGTGCCTCAAGCCACTGGATACTCTCAGTATCGAGGTGATTGGTAGGCTCATCAAGCAGAAGCACATCGGGCTCCTTGAGCAACAGTCTGCAAAGTGCAATTCTCCTGAGCTCTCCTCCGCTGAGGTTTTTAACCAATGCATCTGGGTCGGGGCATTGAAGTGCATCCATTGCTCTTTCAAGCTTTGAATCTATATCCCATCCGTTTGCATGTTCAATTTTATCTGTAAGCTCACCCTGAAGTTCTATCAGCTTGTTCATCTGGTCGTCATCCATAGGCTCAGCGAACTTTGCATTGACCTCTTCGTAGGCCTTCATAAGGTCCATAACCTCCTGAACACCCTCCTGTACAATTTCAAGAGCAGTCTTGTTTTCGTCCAGATGGGGCTCCTGTTCAAGGTATCCAACAGTGTAACCCGGGGCCCACACAACATCTCCCTGAATCGCAGTTTCGATTCCCGCTATAATCTTTAAAAGTGTAGATTTACCCGAACCGTTAAGACCTATGATGCCAATCTTGGCTCCATAGAAAAATGAGAGGTAAATGTCCTTTAATATTGCCTTGTTATTGGTTGGTAGAATCTTACCAACACCGTTCATAGAAAAAATGATCTTTTCGTCTGCCATAAATTATTATTTACGGCAAAGATAACATTAGATTACCTCTTTCCCAATTTGAATATAAGAGTATCCATGTATTGCATTGTTACCAGAGAGTCCATCATCGCTTTTGCATTTTTCATCTTACCTCTGAACTCCTCTTCCTGCGATTTCTCTATTTTTTTAGCCGGTGGCGACTCCATCTTAAGTGGGTTGATAGGGGTACCATTCCTCCATATTCTGAAATCGAGGTGAGGCCCTGTAGAGAGTCCTGTACTTCCCACATAACCAATAATCTGACTCTGTCTGACACGAGCTCCCTTTGTTATTCCCTTGGCGTATGCCGACAGATGAAGATATGCCGAAGTATATGTTGCATTGTGCTTGATTTTAACTGTGTTTCCTCCTCCCCCGGCATAGCCTTTCTGCACAACCACACCTTCACCAATGCTCATTACCGGTGTCCCCTTTGGTGCAGCATAATCAACTCCTGTATGAGGTCTTACAACCCTTGTCACCGGATGCTTCCTTGAATATGTGAACCCCGATGATACCCTTGTAAAGCTAAGAGGAGCCTTGAGAAAGGCTTTCTTAAGATTTTCCCCCAATGAGTTGAAATATTGCACGGAACCTGTGTCATTCTGTGCAAACCTATAGGCATCATAAACCTTTCCTCCATGAGTGAAATAGGCTGCATATATTGTCCCTATCTCCACCACCTCGTCGTCTATTACAACTTCGTCATAGATCACTTTAAACGAATCGCCCTTCTGCAATCCAAAGAAGTCAATCGACCAGGCATAGATATCTTCAAGTCTTGAGGCCAGATTAATATTCAGTCCCGCTCTGTCTACGTCGTCCCAGAGAGATGTGGTGATTTTTGCCTCTCCAAGCCTTGTTCTGGTAGTCACCTCTTTTTCGTAGACCTTTACAAATATTGAATCGTGAAGACCAAAAACCACAAACGACGTCTTGCTCTCCTTGTATATCAGATAAGCCAATCCCGGATTTTCTCCCGACGTGAAAAAAGCTCTGTAATTATTGCCAACCCTCAGTTTTTTCAGATCAAACACATTTCTGGCGGCCTGAGTCAGAGAATAAATATCTGCATCCGGGACTCCCAGCTCATTCATGAGGTTGGTGAAAAACTGCCCCCTCTTTATCTGCCCCTCACTCACATTAAACTCCGACACAGGTATCCCAAATTCAGTAGCATCATTTTTTGGTTGCGCGTTTTCGTTTTTTTCATTTTTCACTCCTCTCTCTGAACAAGATAGAGTCAAAAAAAGAGCCATAAGTAGTATCAGTTTCTGCATATCGGTTTTTTTACAATTCGAAGATATGAATTTGTTGATAATATTGTGGAAAAAATTGTAAAAAAATGTAAGAAAATGGAAAACATTACTTATTTTTGCATAAGACAAAAAACAGATAAAAAAATCTAAAATGGTCAAGTTTATAGGAGAATACACGGTTAAAGTAGATGACAAAGGAAGGTTGATACTCCCTTCGTCATTTAAGTCCGTGATTTCCGTAGATGACCTTCGCTTAGTAGTAAAAAGGGATTTATTCTCCAACTGTCTGGAAATGTTCACATATGAAGAGTGGGCAAAGGAGTCTGAGAAAGTCAAATCCCGTCTGAACTTTTTTAATCGTGAACACAGTCAGTTTTGGAGAGAATATATGAGAGACCGTGCAGTAGTCGAACCTGACGAAAAACTCGGCAGAATATCAATCCCCAAAAGGTTACTAGAGCAAATTGGTGTTGAAAGAGAGGTGGTCTTTGCCGGAAACGATCATAAGATTGAGATCTGGGCAAAAGAGAATTTCCAGAACATCAAATTACCGGAGAGCGACTATCTCGCATTAGCAGAAAAAATTTTAGGATAAGGAAAGGAGTTGTTTTATGAGTGCTTATCATACACCCGTCCTGCTTGATGAAAGTGTATCAGCTTTAGCAATTGCACCATCGGGTATATATCTGGATGCTACATTCGGAGGAGGCGGACACAGCAGGGAGATACTGTCAAGGATGGACCAGAATGCCAGGTTACTGGCATTTGACAGGGATGCAGATGCCTTGGGCAATGCTCCTGAAGACAGCAGGCTCATTCTTATTCATAATAATTTCAGATTTATTCAGAATTATGTCCATTACCATGGATTTGAATATGTAGACGGGATACTGGCCGATCTTGGAGTCTCTTCTCATCAGTTTGACACAGAAGAGAGAGGTTTCTCGTTCCGGTTCGATGCTCAACTGGATATGCGCATGAACCAGTCGGCCCGAATAACAGCAGCAGACATTGTAAACAGTTATGCACCGGAGAAGCTTATGTGGGTGATGAGTAATTACGGAGAGGTGGAAAACAGTAAGAGGGTTGCCCAACTTATTTGCAAATACCGGGAGGAGACAGCAATTAAAACAACAACCGACCTCAACAAGGCTCTTGAACCAGTTCTTCCAAAATTTGCAGAACACAAATATCTGGCAAAAGTGTATCAGGCACTGAGGATCGAAGTGAATGGAGAGATGAAGGCCCTGGAAGGATTTTTAGACGACACCGTAAAGGTGCTCAGACCCGGAGGCAGACTGGTAGTAATTACATATCACTCCCTGGAAGACCGTATGGTTAAAAACTTTATGCGTTCCGGAACTATTGACGGAGTGGTAGAAAAAGATTTTTATGGTAATATTTCCAGCCCATTTAAGGCTATAACAAAAAAACCTCTTGTGCCGGGAGAGGATGAAATATCGGGCAATACAAGGGCGAGGAGCGCAAAACTAAGGGTTGTAGAGAAAAAATAGATACATATGGCGAAACGTAATTGGATATCGGAGATAATGGGTGGGCAGATTCTCTTGCACAGCGGCATTTTGCAGCAGGCAAGATTTGTACTCTACATTTTCATCCTGATTATCCTCTACATAAGTATAAACTTTGGCATTGAGAAGAGCATGCTCACCGAACGCAGAAATCAGAAGGAGCTGAAAAACCTCAAGGCCGACTATACAAGCAAGTCGTCAAAGTTAATGTATCAAAGCAAAAGGGCAGAAGTAGAGAAGCGTCTTTTTGAGCAGAATTCAAAACTGATAGTACCAATCGAACCCCCGAAAAGGATATTAATAGAGAAGTAGTATGAAGGAGATAGTTCAAAGGGTAAGCATAATATACTTTTTCATCGTCATACTTAGTCTGATGGTTGTTGGCCGTATCATACAGCTACAGTACTTTACAACACTTAAGGTAAGTTCAGATGACATCTCGTTTCGCATTGAAGAGATAGAAGCCACAAGAGGAAGCATCCTTGCCCGTGATGGCAGGTCACTATCGGCATCTGTCCCATATTACCAGGTGAGAATGGATTGTCTGGTACCCGGTGATACAACTTTCAACAACAATATTGATGCACTGGCCGCTGCCCTTAATGGGTTTTTCATGGACAAGACACCTCTTGCATACAAGACCGACCTTGTTCTGGCAAGAAAACAAAACAAACGCTACAAGGCAATAGGAAACCGGTTGGTTGACTATTCTGAGCTGATGATAATAAAAAAGTTTCCTCTTTTCAACCTTGGTGCAAACAGAGGTGGCATAATAGCAGAACAGAGGAACAAAAGGAACAACCCATATGGAAGACTTGCATACAGAACCATAGGATTCATCAATTCTGAGGGAACCGGTGTTGGAATTGAGGGAAGCTATGATTTCTACCTCAAGGGTATACCCGGCAAACAGACAGTACAGAGAATGCTTGGAGGAGAGTGGAAGCCAATAGACAACGAAGCATTGGTGCTTCCTAAGGATGGTTACGATGTTCAGACAACACTCGACATTGATATTCAGGAAGCGGCAGAGAATGCCCTAAAAAGTCAGCTTGCACTTTCCGATGTATTCGAAGGCGCCACGGCTATTGTAATGGAGGTGAAGACCGGAGCAATACTGGCAATAGCCAATATGAAGAAAAATGCCGATGGTGAATTTGATGAGTCATTCAACTATGCTATAGGACAGGCAACTGAACCAGGGTCAACATTCAAGCTTGCAACAATGGTTGCCCTTATCGAGGACGGGTATGTTACTCTTGATACCCCTGTTGATGCAGGTAACGGAAAATGGACATACAGCACCAAGACCTTTACCGATGTGACACACGGCGGATATGGTCTTATAAATGTATTGAAGGCATTTGAAAAATCATCTAACGTTGCTTTTGCAAAACTTGCTGTTGAGTACTATTCAAACAATGAAAAGAAGTATGTTGACAGGCTTAACAACATGAAACTGAATGAGAAATTCAACCTTGACATAATGGGAGAAGGGCGCGCAGTAATTCACTCACCGGGCGATGCAATGTGGTCCAAGCTTACCCTGCCAATGATGGCAATGGGTTATGCTTCTCTTCTGACGCCTCTTCACACGCTTACATTTTACAATGCCATTGCAAACGGAGGAAAAATGATGAAACCATATTTTGTACAAAACCTTCAACGGTCCGGGGTTATTGAGAAAGAGTTTCAACCGCAGGAGCTGAGTGGCTCAATCTGCTCAAAATCCACTATTGAAGCTGTCCATAAGGCACTCAGGGGTGTAGTTGTAGAGGGAACTGCCAAAGCGTTCAACGACGAACGCTATTCAATCTCCGGAAAGACCGGAACGGCACAGATTGCATTTGATGGCAGATACATAGACGCACAAGGTTTCCGTAAGCATCAGGCTTCATTTGCCGGTTTTTTCCCATCCGACAATCCTCAGTATTCTGCTATCGTGGTCCTTTACACAAACAAGACACGGGCAAACTTCTACGGAGGAGCATGGGCCGCCCCTGTTTTCAAGCAAGTATCTGATAAAATATATGCATCAAGTCCAGACTGGAAGGAACCTGTTAAGGGAAAAGGAATTGAGCCAAAAATAAAACCTTCCATACTTTCCGGCAAGGGTAGCACTACAAATAAGCTTCTTTCACATGTGCCAGTCGGCGAGAAAATAATTCCGCCTGATGCAGAGTGGCTGCAGTTCTCAAAAGACAGTAACAAGGTTTCAGTAAAGGAGTGTCCGATTGTAACCGACTCATTACCCAGCGTAATGAATATGGGGCTAAGAGATGCAATTTATTTGCTTGAAAACCAAGGATACAGAGTTCAATTCACAGGCCGGGGAAGGGTTGTGAGTCAGACTCCTGCACCTGGATCTGTTGCCGAAAAAAAGAGTATTATCCAAATTCAACTATCAGAAGAATATGAAATTAAGCAAGTTGTTAAATAGCGTTAAGGTATTGTCTGTATCAGGCAACAGAGAAGCTGATATTCTCTCTGTCTGTTTCGACTCAAGGGATGTTAAAGAAGGCTCTCTCTTTGTTGCTGTTAAAGGGGGTACTTCAGATGGTCATGATTTTATTGGCAAGGCTATTGAAGCCGGGGCAACGGCAGTCATCTGCGAAGTTGCTCCATCAGTTTCGCTGTCGGCAACAATCGTATGTGTCGAGGACAGCCATAAGGCACTTGGATTCGTAGCATCTTCATTTTATGACAATCCATCGGATAAGCTTAAACTCGTAGGTATTACCGGAACAAACGGCAAAACTACAACAGTAACATTGTTGTATCAGCTTTTCACCAGTCTTGGATATAAATGTGGTCTTCTGTCCACTATTGCAAACTATGTGTTTGATAAAAGGATAGAAGCAACCCACACAACACCCGACCCTATTGAGACAAATGCTTTACTTGCTCAGATGGCTGATTCAGGATGTGAATATTGCTTCATGGAGGTCAGTTCTCATTCACTAGATCAAAGCAGGGTATGCGGACTAAATTTTGCAGGTGCGATTTTTTCGAACATAACCCATGATCATCTCGATTACCATAAAACTTTTCAAGAGTACATCAGGGTAAAGAAGAGTTTTTTTGACAATCTGCCTCCTGCTGCTTTCGCACTAACTAACATGGACGATAAAAATGGTCTTGTGATGCTTCAGAACACACTGGCTCACAAATACACATATTCCTGCACATCACTTGCTGATTTCAATTGCAGGATCATTGAAAAGGGTCTTGACGGAATGCTTGTAAGGATAGACAGTCGCGAAGTCTGGACAAGGTTCATAGGAGAACACAATGCCTACAATCTTCTGGCAATATACTCATCGGCAATATTGCTTGGTGCAGACAAAGAGGAGGTTCTGGTACAATTGAGTTCATTGACCTCTGTTTCTGGCAGACTTGAATATCTCAAGGGCCTGAACAAGCTTACAGCAGTTGTAGATTACGCACATACGCCCGATGCATTGGAAAACGTATTGAAAACACTTAAGGATTGTGCAGGTGAAAGTGAAATAGTTGCGGTGTTTGGGTGTGGCGGGAACCGAGATAAAAGCAAAAGACCTGAAATGGCACAGATTGCTGCCAAATATTCAGATAAGATTATCGTTACCTCAGACAATCCCAGATTTGAAGAGCCGGAATCAATTATTGAAGACATCAAGGCAGGTTTTACACCAAAGGAGCGTGCAGGGGTCTTGTTTATAACAGACAGAAGGGAAGCAATAAAGACTGCCCTGCTTATGTCTAAGGAGGGTTCCATCATACTTGTAGCGGGAAAGGGTCATGAGAACTATCAGGATATAAAAGGGGTAAAGCACCATTTCGACGATAAAGAGGTGATATCGGATGTATTTAACCAAAACTGCGTGTAATTATGTTATACAATCTTTTCGATTACTTTAAAGACACTATTGACTTTCCGGGTATTGGACTGTTCAAGTATATATCATTCAGAGCATTTTCGGCATTGATACTCTCTTTGCTGATAGCTCTCTTCGTCGGTAAGAAAATGATCGGAAGGCTGGCAAAAATGCAGATTGGCGAAGAGATCCGTGATCTCGGACTCGAGGGTCAGATGCAAAAGAAGGGAACTCCTACAATGGGAGGAATAATTATCATAGTATCACTGCTTATTCCTGCTGTACTTTTAGGTGACCTCACCAACGTTTATGTCCAGCTGATGATTGTGACAACCATATGGCTGGGATTCATAGGCTTTGCAGACGACTACATAAAAGTTTTCAAGAAGAATAAGGAGGGCCTGCAGGGACGATTCAAAATTGTGGGACAGGTGAGTCTGGGTCTTATTATTGGTCTTAGCCTGTATTTGAGCGACCAGGCAGTTGTACGTGTTCCTTCAACTCAGATGACAAAAGAGGCAAGAGCAGAAATTGTTTCACAGGAGGGATTTTCCGATAAGGTTAGCTACTTTAAGGAGGAAAAAAGCACCAAAACAACTATTCCTTTTGTAAAGGGTAATGAATTTGACTACTCCTGGCTTTCACCTGTTAAGGGAGAAGCAGGAGAGAAAGTTACGTGGATAATATACATTCTTGTCATAATATTCATTGTGACTGCTGTCTCAAACGGAACAAATATTACAGACGGAATGGACGGCCTCACAACAGGGGTATCTGCTATAGTTGGAGTCACGTTGGCCATTCTTGCATATGTATCGGGTAATATAATCTACTCCAACTACCTTAATATAATGTATATACCAAACACCGGAGAACTTGTGATAGTTCTTGCTGCATTCATAGGGGCCCTTGTTGGATTTCTCTGGTACAACTCATATCCGGCACAAGTATTTATGGGAGATACCGGAAGCCTGGCAATAGGAGGAATAATAGCGGTAGCTGCAATTATCATTAAGAAAGAGCTTCTGATTCCGATACTTTGCGGAATCTTCTTTGTGGAACTTTTGTCGGTAATGATGCAACGCATATACTTCAAGTATACAAAAAAGAGATATGGTGCAGGAGTAAGGATATTCAAAATGGCCCCACTTCATCATCATTTTCAAAAAGAGGGAATTGATGCTCTCATTCAGACTCCAAGAAGAGCGATACCAGAGGCCAAAATAGTGGCCAGATTCTGGATCATTGCAATACTGCTTGCAGGTTTAACAATAATAACATTAAAAATTAGATAATATGTCAAGAGTAGTCATTCTCGGAGGCGGGGAAAGTGGAGTAGGGTCGGCAGTACTCTCTGTTATAAAGGGTAATGACACCTTTTTGTCCGACAGCAATATGCTTTCCGGCGAAGCCAAGGCCATGCTTGAGAAATATGGTGTGCCGTATGAAGAGGGAGGGCACAATAAGGAACAAATCCTTAATGCCGATGAGGTTATTAAAAGCCCCGGTATTCCGGATACTGTTCCTATTGTGGAGGAGATAGTCGCAAAAGGGATACCTGTCATTTCTGAAATAGAGTTTGCCGGCAGATATGACAATGCCAAAAAAATATGTATCACCGGAAGCAACGGAAAGACAACTACAACATCTATTATCTATTTTCTATTGAAGAATGCAGGTTTGAATGTTGGTCTTGCCGGAAATATAGGGCAATCATATGCATATCAGGTAGCCACACAAAGTTTTGATTACTATGTTCTGGAACTGAGCAGCTTCCAGCTGGATGGAATGTACGACTTCAAAGCCGACATTGCCGTCCTGCTGAACATAACCCCCGATCATCTTGACCGGTACAACTACGAGATGGAAAATTACATCAAGGCCAAGTTCCGTGTTACTCAGAATATGTCTAGTGAAGATTGCTTTATATTTTGCGCCGATGACGAGATAAGCATTTCACATCTGAACAAGATTGTCCTGCAGGCAAAGAAACTTCCTTTCAGCCAGACAAAAATTGTTGAAGAGGGCGCATTTCTCGAAAATGACCAGATGCATGTTCATTATGACGACAGAGATTATCGTATGTTCATAAACGAGCTATCACTACAGGGGAAACACAACATCTACAATTCAATGGCAGCAGCAATAACAGGAAAGGTGCTGAATGTCAAGAACGAGGTACTTCGCGACAGCCTCTCAAGTTTCAAAGGTGTCGAACATCGTCTGGAAAAGGTTCTTAAGGTCAAGAACGTACTGTATATAAATGATTCAAAGGCAACAAATGTAAATTCTACGTGGTATGCCCTTGAGAGCATGACAACTCCGGTCATTTGGATTGCCGGAGGTAAAGATAAAGGTAATGACTACGCTCCTCTTTTCGAGCTTGTAAAGGAGAGGGTTACAGCCATAATATGCCTTGGCGTGGATAATGCCAAGCTGCATGAAAATTTCAGTGACAAGGTGGAAGCAATGTATGATGCACTTTCAGCTGAGGAAGCTGTGAGAATGGCATACTCAATTGCAAAGCCTGGTGATACTGTTTTGTTGTCCCCGGCGTGTGCAAGCTTTGATCTTTTTAAAAATTACGAAGACAGAGGTAAACAATTCAAAGAAGCTGTTCAAAATTTATAAAAATGAGCGATTCCGATTCAATAATATACAGACTAAAGGGCGATAAGGTAATCTGGATTATCGTATTTCTGCTTTCTCTTATCTCGATTGCTGCCGTGTATTCGTCCAGCAGCTCTTTGGCATTCAAGGAGGGCAAGACTACTCTGGACTTTCTTCTTAAACAGATGAGGTTTGTTTTGTTCGGACTTACAGCTCTGTATATATGTTATAAAATTCCACTCGGTTGGTACAGAATGCTCTCGTATGTGGGTATCCTTGTCAGTATAGCACTTTTAGTCGCAACAATTGTAATAGGGAAAAACATAAATGGAGCCGACAGGTGGATCAGTATTTTCGGTTTGTCGTTCCAACCCGCAGAGATAGCTAAGATAGCCACAGTACTTTATCTGGCCAAAATATTGGAAGAGAGAAAATTCGACACATTCAAGGAGTTCTTTTTCTGGGTGTTGGTTCCTTTAGGAATAATATGTCTGCTTATACTCAACGGCAGTGCATCTACTGCCATTATCCTTGCAGGAATACTATTTATGATTCTATTTATTGCTGGTGTGAAGTGGGGCCACTTGTTCAAAAGCGCAGGCATTGCAACAGGTGCGCTTGTGATTGTTATAATTCTCAATCAGGCATTCGGACTATTTCCAAGGGTAGAGACCGCTGTGAATCGTGTAAAGAATTTCGCGGTTGAAAAGGATATTGACAAAAAGCTATCGCCCGAGGAGAAGCAGCGGGAGATGGACAAGACTTTTCAGGCAGATATGGCCAAGGCAGCAATTGCCTCCGTAGGGGTTTTAGGAAAAGGGCCGGGCAACAGTACCCAAAGGTATGTATTGCCTCACCCCTACTCAGATTTTATATATACAATAATTGTGGAGGAGTGGGGATTTCTGGGAGGATTTCTGGTACTTATGCTCTATCTGTGGTTCTTGTTCAGATGCATTGTCCTTGCAAGGTCATGTTCAAAGGTCTTTACTTCTGTGCTTGTAATTGGTCTTGGTCTCCTGATAACATCTCAGGCCATGCTTCATATTCTGGTTAATGTTGGGATACTGCCTGTTACAGGGCATACCCTCCCATTAATAAGTCTGGGAGGTACATCCCTTGTTATCATGAGTGCTGCGTTCGGTATTATTCTCTCAGTGAGCAGGACCATAGAGGTAGATAAGGTTGTTGAGAATGAGAAAAAGGACAAATTAGACAATAATAATGTAGAGGAGATAGTCTTATGAAAGAAAATTTCAGAGTTATTATCAGCGGAGGTGGAACCGGCGGGCATATTTTCCCTGCCATCTCTATTGCTGATGCTATAATGAAGACATCTCCGGAAAGTGAGATATTGTTTGTGGGAGCTCTTGGCAAAATGGAGATGGAGAGGGTTCCTGCTGCAGGATACAAAATTTCCGGTTTGCCTGTTGCGGGGTTGAAAAGAAAATTTGATGCAGAGAATTTCATGCTACCATTCAAACTTCTAAGAAGCTTGAAAATGGCTGGAAAAATAATCGACGACTTCAAGCCCGATGCAGTTGTAGGAGTTGGTGGTTATGCTAGTGGGCCAATCTTGTGGATGGCAGGACAAAGAGGCATTCCATATCTTATTCAGGAACAAAATTCCTTTGCCGGACTTACAAACAGGATACTTGGGCGCAGGGCCAAAAAGATATGTGTTGCCTACGAGGGGATGGAGAGGTTCTTCTCCCACAATAAGATCATCATCACAGGGAATCCTGTAAGAGCAGGGATTGTTGAAACTACAAGCGAAATGAAAGATGCTGCAATTGAGTTCTTTGGCCTTGACCCTCAAAAAAAGACGCTTCTTGTCGTGGGGGGAAGTCTTGGGGCTAGAACATTAAACAGCTGCGTTAAGAATTGGATAATTGACAACAAAGAGAGTGATATACAGATAATCTGGCAATATGGCAAGTTTTACAAAACTGACATAACCGCGTTCATGGAAAAAAACAGGCGGGATTATGTTAAGGAGAGTGAGTTCATCAAGCGGATGGACCATGCTTTTGCTGCTGCCGACGTTGTAATAACAAGAGCGGGTGCCGGAACTATTTCTGAGTTATGCATCGCAAAGAAAGCGTGCATTTTTGTACCATCACCAAATGTGACTGAAGATCATCAGACTCACAACGCAATGGCTCTTGTGAATAAAAAGGCTGCTCTGCTTGTAGAAGACGCTGAAGCAGAGAAAAGATTAATGGATATAGCAGTAACACTTGCAGAGGACCCTAAAAGAGTTGCAGAGATGGAAAACAACATCTCTAGTCTGGCTTACAGGAACTCTGCGGAAATTATTGCAAAGGAGGTAATTAATTTAATTGTGAAGTAGTTATGAAACGTGTATATCTTTTGGGAATAGGTGGCATAGGAATGAGTGCACTGGCCAGATACTACAACCACGCCGGTTGCAAGGTAGCCGGTTATGACCGTACACCAAGCAAACTGACAACGGAACTTGAAGAAGAGGGAATTTCTGTTCACTTTGAGGACGATCCTGCCAATATCCCTTCCGAAATAAGAGATAATATTGAGAATACTCTAGTTATCTATACACCTGCGATCCCCGGTGACTTGAAAGAGTACAATTACCTTAAAGAGAAAGGGCACAGGATAATCAAACGTTCTGCAGTACTTGGCTTTATTGCTTCATCCAAAACTACACTCGCTGTAGCCGGAACGCACGGCAAAACAACAACCTCCACCCTTCTTGCACACATTTTCACTGCTTCAGGCACTGGTTGTACAGCGTTCCTTGGAGGCATATCAAAGAACTATCATTCAAACCTGCTGTTGGACAAAGGTGAATTTCTTGTTGCAGAAGCAGACGAATTTGACCGTTCATTTCTTCAGCTTTTCCCCGAAATCGCTGTCATTACATCTGCAGACGCAGATCATCTGGACATATATTCAAACCACCGGAACATACAAGATGCATTTCAGGAGTTCGCCGGACAAGTGAAGAAGGGTGGAATACTGATTGTAAAAAAGGGAATGGGACTTGATCTTTCAAGAGTGCAGGCGAAAAAAATTTATGAATACTCCTACAATACACCTTCCGATTTTTATGCATCTCACATAAGAGTGACAAACGGTGGATTCTTCACATTTGACCTGATTCATCCCGGAGGTGTTATCAAAGATTGTACTTTGGGTGTACCCGGATGGGTTAATGTAGAGAATGCCGTAGCTGCCTCAGCAGTGGCCCTGATGGCAGGTGTCCATCCCGAATCTGTTAAGAATGCACTAACATCGTTTGCCGGAGTGGAACGGAGGTTCGATATCCGCCTGAATACTCCTGTCTGTGCATACATAGACGATTATGCACACCATCCTAAAGAGATATCTGCAGCTATCAGTTCAATGCGGAATATTTTTCCGGGCAGAAAGTTGACAGCTGTTTTTCAACCGCATCTGTACACAAGGACAAGGGACTTCGCTCCTGATTTCGCCGAAAGCCTAAGCAAACTTGATGGATTGATCCTTCTGGACATATACCCCGCCCGGGAACTACCAATAGAGGGGGTGACATCAAGAATAATTTTTGACGCAGTAACGCTGGACGACAAGATATTGATTGATAAAAGTGAGTTAATGACCACTCTTGCGAACAGGGAGATAGATACACTTATCAGTTTCGGAGCCGGCGATATAGACAGGTTTATTGAACCAATAACCGCGTATTTGAAAAAGAGATACAATGTTTAAAAAGATATTAAAATATTTTGGTTACACACTGCTGTTTGCATCTATAGCAGCTTATCTGTTTTTTTCCACTGTTCTTACAAAAGAAAAAGAGGCAAAACAGGTATGCAAATCCATTAAGGTTACCATACTGGATAGTGCAGACAACCGGTTCGTAACAAAGGATGAGATAATTGAATTACTGAAAGTAGAAGGAATCACCCCGGAAGAAAGCAAGCTTAAGCATATCAATCAGCATTTTCTGGAGTGTATACTTAACAACCGCAATGCAATCAAAAGGACAGAGGTGAGCTATACACGGGAGGGGATCCTGAGAGTAGATATAAGGCAAAGGAGACCAATACTCAGGATTGAGACTGAAAACGGAGGTTTTTATATGGATGAGACTGCATATATTTTTCCGTTAGTAAGGACCTATACATCATATGTTCCGGTTGTTTCCGGAAACATCCCCCTTGCACTGGTTCAAGGACAAAGAGGAATGGCGAAAAAAAATGCAGACTGGGCACAGGATCTTAAGGAGCTGGGACTTTATCTGTACAGAGAAGAGTTCTGGAACTCAATGGTGGAACAGATATATATAGACGAAAAGGGTATTCTTCATCTTACACCACGAATTGGTGAGCAGGAGATAATTTTCGGACATCTGGACAATATTGAATATAAGTTTAAAAAACTATATGTCTTTTATCAGGAGGTTATTCCGACAGAAGGCTGGGAAAAGTACAAGACAATTGACTTGCAGTTTGGCAATCAGATAGTTTGTAAAAAAAGAGAAAATAAAACAAATAATAACTTAAATATATGAAAAGGTACATTGCAGCTATAGACCTTGGAACAACAAAGGTTGTGTCCCTGGTTGGAGAAAAGACAGATTCAGGCTATAAGATTGTATCATTCCGCGAAGCCCCTTCCAAGGGAGTCATGCGTGGTGAGGTCGTTAACATCCAGAATGTTCTTGATTCACTGATTCCTACAATAAAGGAGATAAAACAGGAAGACGGTATAGAGATAAGCGAAGTATATGTAGGAATAGCCGGACAGAACATCAAATGCAACACTGCAAGACACAGCAGGAACCGGGGAAAATCCGACGAACTCATATCTGACAAGGAGATAGAAGAGATGGAGCAGGATATGTTCAATTCACGTGTTTCTGCCGGAGAGAAAATACTGCATGTGATGCCTCAGTCATACAATGTTGATGATCATATTGGTGTAAAGGACCCTGTAGGAATGACAGGAACCCAGATAGAGGGTGACTATAAGATCTTTATTGGCAAAATCAACTCTGTAGAGCACAGTAAGCTTGTAATCAACAGGGCTGGTCTCATTCTGAAGGAACTTATTCTGGAACCGGTGGCATCTGCCCGTGCCGTACTCTCAGAAGACGAAATGGAACTAGGCGTAGCAATGGTTGACATGGGAGGTGGCACAACAGACCTCCTGATTTACGAGGATAACATTGTGCGCCATACCGCGGTAATACCATTTGGGGGCAACTCCATTACCGAGGACCTTCGTCAGGGATGTGGCGTGTCGTCCAGAAATGCAGAACAGATGAAGATTCAGTATGGCTCATGCTACAGTGAGTATGCACCCGAAAACAAAACCGTAATAATTCCCGGAATAGGTGGTCGCGAATCAAGAGAGGTGTCATTCCGTGTTATAGCTGGAATAATTGAAGCCCGCGTAGAAGAGATTATCGAAGCAATAATGTACGAAATTGAGAACTCGGGTTATCAGGATAAGATCCGTGCAGGTATAGTTATTACAGGTGGCGGATCACAACTTACAAACCTCTGTCAGTTTGTAAAATTCAAAACCGGATTCGATACAAGGATTGCCTCTCCCAATAATAGTATTACCTTTGACTCGTGCGAAGGAGTATGCAAACCAAGTTCTTCAACTGCTGTTGGCCTCATTATCAAAGGATTTGAAAGTGAAAAGAGTGCTAAACTGACCGCAGAACAAGAGCAACATGTGGCAACACTTTTCCCTAAGGAACAGATCCCTGAGGTAATCTCAGAAAAGGGGCAAAAAGGTCAATCAGACAGAAGGGAGAAGAGACATGGAAGCTTTATCAACCAGACTCTTGGGGTGCTTGGAGGCATATTTGACAACTCAGATAACGAAGCTTAACTAATATGAAAGAATATTTACCTGTAGACTGGGAGGCAAACCGGTCAATTATTAAGGTAATCGGCGTAGGCGGTGGTGGTGGCAACGCTGTAAATCAGATGTTCCGGCAGGGAATTCAGAATGTCGACTTCATGATATGCAATACCGACACTCAGGCGTTGGCTTCCAGTCCCATACCGGAGAAACTGCAACTAGGCAATGTCCTAACCAGAGGGTTGGGTGCCGGCTGCAATCCGGAGCAAGGTAAAAAAGCAGCAGTTGAGACAATCGACAAAATAAGGGAGATGCTACAGGGTACTACCGAGATGGTATTCATAACAGCAGGAATGGGTGGAGGTACAGGCACCGGTGCTGCACCTGTAATTGCAAAGGTTGCCAAAGAGCTCGGACTTCTTACCGTAGGTGTAGTAACCTTACCTTTCCGCGATGAGGGAAGCGAGTTCCTTAAAAGAGCCGTCCTTGGTATTAAAGAACTTGAAAAATATGTAGACAGCCTGCTGATAATCGACAATCAGAAACTATACAAGATATTCGGCGATTTAACCATTTTTGACGCTTTTCCAAAGGCCGACTCTGTCTTAAGCACAGCTGTAAAGGGAATAGCAGAGATTATCACCCGTCCGGGGTTCATAAATGTAGACTTCGCAGATGTAAGGATGGTTATGAACAACAGCGGCATGGCTCTTATGGGAAGTGGTACCGCAAGTGGCGATAACCGGGCAATAAGAGCAGTAGAGGAGGCCTTCTCCTCCCCTCTTCTCAACGACTTCGACCTTACAACTGCAAAGAGTGTACTTGTAAATATAACATCCAGCAAGGACCACGGCCTCACTATGGCTGAACTCTCGCAGATTATGGACTACATAAAGGAATTCACCGGCAACAATCCGGAGAATTTCAAACGAGGGGTGGTTTGTGACCCTTCAATCGAGGATGCTATAAGTGTAACAGTTGTTGCAACCGGCTTTGACATGAACTCACTACCTCAAATCTCCTCTTCCGGAGGTAAGATTGTTGAATCGGTAGTACTAGGTAGCGATGGAAGCGGCAATCATTCAGGCTCTTCATCATATTCAGAAGAGTTGTTCTCTTCATCGGCAGGGCTTCCTGTTAACCGTACCCCAGCTCCTGTTACACGAAAAGAGCAGGTTACCGCTCCTGCTGTCAAGAAAAACAAACCGGCCTTGATTATTGAATCGGGTGAAAATATATCTGACCTTGAATCTCAGCCAGCCTATATACGCAAACAGATGAAAATAAATCAAAACAACGGTATTGCAGGCCGACAGGCAGATTCTAGAGAGAGCAGCACATTCAGATTGGAAGAGGTAGATGGCAAACAGCATCTGTTATCAGACAATTCATATATCCATCAAACACAAGATTAAGTAATTATGATCAGAAAGACAAGGGTCCGTTTCGCTCCAAGTCCAACCGGGCCTCTGCATATAGGAGGTGTAAGGACAGCATTGTACAACTACCTTTATGCAAAACAAAGAGGGGGAGATTTTCTCCTCAGAATCGAAGATACAGACTCCCAAAGGTTTGTTCCGGGAGCAGAAGAGTACATAATTGAAGCATTGGCTTGGTGTGGTATCTCTCCCGACGAAGGTGTGGAGAACGGTAAAATAGTCGAAGTTGCAACCGAAAAACATTCTCACGCACCTTACAGGCAATCCCAAAGAAAGCATCTCTATCGCAAATACGCAGAAGAACTAGTAAATAAGGGCTATGCATACTATTCATTTGACTCATCAGAAGATCTGGAGGCGTTGAGAAAAGATGCAGAGGCAAAGGGAGAGACGTTTATATACAACCATACTACAAGGGATGCTCTTTCCAACTCACTCAGATTCTCACAGGAAGAGACAATAAAGCGATTAAACGACACGAACGAATGGGTTGTCCGTTTCAAGATGCCTGAGAACCGTATTGTTAAGATGAAGGACCTTATTCGTGGAGATATTGAGGTCAATTCCGGAACACTGGACGACAAGGTCCTGTGGAAAGCAATTGATGAACTCCCTACATATCATCTGGCAAACATTGTAGACGATCACCTTATGGAGATAACCGAGGTTATCAGGGGAGAGGAGTGGTTACCATCATTACCGCTTCACTATCTTTTATATGAGGCATTCGGATGGCAGGATTCACAACCTCAGTTTGCCCATCTTTCACTTCTTCTTAAGCCCGACGGCAAAGGAAAGCTCAGCAAAAGAGACGGCGACCGTTTAGGTTTCCCAGTTTTCCCACTTGAATGGACAAATGAACAAGGTGAAACATCCAGAGGTTACCGCGAGGACGGATACTTTCCCGAGGCTTTCATAAATCTGCTTGCCTTTCTTGGATGGAACCCGGGTACTGAACAGGAGTTATTCTCTCTTGAAGAGCTTACAGAGGCATTTTCATTAGAGAGGGTAGTAAAGTCAGGAGCAAAGTTCAATCCCGACAAAGCCAGATGGTTTAATCAGGAATATCTAAGAATGAAAAGCACACAGTCACTTGTTGACTACTTCAAACCAGTACTTCTGAGCAAGGGTATAGACAAGAATGATGCATATATAGCAAAAGTGATTGACCTTATTAAAGAGAGAGCCGTTTTTGTAAATGAATTCTGGACTCTGTCCGATTATCTTTTTGTTGCACCATCTTCATATGACCAGGTCGTAAAGACTAAATTCTGGAAAGAGGAGACGCCGGCTGTCATTAAAGTAATCAGCGAGATGCTGGAAGGGTTCGAGCCTTTTACAAAAGAAGCACTTGATCCTGCACTATCTTCTTTCATTAAGGAGAAAGGGTATCAGATGGGATCGGTGATGAATATTCTAAGACTATTCCTGGTTGGGGAGTCCAAAGGTGCAGGTGTTGCAGATATAATGACACTTATAGGGAAGAGAGAGACTCTCTCCAGAATTGAAAAAGGGTTGACAGCCTAGGCTATCCCTCTTAGCTTTTTCTCCCACCTCCAGGCAGAGGCAAGAACATCCTCAATTGGTGTAGTTGCTTTCCAGCTCAGAACCTCATTGGCCCGTGCCGGATCGGCCCAGACTTGTTCCACATCTCCTGCCCTGCGGCCTGTTATTCTGTATGGAACATCAACTCCGGTAGATTTTTTGAAAAGGTCAATGAGTTCAAGAACAGAGAGTCCCGTTCCTGTACCAAGGTTAAAATACTCAATATTGTCTTTCATTTCACCGGATTTGTCCAGTAGTCTCTCCATTGCGGCAACATGCGCCTTTGCAAGGTCACAAACATATATGTAATCCCGTATGCACGAGCCGTCGGGTGTTGAATAGTCGTTCCCGTAAACACTAAGGACATCACGAAGTCCCGCAGCTGTCTGTGTAATATAAGGTAACAGATTCTGAGGCACACCCCTTGGAAGCTCCCCTATCAATGCAGATGGATGTGCTCCTATTGGATTAAAGTATCTCAGCAGTATAACGTTCAGTTTGTCTTTGTAGGCCATTGCACTGTCTTTCAGAATATCTTCACAAATCTGCTTTGTCCTTCCATAAGGCGACGTTGCAGGTTGCAACGGGGCTTTCTCACTAACCGGAAGATTCTCCTTTGCCGGTTGACCATATACGGTACAAGATGAGGAAAAGACAATTGAAGACTTTCCCTGCCTGTTCATAAGTTCTATAAGATTGACCAGAGAGAAAAGATTGTTTTTATAATACATTAACGGTTTTTCAACGCTCTCTCCTACTGCTTTATAGGCAGCAAAGTGAATTGCCGCCCTAATATCTGAGTGTTTCTCAAAAAGCTTTTCAAAAGCATCATAATCCGAACAGTCAACTTCTTCAAAGAGAGGCCTTTCACCCGTTATTTTCTCAATTCCGTCAAGAACATCAGGTGAAGAGTTAGAGAAGTTGTCCGCAAGTAAAACCTCATATCCTGCATTGAACAGCTCAACTGCAGTATGGGCACCGATATACCCTGTTCCCCCGGTTACCAACACCTTTGCTTTTTTCATAATTGAGATTGTTAATTATAATTTGTAGAAGTCAGATATAGCCTTGCATATTGTTACCTGGTCCTCATCTTTCAGCTCTGTATGCATTGGCAGCGACAGTACCTGATCCGCCAGATATTCCGAATTGTTTAACGGCACCCTTATCTCCGAAATCTTTCCAAATGCTCTCTGCTTATTCAGAGACATTGGGTAATAAATCGTAGAAGTAATTCCATTTTCAGCCAGGTATTGCTTGAGTTCATCACGTCGGCCCTTCACCTGAATAGTAAACTGATGGTATACATGTGTAGAGTTTTCTGACTCTTCCGGCACAATAATGCCATCAACTCCTTTGAGAAGTTGCTTATATCTCTGTGCAAAGCCATACCTTGCTGCAGAATATTCATTTAAATGGGTTAGTTTTACATTAAGAATCGCCGCCTGAATTGTATCAAGCCTTGAATTACAGCCAATTATATCATGAAAATATTTCACCTTCTGTCCGTGGTCGGTAACCATTCTTATTTTTGAGGCAAGCTCCTTATCCTGGGTGAAGATGGCCCCTCCGTCTCCGTAACATCCTAGATTCTTTGTCGGAAAAAATGATGTACATCCAATATGCCCTATTATTCCCGAATAAATCTCACTGCCATCTTTGTAGGTATATTTTGCCCCAAGTGCCTGTGCATTGTCTTCTATGACATAGAGGTTGTATCTGCCGGCAATCTCCATTATCCGCTCCATGTCGCTGATTTGGCCAAAAAGATGGACCGGAACTATTGCCTTTGTTTTATCAGTTATCGAAGGTTCGATGTCTTCAACTTTTATATTGAATGTTTTAGGATCTACATCTACAAGAACCGGTACAAGACCCAATAACCCGACAACCTCTGCAGTAGCTGCATATGTAAATGCCGGCACAATAACCTCATCTCCCGGTTTAAGCTCCAGAGCCATCATTGCAATCTGTAGTGCATCTGTACCATTGGCACAAGCTATCACATACCTGGAATTGAGATATTCAGCAAGTTTGACTTCGAATTCTGTAACCTCTTTGCCATTTATAAAGTTTGTATTATCGAGGACCTGCTGTATCGCTGCGTCTATCTCAGGTTTTATTTTTTTGTACTGACCCTTAAGGTCTAACATTGGAATTGCCATGTGTTTATTTAAGATTTTACTTATGCAAATGTATAAATATTCTTTCCTACTACAATAAATAACTACCTTTGCACAATATGATTACTAATGACAGATATATTGGAATAGCTTCCGACCATGCCGGGTTTGAACTCAAGGAGATCCTCAAAAAAGAGCTCTCCGTAATGGGTTATCAGGCAAAGGATTTTGGCACAAACTCTTCCGACAGTATGGATTATCCCGATGTTGCCCATCCGCTGGCAGAGGCAGTAGTAAAAGGAGATGTAGCAGCGGGCATTGCTATATGTGGGTCCGGAAACGGCATAAGCATGACAGTCAACAAACATCAGGGAATAAGGGCCGCTCTGTGCTGGACAACAGAAATTGCATCTTTAGCAAGACAACACAACAACGCAAACATTTGCTCCCTGCCGGCAAGATTTATCTCAGAAGAACTCGCAAAGGAGATCATGCATACATTTCTTTCAACAGATTTTGAAGGAGGAAGGCACCTTGCGCGAATTAATAAAATCAACTGCTAAGGATGTCTTTCTACACAATTGCAAAAGAAAATTGCAACAAGTCTCTAGTTCGAAATTTTGACGAATACCCTCATGGTGTCGTAATTTCGGTAGACAAGCCCTATGGCTGGACATCTTCCGATGTTGTCAGAAAAATCAAATTCAGGGCCCAGCGCTTTTTCGGTGTTAAAAACATTAAGGTAGGACATGCAGGAACCCTTGACCCTTTGGCTACAGGTGTTCTGATTATTTGTCTTGGGAAAGCGACAAAACTTGCAGAAATGCTTCAGGCACAGGAGAAGGAATATGTGGCAGGAATTACTTTCGGTTGCACCACTCCTTCCTTCGATCTTGAAAAAGAGATTGACGCATACTATCCCTTTGAGCATATTACAATTGATTCAGTAAAATCCATCCTTCCCGGATTTATAGGGGAACTGGACCAAATCCCGCCCGTATTCTCTGCTAAACAGGTCAACGGAAACAGATCGTATGAGCTTGCTCGGGCAGGGGTAGAAAAAGAGCTGAAGCCTTCAAGGATAACAATTTACGCTCTTGAAGCAATCTCTTATATAACACCGGTATTAACCCTAAGAATAAGATGTAGTAAAGGGACTTACATCAGGTCTGTTGCACGCGACCTGGGTATAGCACTGGAAAGCGGTGCTCACCTTTCCGATCTTGTAAGAACATCGTCCGGAGGTTTCTCCGTAAAAAACAGCGTTACATTAGAGGATCTTGAGAATCTTATGAAAATAGACTAAATTATCATAGCGACGAAACATTTTCCATATTCATACGTATAATAATAAGTTTGTCAAATTTTATATATGAAATTATCACAGTTTAATTACCCGCTTACTCCCGATCATATTGCAAAATATCCGGCCAAGTATCGCGATGAATCGAGATTATTAGTACTTCACAAAAAAAGTGGAGAAATTGAGCATAAAATCTTTAAAGATCTTTTGGAATACTGTTCCATTGACGATGTCTTCATTTTCAACAATACCAAGGTTTTCCCTGCAAGATTAAATGGGAACAAGGAGAAGACAGGAGCTGAGATTGAAGTGTTTTTACTGAGAGAGTTAAACAGCGAACAAAAGTTGTGGGATGTACTGGTTGACCCGGCCAGAAAAATCAGAATTGGCAACAAACTTTATTTTGGAGACAACGATAACCTTGTTGCAGAGGTAATTGACAATACTACATCACGAGGCAGAACTTTAAGGTTCCTTTTTGACGGCACACATGATGAGTTCAAGGCGACATTATTTAAACTTGGAGAGATGCCAGTACCCAAGTGGATAAGGAGTAAGGCGGAGAGCATAGATAATGAAAGATATCAGACAATCTATGCAGAACATGAAGGAGCTGTAGCAGTACCTGCTGCAGGGTTACATTTTAGCAGGGAACTTCTTAAAAGAATGGAGATAATGGGGGTAAACTCTACCAATATAATACTTCATATGGGTCTTGGCCACTTCCGTACCGTTGATGTAGAGGATCTTTCAAAACATAAAATGGATTCAGAACAGGTTATAATTACAGAAGATTCTGCTAACCTCATAAACAACACTAAGGCAAACGGGAAAAAAGTCTTTGCCGTAGGAGTAACTGTCTTAAGAGCTATTGAAACATCTGTAACAACACATGGTCAGCTTAAGCCATATAACGGATGGACCAATAAGTTCATTTTTCCTCCATACAGTTTCTCGATTCCCGATGCTCTCATCTCAAATTTTCAACTTCCTCAGTCAACCATGCTTATGTCTGTAGCTGCATTTGGTGGTTTTGAAACCGTTATGCGTGCCTACAACACTGCACTTAAGGAGGGCTATAAGTTTGGTACATATGGAGATGCAATGTTGATAATATAACAGATTTCTCTTTCTGTTATTTAATTATCCTTTTTTAGAATATTTATTTTCGGTTTTATACAGGCAGCTGATGAGTTTTCATCAGCTTTGCTTTATGTATCCCGATGAATTGGTTTATATAGTAGCACTGAATAAAGTTTTCAGGTACAACCCTAAAGTCTCAAATTTCCTGCTCAGGGAGTTCGGGTCCGCAGAAGCCATTTTCAGACTCGACAAGTCTGTGTTGATGGAAATCTTCAACAAGAGATATCGTTTTTTTGATCAGCTTTCCGACAGTAGTATCTTATTTTGGGCAAAAGAGGAGATCTCCTGGGCCGAGTCAAAAGGGGTCAGGATTATACATATAAATGACAATGAATACCCTGAGTCACTGAAGGAGTGCTTCGATCCTCCTCTTATCCTATATCTCTATGGAGATGCAAATCTCAATCAGGAGAAAATCATATCAATAGTAGGGACAAGAATGTCCACTAAATATGGCACCGAGTGTTGCAGGAAAATAATCAGGGAACTGCTTGATTATGGCTGCTCACCGGTAATAGTAAGCGGTCTTGCATATGGAGTGGATATTGCTTCACATAAGGCCGCACTTGAGTACGGATTGAGTACGGTTGCTGTTCTTCCCAACGGGTTGGACCGCATTTATCCTTCTGCACACCATGAAATAGCAAAAAAAATATCCAGACAAGGGGCAGTTTTATCAGAATTTCCCAGGGCAACGGAGTCGCTGAAAATTAACTTCATACAGAGAAACAGGTTGATTGCCGCCCTTTCAAAAGCTACTATCGTAATTGAGTCGAGAGAAAAGGGAGGGGCACTTATAACGGCAGAACTGGCCCAGTCATATTCAAGGGAGGTATTCGCCCTTCCGGGTCGTATTTCAGACCCTATCTCCTCTGGTTGCAACAACCTGATATTTCGTAATATTGCAAACATATTCAGCTCAACGAAGGATTTTATCTCTTTTATGGGATGGAGCACTGAAAATAAAGACATTACAAAAAATGAAAAACAATTGTTTTACTCCGGAAGTCCGGAAAAAGAAAAAATATTAGTAGCTTTAAGGACTAATTCCGAGCTCAGTTTTGATGAAATACTCTTTATAACCGGAGCCAGAATACAGAGTCTTTGCGAAAGTCTTCTGGAGCTGGAACTTGAAGGTTATATTAATTCACTGGCCGGCAAAAGATATAGTTTAGCATAATATTAATGACTCAATTCATTGACTCTCATATTCATCTTTACGACACAGAGTATGATTCGGATTTAGATGACGTAATCTCAAGAGCGAAAGCTGCAGGTGTTGACAGATGTATTTTACCTGCCATTGACTCTGACACACATGACAAGATGGTTAACCTTGCAAAGCTCCTCCCCGGTTTTGCCTTCCCTTGCGTTGGATTACATCCTACTTCTGTGAACGACGGCTGGGAAAAAGAACTTTCTAACATACATGAGAATATTACTCGCAATGTATTTTACGCTGTGGGTGAGATTGGCATGGACGGCTACTGGTCAAAGGAGTTTATGAAGGAACAATCCTTCGTTTTCGAAAAACAGATTGAGCTTGCTGTTCACAAGGGTCTTCCTGTAATAATCCATTCCCGTGATGCCACTGACGAAATTTTCAAGGTGCTTGAAAGGACTGCGCATCTTGGGGTAAAAGGCGTTTTCCATGCATTCTCCGGCAGCTATGAAACCTATCTACGTATAAAAGAAATGGGAAGTTTTAAGTTTGGCATCGGGGGTGTCATAACATTCAAAAACGCTTCTCTTGCTAAAGTTGCTGCAAAAATGGACTTGCAGGACATTATTCTCGAAACCGATGGCCCATGGCTCACACCTGCACCATTCAGGGGAAAAAGGAACGAACCATCATACATCTCCTTAATAGCAGAAAAACTTGCAGAAACAAGGGGCTGTTCTGTTGAAGAGATAGCAGCTGTTACTACAAAAAACGCAGAAACACTTTTTAATATATAAAAAATGAACTCGTCAATACTACTAATATACACCGGAGGGACAATCGGCATGAAACAAGACCCCGAGAGCATGGCTTTGGTCCCCTTCAATTTTAACCAAATAATGGAAGAGGTGCCTGAACTGAAAAAATTCGGGTTCAGGATAGATTCCCACTCGTTTGATCCTCCTGTCGACTCATCTGAGATTCAAACTGATTTTTGGGTTGATCTGGCAAATCTGATAAAAAATAATTACTTAAATTATGATGGGTTTGTAATACTACATGGTACCGATACAATGTCTTTTTCTGCCTCTGCATTAAGCTTTATGCTTGAAAACCTTGAGAAGCCAGTAATTTTCACCGGCAGTCAGCTTCCTATAGGAATGCTAAGGACCGACGGCAAGGAAAATCTTATCTCATCTATAGAAATTGCTGCAGCCAAAGATGAAAACGGACATGCTATGGTTCCTGAAGTCTGTATATATTTTGAAAGTCAGCTATACAGAGGTAATCGTACCACAAAATACAATGCTGAAAATTTCCGTGCTTTCAAATCGGCAAACTATCCATGTCTCGCCGAGGTGGGAATACATATTAAATACAACAAAGGATTCATTTCATATCCTAAAGAGTGGGGCAAAAAAATTACTGTTAATACAAAACTGAGTACAGATGTTGCAATTCTTAAGATATTCCCCGGAATTACACGTAATGTAGTTGATAGCTTTCTAAATATTAAGGGCTTACGTGCAATAATAATTGAGACCTATGGTTCAGGGAATGCACCAACCAAAAGATGGCTGATTGATCTTCTTGAAGGCGCGATAAAGAGAGGATTGATTATACTGAACGTCTCTCAATGTCATGCAGGAAGAGTCGATATGGATGCATATTCAACAGGAATTCTGCTAAAAAGAATTGGTGTCGTAACGGGTAATGACAGCACTACAGAAGCCGCTATTACTAAACTATTTTTTTTGCTTGGACAAAGCAGTGATATTCTTTATATTAATGCTTTTCTCACAAAAAATATGAGAGGAGAAATAACAATCAGTTAGTGAATATTAAATATTCTTTTTAAATTGCACGATAATTAACGATAGTTTAGAAACAAATAACTATTTAAAATACATTGTTTAATACTTTAATCATTCAAAAATTTATGAAAAAATTTTTCATGTTTTTGGCAGTAATGGGTTTTATGGCCATTTCTGCTCAGTATGCTGCTGCTCAGACACAGGAACCTGCTGCTGCCACAACAACTACTGTTTCTGACCAGACTGTTCAACAGGAGATCCCCATCCACCAACAGTTAAAAGCAAAATTTATTGAGGGTGGTGCTGGTTTCATGGCATCAATCCTTATAGTTTTTATTCTTGGTCTTGCAATTGCAATTGAAAGAATCATTTACCTTAATCTCTCAACTACAAACACTGAGAAATTGCTATTAGGTATTGAAGAGGCTCTTGCTTCAGGCGGAAAAGAAAAAGCTCTTGAAGTTTGCCGTAATACAAAAGGTCCTGTTGCTTCTATTTTCTATCAGGGTATCTCACGTATGGATGAAGGTGTTGAAGTTGTTGAAAAATCAGTAGTTTCTTATGGTGGAGTACAAATGAGCCAAATGGAAAGCGGTCTTACCTGGATCTCTCTTTTCATTGCTACTGCTCCCATGTTAGGATTCCTTGGAACAGTTATCGGTCTTATTCAGTCTTTCGATGCTATCGAAGCTGCCGGTGACATTTCTCCAAACGTTGTAGCCGGTGGTATGAAAGTAGCTTTGATTACAACAGTAGGTGGTCTAGTTGTAGGTATTATCCTTCAGATCCTTTATAACTACATTGTATCTAAAATTGACTCTATTGTTATCTCTATGGAAGATGCATCTATTTCGCTTGTCGATATCCTCGTAAAAGCTAAAAAATAATAACTATGTCAAAATTACTTAAATACTTACTATATATACTGTTTGCAATATCGATAGTATTTATCATAGGTTTCTTCGTTGATCAGGATACTATGCTTGATTCTCTCCTATATTACACATATGTGCTTGTAGGAATATCATTTCTGGCAATTATTCTCCTTCCTCTGATCAACCTGGCCAAAAATCCTAAAGGGCTAAAGAAAATGCTTATGACTCTTGTTATTGCTGTAGTTTTTATCGGAATAGCATATTTGCTCTCTTCCGGTGATCCTCTGCTGGTGAAGATAAATGTTGAAGCGTCAGAAAACGTACTTAAACTTACAGATACAGGACTTATACTGACATATATCCTTTCAGCCGGTGCCTGCCTGGCAATTATTTCCGGTGGGATTGTTAAAATCGCAAGAAACCGCTAGTATTAATTGAATAAAAAATAATAAAAAGATATGGCTAGACCAGCACAGCAACTCCCATCGTCCTCATTGGCCGATATTGCATTCATGGTTCTCATATTCTTTCTTTTGGTATCCACAATGGATCAGGATCTGGGATTACAGCGTCGTCTGCCTCCTATGCCTGACCCTAACCAGAAAGCTGACGACGTACAGATTAAACGTCGTAATATGTTGATTATCAAACTAAACGAAGCAGACCGTCTGCTTGCAGGTGGGTCACAGATTGATGTCAGCATGCTCAAGGATAAGGCAATGGAATTCCTACTTAACAGTGCGAATGACGAAAATTTGCCTGAAAGGGAGGTAAAGACAATTGAAGGTTTTGGGTCCTATCCTGTTTCAAAAGGTGTAATTTCTCTTCAAAATCATCGTGGTACAAGTTATGAGGCTTATCTTAAGGTTCAGAACGAACTTGTAAAGGCCGTTAACGTAATCCGCGATGAATTTGCGATGGCTAACTTCGGAAAGGTTTACATTAACCTTGATGAAGATAAGCAACGTATAGTAAGAGAGGCTATTCCTCAGAATATTTCTGAGGCAGAACCAAAAGATACAGGTAGAAAGAAATAAAAAAAACAGAAAAGAAATGGCAAAATTTTCAAGAAAAAGTAAAGGAGGAACTCCGGAACTGAGCACCTCATCACTTGCGGATATTGTGTTCATGATTCTCCTGTTTTTTATGGTTACTACCAGTATGAGACAGACAGAAAGAATGGTTGTTATAAAGATGCCTGAAGCCTCAGAAATAGCAAAGCTTGAAAGAAAGGACCTTTCTGCGTATATATTTGTCGGCACCCCAATGCCTAATTTACAGGCACAGTATGGTAACGACTCTCGTATCCAGTTAAACGATTCATTCAAGACCATTGACGACATCCGCGACTTTATTGCTGCTGAGCGTGAAACCCTCAGTGAGGCTGACCGTCAGTTTATGACAGTATCCATCAAGGCAGACGAAACTGTACGTATGGGTATTATTTCAGATATCAAACAAGAGCTAAGGAGAACTTCTGCTCTTAAGATAATGTATGCGGCCAGAAGGTCGGCCCCGGTACAATAACGGTTTAAACGTAATTTTCATGTAAAGGGTGCTTTCTATAAACAATAGGGCACCCTTTCTTGTATATAAGATAAATAATATTTAACATGAAGAAGAGCTATATCATCATTTCTCTAGTTGTGTTTTTTACAACACTCTCTCTTAATACATATGCCCACAAGGATAGACCAGACAAACCCAAATATGTTTTTTTGTTTATAGGTGATGGTATGGGATTTTCGCAAATCTCTTTAACAGAAGCATACCTTGCAACCCAAAAGGGGAAGATCGGGAGCGATCCTGTTACTTTTACAAAATTTCCTGTTATGGGAATGGTTACAACTCATTCTGCCAATTCGTTCATTACTTGTTCATCTGCTGCAGGGACGGCCATTTCTACAGGCTTTAAAACAAATAACCTGATGCTGGGGGTAGATCCTGACACAAACAAACTGACCAGTCTAACATACAAAATACATAACAAAGGTATACCCATAGGTATCATAAGTACTGTCACAATAGATCATGCTACTCCGGGAGCATTCTATGCAAATAGTACTGCCCGCAGCAGTTACTACGACATCGCAATGCAAATTCCGAAAAGTGGCTTTGAATTTTTTGGAGGAGGGGGATTTCTTAAACCTGATGGTGACAAAGGTGATAAGACAAATATGTACAATGTACTTGAAAACAATGGCTATACTGTTGTAAGAGGAATTAAAAACCTGTCATATAAAAAGCAATCTGAAAAAATTGCCCTTTTTCAGGAAGTTGGTAAAGAGAAGGATCTCCCTTTTGCCATTGACAGAAAAGATGGGGATCTTTCATTAAAAGAGATTGTATTTGCTGCAATAGATCATTTATACTCAAAGAAGGGCTTTTTCATTATGGCAGAAGGGGGAAAGATAGACTGGGCTGCTCACAGTAACGATGCTAAGACAACCGTACTCGAAATTCTTGATTTTGCAGAAGCCATAGATATTGCATATCAATTCTATCTTAAACACCCAAAGGAAACCCTTATAATTGTAACATCTGACCATGATACAGGAGGAGCCAGTCTTGGCAGAGATAAAGGAGACGAACTTAAACTTAACGAATTGAACAACCAGAAAGCTTCCTTTGCCGAATATAAGAGTGATGCGGAAAAATTCAATAAGGAGAAGTATGAAACCTTCATGGGTTTAAGTAAAGCTGCAAAGGTTGGCTGGACAACAACATCTCATCTTGGCAATGCCGTTCCGATATTCTCTATCGGTTCTGGTAGCAGAAGCTTTTCCGGAAGAATGGATAATACTGAAATTCCAAGAAAAATACTTTATTTGATGAATATCGAGTTTTAAATTAAACTAAACCTGAACGATGAGAAAAATTACCTGTCTGTTATTATCTCTGTTAGTTATTTCTGTTTCATTCTCACAGAGTTCTCCCAAAAGAGAGTTCCGCGGTGCGTGGATACATACCGTTGGAAATGCACAGTTCAAAACAATGAGTACCGACTCTATAAAGCTATTGTTCATAAACACATTGAACAATTTCGAGAAGGCTGGCATAAATGCCGTTATTTTTCAGGTAAGACCACAGGCAGATGCGTTTTACATGTCCAAGATTGAGCCATGGAGCAGATTTCTGGCCGGTGAACAGGGTAAGGCACCTGATCAGCTTTGGGATCCTCTTCAGTTCATGATTGAAGAGGCTCATAAAAGAGGGATGGAACTACATGCATGGTGCAATCCTTACAGGGTCACATCAAGCGAAAAGGAGCAGTTGTGCCCCGATCACTTGTACTTTAAAAGACCCGAGTTATTTAAAAAATATGGAAAACAGCTTTACTTCGATCCGGGGGAACCAGACGCCATAAAGCATACAGTAAATGTAATAGCTGATATTGTTTCTCGCTACGACGTAGACGCTATCCATTTTGACGACTATTTCTATCCATATCCTGTTGCCTTTGAAGAATTTCACGATGACGCATCTTTTGTTAAATATGCTAAATCACAGGGCTTTGAATACTGGCAAAAAGGTGACTGGCGCAGAAACAATGTGGCGACGCTAATCAAAGCGTTGAATGATACTATCAAGGCTATCAAACCATGGGTTAGATTCGGGATCAGCCCGTTTGGAATTCACAGGAATTTAAAAGACACTCCTGACGGAAGCGGTAGTAAGACAAATGGATTGTCAAACTATGAGGCACTGTTTGCCGACGTTCCATTATGGATACAAAAAGGATGGATAGATTATAATGTCCCTCAGATTTACTGGAAGATAGGACATCCTGCGGCAGACTATAAAACGCTTATAGAGTGGTGGAGCAGCTCAAATTTTGGTTGTCAATTGTATATAGGGCAAAATATTAGCACATTCAGCGAAACAGATTTGGATAACCCGCAAAAAACTCAATTTGAGGCTAAAATGAAAATGGTAAGAGAACTTCCAAATGTCGATGGCAATGTGTGGTGGCCCGGCTGGAGCCTCAACAACAATCCATTTGGTTTTACTGACAGTCTTATAAACAAGTATCAGAAACACCCTGCCCTTATACCTGCATATAGCACACTTGACAGTATAGCTCCTGTACCGGTTACCAAAATATCCCGAAAAGGAAAAATGCTTGTATGGAACCATAGTTCAGGAAACGATAAAATGCAGGAGGCTGCCTTCTATGCTGTCTACAGGTTCCCTAAAGGAGCCGCTGCTGATCTTAACAATAGCGAATACCTTGTCAAACTTGTTGCAGAACCAAAATATATGTTACATATAGGTAAAGGAAAGAAAAACCGTTATCAGTACATCATAACTGCCATAGACAAGTGTTGGAACGAAAGCACCCCTTCGAAGGTAGTTGAAGTGAGAGAATAGCCACTTTTATTATTGTCATTTCTTATCATTTGAGTAACTTTACCGAGTTAAATTATTATCAGAGGTTAAAATGGAAAGCAAAAAAAGAGTAAAGATCTCCGAATTACTGAAAAAAGAGGCCGGTACAGATGTGCTGGTAAAAGGATGGGTAAGAACAAAACGTGGGAACAAAAATATTTCTTTTGTTGCTCTTAACGATGGTTCAACAGTAAATAATATTCAGATCGTCTTTGATATGAGCAAATTTATCGAGGATCAGCTAAAGGGAGTTACTACAGGTGCCTGTCTCGCTGTTGAAGGTGCTTTGGTTTCTTCGGTAGGTAGTGGACAAAGTGTGGAAATACAGGCTAATTTGCTGGAGATCTACGGATCGGCAGACCCTGAGACATATCCGCTTCAAAAAAAGGGTCACAGTATGGAGTTCCTAAGGGAGATAGGTCATCTTCGTCCCAGAACAAATACATTCGGTTGCATTTTCCGCATAAGACATGCCATGGCATTTGCAATTCACAAGTTTTTCAATGATAAAGGATTTTTCTATCTTCATACACCAATAATAACTGCATCCGATGCTGAGGGAGCAGGTGCAATGTTTCAGGTGACAACTCTCGATCTTAACAATATCCCAAAAAATCCGGAAGGAGGAGTTGACTACTCCGACGACTTTTTCGGAAAATCAGCAAACCTTACTGTAAGCGGACAGCTGGAAGGTGAACTAGGGGCATTAGCATTAGGCGAAATATATACATTTGGCCCTACATTCAGGGCAGAAAATTCCAATACGCCAAGACATCTGTCTGAATTCTGGATGATTGAACCTGAGATTGCTTTCTACAATATAAAGGACAATATGGACCTTGCGGAGGAGTTTATCAAATATCTTGTAAAGTATGCTCTTGACAATTGTGCAGATGACCTTAAGTTCCTTAATGACATGTTTGACAAGGAATTGATTGAGCGTCTGCAAAGCGTTATAGACACAGAGTTTGTAAGGCTCAGCTATACCGATGGAGTGGAGATACTTATGAAGTCCGGGCAAAAATTCGAATACCCTGTGTCCTGGGGTACTGACCTTCAGAGCGAGCATGAGAGATATCTTGTAGAAAAACACTTTAAAAAGCCTGTCATTTTAACTGATTATCCTAAGGAGATAAAGGCATTCTACATGAAGCAAAACGATGACGGTAAAACCGTGAGGGCCATGGATGTTCTTTTCCCGAAAATCGGAGAGATCATTGGAGGTTCTCAAAGAGAGGAGTCGTTGGAGAAGCTTGAACGAAGAATAAAGGAACTGGAAATGGGTACTGAATCACTCTGGTGGTACATTGAGACCCGTAAATTTGGATCTGCCCCGCATTCAGGATTTGGTCTTGGTTTTGAAAGACTTCTTCTTTTTGTAACCGGCATGTCAAATATTCGTGACGTAATTCCTTTCCCAAGATCTCCTAAAAACGCAGAATTTTAAAACTTTATGCTGATAATTGGAATTGCCGGCGGTACCGGTTCCGGAAAAACAACGGTTGTAAAAGAGATAACCAAACTTCTGTCAAACAGTCAGGTGGTGGTAATACCACAAGATTCCTACTATAAAGACAACAGTCACCTGCCTCTTGAGGAACGGCTGGAACTCAATTTTGACCATCCAGAATCTATTGATTTCAAGCTTCTTGTAAAACATCTCCGCGAACTCAGGGCAGGCAAGGGTATTGATCAGCCTGTCTATTCCTATCTTACTTGCTTAAGGTCCACAACTGAAACTGTAAGAGTTGAGCCGGCACAGGTAATTATTGTTGAAGGAATTCTAATATATACCTGTCCTGAACTCAGAAGTTGCATGGATATAAAGGTATTTGTAGATGCTGATGCAGATGACCGCCTTTGCAGGGTTATCACAAGGGATTGCCTTGAAAGAGGCAGAACCGTAGGAAAGGTGTTGGAACGTTACGAAAAAACGGTAAAACCCATGCATCTTCAATTTATAGAACCCAGCAAGCGGTATGCCGATATCATAATTCCTCAGGGAGGGCATAATCAGGTTGCAATAGATATTCTTCTTGCGAGCATAGAGAAGGTGCTACACAGAAAATAATGTTTAACAAAGAGAATAATGTTGGTCTTTATCTTACCATAGCTGTCCATCTGCTGGTAATCATTATTCTATTGGCAACACGTATCGGTTTTGTTCTTAGTGAGGAAAACTCATTTGTACTCGATTTCGCTCAACAAGAGGCTGTCGAAAAACAGGAACAGGAGGCTCAACTGAAAGAAGAGGTAAGCAATGAACTTGACGAGTTACTATCCAGGAGCACAAACATACGGAACGTCGCAGTTGATGCCAGTCAAAAAAACAAGGCCCTTAAAGATGACCGCTTCAAAAATCCCAACCAGGTTTATGATGAGGCAAAGAGACTGCAGGATAAGCTAAATGCCTCCAAAAAAGAGGCCGAAGCTTATCAGGGAAGTGACGATGTTGCCGAACCGGCCAAGGAACAGAAAAAGAGCGAAACTTACAAAGGCCCCTCAGTTATCTCCTACTCTCTTGACGGACGCAAGGCAATGAGCCTTCCTATACCTGTATATAAATGTGTGGGAGGAGGTGATGTAAGTGTAGCTATCAGCGTAAACAGGAAGGGTTATGTTATAGCTGCATCAGTAATAACCAACTCATCATCATCTGATCGTTGTCTTCAGGATTATGCAATTAAAGCTGCGAAGTCGTCACGATTCACAGCCTCTTCCAGTGCACCGGAACGTCAGATTGGAGAAATTGTTTACCGGTTTATTTCTCAATAACCACCTTCATTACA
>Ga0074195_1001220_pt1 | contig 37885 bp, 45 predicted proteins | sample EPASupsiteHSE623_FD_64525 | JGI IMG/M metagenome (GOLD analysis project Ga0074195, IMG submission 64525) | Bioremediated contaminated groundwater from EPA Superfund site, New Mexico - Sample HSE6-23 | ecosystem: Environmental > Aquatic > Deep subsurface > Groundwater > Contaminated ...
ATTTCAAAAGTTCCGCCGATGATGTTGCATTATAAGATAAAGATATTGCCGCGCCTGCAGTTGGTTCGGTGCCTTTATTAGTAAGTGTAAACAATCCCTTTCCATCGGTTCCTGCATTCCCCGCAGCAACATTTGTGTGTGCAGCACTACCAGTAGCACCAGTTGACGAGGCATTTATTGTGCCTGCAACAGTACACGCACCTTGAGATTTTAGAATTATTATACTTCCCGAAGATGTTGAATTTGAAAAATTAACAATATGGCCTGACGAGAGATTTATAGAAGAATAATTTTTCACCAACACTTTTTCATTTCCTATATCTATTGTTGAACTCCCGGTAAGCACACCATCGGCCCCCGTCCCCAAAAACTTTGTCGCTCCATATACATTTCCTGTGAATGTCGATGTACCGGTTACATTTAGATTTGTTGAACTTATTGTTGTTGTGGTGCCACCAATAACTGTATTTCCTAATGTAGATGTTGCACTACTCGTGACGCCACCACTAAACGTGAATCCTTCAGTGAGATCCAAAAATCCTTGAGAAATTTTCCCATTCGATTTTGTGACCGGCACCGTCGATGTTGCGGTTGAAGTGGTATTGAATAAATTATTCTTTGGAATGAGTTGATATGTCGTCCCACCATATGAAGAGGTTGCGACTCCTGAGGTTGTCTCTGCAAGCGTCGCTATCTCTGAAATGCCCGGCACTGTCTCTGAAGCGGAAACACCGCCCGCCACAACTTGAGCGTCAACATATCCTTTGTGGGCCAACTGATCTGCTGAAGTCACATATCCAGGAGTTGTCGTCCCATATTTTATTACATTAGGGAACGTTTCGTTTCCATTTATTATTCTGAGTGCGATTGAAAGAGATGGATGGTCCGTTATCTTCACGCTTGCACCGCGTCTATGTGCTTTCTTTAATGCGCTTACCTCCAAATCTCCATCCACCGGATCGATTCCACGAATCATTGCAGTCACTGATGTTGATGAAGCGGTTCCACATACATATTCTTCAGAAGAAGAACCTTCATCCACCGCGAAACACGTGTATCCATTCAGTCCATTCCCTGCTGCGTCGGTACCTTTTACCAACGTCATTGATGTATCCGACGATGAGATACCTGTCGCAAGTGAAGTCTCAAATTTTGCCACCACAATAGGCACTGTGGCTCCTAAATTTTGATAAGAGTTGAGTTGATTTTTTATATCATTTACCTGTTCTACAATCTGAGTCAATTCAGAATCTGTGACCGGTGTCACTTGTGAATTATTTGTGATTCCCAATGCACCAGTGATTGAAAGTATTGTCCCGACTATTACCGACCCTATTTTTTGAAAAAATGTGTCTTGTTGAAAGATTGTGTTCATATATTTTTTTATTATAACATTTTTCGACGATTATTTATACATTGTATTTTGATGGAACCCTCGCTCCGTGAAGTGTGATATCAAAATATTCATACGATGATATCGACGCATACCCTATTCCAACGCCGACAAATCGAAGAGACGCGCGCTGAAATTTATCGACTATATTTCTCACTCGCATTTCTTTCATATAGTGATATGCGGTCACTACATCAGCAGAATTCCCGCCTCCGACTGGGAATTTTCCTATTGTAGTGGCCCCAACGGTCACCGCTTGAGAAACATCGACGTATGCGCCATCTCCTTCGATATCCCCAAGTTTTACATATGATCCATTATCAATGGATATCCATATTTCTATGGTTTTATCTGCTTGAATCTCTCCTTCGAAAATAAGTGAACGTGATTTTTTCAATTCACGAAGATCCATTTCATCGAGATTTGTATCGTAATAATTATCATTCTCAGCACCATTATCATCGAACCCGGAAAAGATTTCCAGGATGTTTTTCGAAAGCGAATCTCCGCAATGAAGAGCACCTCCATAGGTAAGAAACATTCTCGCATAGTAGTCAACAACATCCCACGATTTCCACAATTTGTTATACACAAGCACGCGGTTATTGACACCAACGTCGCTACTATCGACTGAATCTTTTGTTCTACACGAAATAAGAATAAAATCTCCAAACTCATATATCACTCCCTGATCGAATCGGTAGTCACTCAAATCGAAATTATTTGATATTGAAGTTGGAATCACTTCTGTAGATCCTGGATATATTTTTAACAATCGAATTTTTATATCCGATTCATCGCGATCATCAATGTAATAAATCCCGTCTCCGGTAGAAAGAGAGGCACGCTGATTCGGAATACCCGCCTTCTCGCGGAATACTTCGTTTGTCGCATTCGTATCATCATTCGTAAAATTAACGGCCCACGTTTTATCTTTATGAATACAATATTCAACATCGTTCAGTGTTTCCACATTCATCAATTCTCCTCCGTCTCCTTGTTGGAGATAAAATCCCTGTCCGGCAACACGTGTCGCTGATTCGGTAAAATCAGCAAGTCCTCCATTCGTTGAATCCTCCCATTGATAATCTACAAGCACACTTTGTGCAGTATCAGGTGCGGTATTGAATACAAGCGCGATCGCTCCCGTTGAATAATTTATCGTACCGGTTCCTCCAAGATTTGATGTAAGTGTTCCGTCCCTGTTGTCGGTAAATGTTTCTGTCGCTCCACCCACTACTTGCGCGTCAATCACAAGCGCAAAACACGTTCGTATTCCTGTGACTGCCGCAAGTGTCCCGGAAAAACTTTTAGTTGAGGCATTTCCGGTCCCCAATACTTCATTGGTTACTGTTGTATAATTCATCGCGTCGATATACGAACCCCTGAATCCGGCGGGATCTTCGAGTTTCCCCCATAAAACAATTCGATTCTTTTTTATTTTTATATATCCTTTGTGATTCTTCGCCGCGCTGTAATTGTCTTTTGCACCGGGGGCCACTTTCGTCGAGCGTCCTCCGTTTATCATAATTTTATAAAGCCCACTATTCGGAGAGCCGCACCACGTTTGAGCACCGGCAAGACCGGTAATATTATCAAAAAATACATCTTCATCCGTTGCTGCTAATGGAAATAAATCACTTCCAATTTCCGCCCACGCGAGCGTATCTACATCATAATATTGCAATTTCCTTCCAATTTTTCTGAGTGGAACTTCATTGCCAAATACATCGTTTGCAATCCATCCTCCGGTTACTCTACCGACTCCTGCGTCTGCACCAAGTAACGCATATCCACGTCTCACTTCGATTTTATCTCCTTTCGTTTGCCAATTTAACGCCCGAGTAGCCGAACCAGGAGGAGTGATTTTCTTCTCAAGTTTATTGATTATTCCGTATTTGAAGTTTTCGATACGATATGATCGGGGCATTTTATCTATCAATATCTATTTTATCCGAGTGCGACGATAAATCTGTTCTCCTTAGACTCTTATACATTCCTTTTTTTATTTTTGAATCCCACTGAATCAACATCCTTCGTGATAAATCTTCCTGTGTCTTCCACTCTGGGGAATATGCACGCGTTCTTTCAACTCGATCGATTGGATAAAACAATTTTGCCGCTTTTATAGGAATGAGTGGATGGCCGATTGAAGGAAACGACCAATCTACTGAAGCAGAAATATCGGGACTCGACTCAATATAAAAATGATTGATTGCGCTTCCCGCCGTAGGTGCACCACAAATAAATAACTTACTATCTTTCATCTTCACATAAAATCGATTGGAATTATCCTTGTAACGATTCCTATCTGTAAAATCAATTTGATCGTAAGGAAGTATATCTGTTCCAATATACAATTTTATTGTATGGAGATATCGTGTGGGAAGTGTGTATTGAGTAAGGTAGTTACTTCCTGCGGAAATAACCTGGCTTTCATCAACCTCTTTTAGTGCTTCCCAATCTCTCTCGTTTTCTATCTCGTTTTTTGCGAGATTGAAGAGTTGGTATATGAGCGTATCGTCGAGTTTGTCATCGACGAGCCCTTCGAACATTGTTTTCATTTCAGGTCCGGTCATAGTTTTAATAATTTTTTTATATACAAAACGACTTTTGCCAACCACAAATATTTAATATCCCAATTATGTAACATCAATTCTCTTGCCTCTTCCTGAGACATATCAAGTAGTGTGTAAAATCCATAAGGGAAATATTTGTTCACTACTTCACGCGAAAAATAATATCGTCCCGAATCACCAAAATCCAATCCGTTTGAAAGTGTGGCAACAATCATAAGTTCTCCGTTCACCATTCTCACTTTATTAAAAATGAATGCGTGACCGAATCCACCATCATACGGTTCTTTCGGAATTATCGCGTCAGGTGCTACCGTCCAGGCGTGTTTCCATACTGCACCGGTAATAACAACTCTTCGCTCCGCTCTAAATTTCCACATCGTCGCACGTAGATTATCAAAAGAATCATATGGGCCCGTAACTGAAAAATATGATTTCTTTTTGTGTTTTTTTGATTCCACTGAGAAAGTTGTCGGCCAATTCTTTATATCGGCGATAAAGTCTCTATTGCTCCCATCTGGATTCAACTTGAGCCCCTCAGGCACTAATCTTGCCTCTAAAGAGCCCTCACACAACGACTTTAACATATCCCGTATATTTGCACCCCACTCGAGGATATTGCCGCTTATTTCCTTTGTAACAGCGAATTGATACTCAGGAGATAATTCCACATCTTCCTGCACTTCTGAGGCATAAGTACCTGCAAAAGCGGAACACAAATCACTCTCTCCCTGGTCTTTTATTCTCGATACTTCCGCAACAGTGAATTCATCGGGGATCTCATTCAATGGAGGAAGTTTAACAATCGCGCCAAGTTTCAAGTCTCGCTCGTCTTCTGTGGGCGGTTTCAATCCTCCGAATATTTTGAATTGTTTTAGTGTTCCTTTGCTCATAGTTTATTTTCTCCCTTTTTTCATTCCCCGGATGAGTTCGTCCCGCACATCCTTCATAAGCATATTGTTCTCCGTCATACTCTTTGTGGCTTCTCTGATGAGTAATGCACTCTCTTTGATCGCAAGCGTTGATTCAACAACAAGGCCGGTCACTTTATGATTATTCGATTCTACATAAGAACGGAATGCGTCCTCAGTCCGTTGTCTTTCTTTTTGATGTGTATCGGAAAGTCTCACTACAATAAAAACAATAGAAATAACCGCAGTGATTCCAACTCCCAATTCGGGAAGTGATTTCAATATTGTTTCTAAGATAGATGAGTCCATAGTTTAATGAGATATTCCTGATCCTTTTATTTTCCTTACAGAACCACCTCCACCTGCGCCGACTTGTGTGACTTCAAAAGTTCCTGAAGTAGTAAATGTGTGAATAGTATCACTTCCTGATGTTGTTATTGTTCCCCCGGTTGCTTGAATTGAACCAGTAAGATATCTGATTATAACAATACCAGAACCTCCATTTTTTCCTGTTGTATCATTTCCTCCACCTCCTCCACCACCAGTGTTCACTGTCCCTGCTGCACCTCCCGCTCCATCCATACTACCCTTACCACCTCCACCAGAACCTCCTGCTGCTTCATTTGAAATTCTTGCACCTCCACCTCCACCGGCATAAGCAACAGTTGACCCTGATATATCACTTGTTGTTCCTCCACCACCAGTGCTTCCACTTGCTCCCGATGTACCCGCAGCGGACGCACCTCCACCTCCACCGGCATAGTGATCGCTAAATCCTGTACCTCCATTATTTCCTTGTCCGGCGACACCACTCCCACCTGCTGATGATGTATTTCCTCCGCCTCCACCTCCTGATCCACCATTTGAACCAGTAGTGGAGCCACCACCACCTCCACCTGCTGCACTAAGTAATGCCGCTATTGTAGAGGTTGCACCATTACTTCCTGCACCACCGGCACCACTACAAGTCGAAGTTTGTCCGTTTCCACCGTCTCCGACGGTAACAGCATATGATCCAACACCTACATCGATTGTTGATGAAGAAAATCCTCCTGCGCCACCACCACCTGCCGCTTCACCCTTACATCCTCCACCTCCTCCACCACCAACAACAAGAGCCCTAAGTGTTGCTGTAGAAGCATAGGTATTTAGAGATGTGGATAAAAATCCCAATATTAAGACTAAGGATATTGCTAGAAGTTTCTTTTTCATACGTTAATTTTCGTGATACCAGATCGTCCAACTTGTGAGCGACGATGAGGCATTTGACGACCATAACCTCAATACATCCCCTGCTGCCGGAGTTGAAGACGCGAACGATGTCAAATTTGTTGCAACTGCCGGAGTTGAAGTGACTGTTTGATTCGTCGCCAATACTTTATTTGATGTTGAAGTAGAAGCCGACGGATTTGCCGCATAATAAAAATTATAAGTCACAGAATTCGCCGTATCTCTACTCGATACGTAGATATTATCGATCGTCGCTGCATTCTTGAAAGTGAAAATAATATCATCAAATTCTTGTGTTGATGAAGTGTATGAAGCACTCCACGGAATCGGTTTATAATTTGTTGCCTTAGCGACAAGACTTGAAGTTGAAATATACCCCAGATCAATCACCGTCCCATTCCACACACCGGTTGTTATTGTTCCGAGAGTATCTATAGTTGAAGAACCATTATTTGTGAGAAGTGACATTGAACCAAGTCCGAGATTATTTCTCATCGTTGCCGCAACACCATCAGAAAGATTATTTGCCACTTTTAACCACGTAGAAGACGCTTGTGTAGATGTGTCGGTAAGTCCCAAATTCAATCGTGCGGTTGATGAACTATTCAAATCAGATAGGTTATTCGTTCTCCACGCAAAAGTTGAAGACGCTGTTTCAGTACTACCCGATGAACTTGTAGGATTATTTATTCTAGCCGACGAATAAAACACAACACCAAAAATCACTATGAGAACCGCCGCGATTATTGGTAAAAATTTGTTTTTCATATGTTATCGAATAGTTTCCTGAAATACCACCGACGACGTTCCTGATGGAGTTATTACCCATACTTGCCCGGGCCACGCAAATTCAGGGGTATAACTTCCACCATTCGGGGCTATATAAATTCCGTTTGTTGATGTGACACCAGTTGATGTCGCCTGAAAATATACCCTCACTACATTTGTCGCTCCGGTGTTTTGTATCTCAAGTCCTGCACGTGCAGTATTGATGTTCAACGCCATCGACGCGCCACTTGAAGCAGTGTATGAGGTATATGTATTTGTCCCTCCTCGCATTGTGTCAGGGGTTAATTGACCGAATAACACGCCTTCTGAACTAAGCGACGAAAGAAGAAACCACGCCACAATCGGAGCGATGAGTACCGCTACGAGTAAAATTATTAGTTCTTTTTTGTTCATATATTTTTTGATTTTATTTTGTTTCGAACCTTTTTTATTATCCGCTCATCCCTATCCCCATAAGGGATAGAGTGAACGGACAATTCTACAACTTGTATTGTGACATTATCACGAACACAGCAGTCGCTGATGTTCTGATAAATTTCAATACTGCTGTTGATGAAGCCGCTAGAGTTGCACTTCCGCCTGTTGCACCATCATAGTAAATGGTTGACGAGGCTCCTGCTGTTACCACGGTCGTTGAAGCAGTTGTATTGAGAACAATAAGTCCCGCTTCATCGCCATTTGTGGTTAAGCAGTCCGCAAATAATGTGGCCGCAGTAGGTGTGGTAAGCGTGTTCGCTGCCGTTATTGACGGAGTTACTGTCGCGTAATTACTATCACACACTTGCGCTGCTGTGATTGCTGCTGTTGATGTACCACTAATAGTGGCAACTGAACCGGTGAAAACAGGAGATTTAATCCTGATGTCGCCAGTCGCGGTTATACCTCCGGTTGTGGTTATCAAATTTGCAGTAGTAATTGTACCGATATACTCTGCTGAACTATTCACTATCTGCGTTGCCGGAGATCCGGCATACATCCCGTACTTGAAGATTTCCTTTTCGAAGTTTACGCCCCCTGTATTAAGTGGGTTACTACCACTTGAAGCGAATACGCCGATCAAGAGTCCTACAATGAGCGCAACAGACGCGGCTACCCCTATTAAAACACCCGGCTTGAAATTTTGATTCATAAGTTTTGGGGTTAATAATCCCTCCGATAAAGGATGATTCGACAATCATCCTTTATCATCGTTGGGCTAAGCAGCGTACGCGTCAGTGCGAATTTTCACATCGACGAGTCTCTCTGTACCTTCCTTGAAGGTTTTCTTTCCGTAGAGAGTCCACGGCACGACGTTCTTTCCAATTTTGTCTTGGACGTCTTTCACTTCGACATTAGGCTCCTTCTGAATAACTACTTCAATTGCGCCCTTCACACCAAATAATGCGTGTTGGATTTTCTTTGCAGCAGTCCATCCATCAGTTGCGTCAGTGAAGGTTTCACTCACAATGAGGAACCCTACACCTTCTGCCTTAATGGTAAGTGTGTCTGCTGTGTCGTCGTTCGTTGCAGTGATTCCTTCCATCGAATCAAGAGGAGAATATCCTGATGTTCCGAGTGTTGAAGAAAGTGCAACAAATCCCGCCGCAGCCGCTTCAGTTACCGAAGTACCTGGAGCATTGATTGAGTCCTGAAGAATATCACGCGCAACATCTACGGTACTCGCTCCAATATGCACATAACCTGCGGTCGTGCCGATTGAATCTTTGAACGTAAATGTCACTGTTTCCTTATTAGGAACTTGGAAAACTACCGTATCACCGTCAGTTGGAAGGGTTGCCATTGAAAGCACACCACTCCATCCGAGCGAATTGGAGACGTAAAGATCAAATCCATAATACTTCCCCATATGTCCGCTCATTCCTGTCTCGTCACCGAGTACAGTTTCCTTTCCGGCAAGATATTCGAGAAGAACTGCTTCGAAGTCAGGCGAGATTACTGCGAAAAGAGTTTTTGCTCCACGCAATGCTCCACCCGGTACTTTCGGAACTGTTGATCCTCCAAGAACATTCTTCCTTTTCAATTTCATTTTTGCCTTCGCAAAAATTGTTTGCACATTGGTTGTATCCAACGTGATACCGTTTGTGGTAGAACCACCGGAGGTAATGTCCGCCTCAGATACGACTGAAGCCGCCTGGTCGTATTCACCGAGAACATCACCATCGATGATGTTTCCGAGAATAACTACCGAATCATCGGCAAAATCATTCATATCTTTGTGCTGAGATTGAAGTGCGTCGAGATCATCGACGTAGAACGGAGCAACTTTTGCAGTGCTTACCGCAAGTTGTTCGTTTGTTTTTGTGATGTCACGCACAGTGAAGGCAGTACCGCGAGTGTAGGTCTGTCCCACCATCTTCGATCGATATGGTCGGTTCACTGTATCACCTTCTTTGAGGTTTGCGGCCTCTTCGAAATTACAGATCGCGCGAAACACATCAACTTTGTGATGAGTCACCTGCATTCTCTTTGAGTAGTACTCCTTGAATGTGCTGTTATCGAGATTATTACTCATTTTAAGGGAAAACTAAACAATATAATTCCCTATCTTCCCGGACGACGTATCGTGCGAGATTTACTACCCATATAATCTTGAAATTTCGCTGCTTGTTCAATCGTGAGATTGTGGATTTTTTCAGGGTCTTTTGAGATTTCCTCCCAATCAAGTTCAACACTTGTTGGAGTAAATCCATTCGGACCATCGGCGGGGGGTTTCTTATTGACGTACACGGGTTTAACATCGCGCGTCCATATCTCCCATACCGATTTCTTTTCAAATCCCTCAGTGAAGGCAAATTTTTTGATTTTATCCTTATACTTTGCCATCAATGGGTCAGCGTCTTTCTCTTTAAGAGCGGCTTCGAAGTCTGATTCGAATTTATCATCTTGCTCCTTCCAAAACTTCTTCTGTTCTTCCTCTTTACTCGGCTTCGGTGTTTCAGTGGTCCCTCCCTCTTGTACTTTTTTAAGTACTTCGTCGGGAAGTTTCACTTCACCTTTCAAAAACTCGACAAGAGAAGTCACTTGATCCTTGTCCATCCCTAACTTATCCGCTAGTTCATCGACACGTTCATCAAATTTCTTCTGATTACCTTGTTCCTGTGCCTTTCTGAGATTTTCGAGTTCGGCTTTGATAGAAGTATTTTCAGTGACAAGATCGTTTTCACGTTTCTCCCACCCCTCTTTCTTAGATTTATATTTCTCAATGGGCATAAACCGGACGGGTCTATCCGTAGGTTTCTTGGGTACGACGTTGTTTTTACCCTCACCATCGGACTTCTTTTCTTTATCAACATCGTCAAAATCATCTCCATCATCCTCGTCCTCCTCCTTTTTCTCAGCGTCAGGCTTTGGCTTTGGAGTTTGTTGATTATCTTTATCCTGTTGACGAGCACCGGTTTCGCGCTCAGATCCGGGTTCTTCTTCGTCTTCATCTTTCTTCACCTCTTGTGGAGGTTGCTGATTTTTGTTCTTGTACTCATCTACTGCACTCTTTAGAGATTCAGGAATCGGAGTTCCGTTCTTCTCCATATCCAATGCAATTTTAATGTCTTCTTCGGTTGCGCTTGTGTCAGTGGTGTTTGACCTCTTGACCTCACGCGAAATTTGTTGACTCATATTTTTTTATCCCTATTTGTTCGTTTAGGGGGTGAATTATAGCGGCGACCACCGCAATTCATCGTTGAAGTACATCGAGTGTACCCTTTCGTTGGTTAGCGATCCTCCGCTAGTTTTTAAGAAAACTAGAAAAAAGCGACATCAGGTTATGATATCGCTCGAGCCCCGCATTATAAACCCTCCTACAAGTAAATAATGCCACACCATCTCAGGTCGATGTGAGACGATGTGTTGGGGGCTTGAGTGATATCACAAGCCGATATAGGAGGGTTTAATATTTAGTTTTCAATGAACTGGAATTTTGTTTATTTTTCATCCTTCTTCGCCTCATCATCTCCTTCGAGAAGTGCGATGAGATCCTGTTTCTTTTCTGTTCCGGTCAATATCAATTTTCGTGCAACACATTCCGCTTTCAATTCTTTCACAGTGAGTTCGTTATAAGTCTCAACTGTACCAAGATTTTCATCTACCACCTCTTCTTCGCCCTTCACAAAATATCCCAATTCGTTTTTCGCTTTTCGTCCGGCGACAAATTGCCTGGCGAGTTTTTTATAGTCCTCTCCGTGAATATCTTCAGAAAATTCACGCACAATTTCTTCCTGGCCGTCAGTGAATCTCCTACACACCTGCGCAATATTTTGATTTTTTGCCATATGCGTAATTATTTTTGATTTATTTCGACCGTTTTTTCATCGTTTCCTTCACCCTTCAATCGTTTTGCGATATCGTGTATCGCACCATCGATAAGAAGAAGAAAAGAATTGATTGATGATTTTATATTTTTATCGTCTTTATTATAGTTTAACATATCTGAGACGGCATTTGAACTGTTTCCATTTCCATCAGTGAGACGATGTGCCTCAAGATGTTCTTTATGCGCCACCACTACGGTATCCGAATCGGGATCTGCGACAACGACAATAAGATTTTTATGTGCGTCAAGAAATTCCGTGATATCAACTTTCAATTTATCGGACATATCTTTCGCTTTTTCGCGCTGAGTTATCCCCGGCAATATATCTTTTAGTGTAAATCTTTTACGCATTATTCTTTAATTGATTTTCTTATTTTCCCGACTATTTTTGTTGTGCCCTCAACTCTCGAACGTGCGATAGTAAATACATTGATGAACCATTGAAACGCGTCTCGATATGCTTCTTTCCTTGCGCGGAGTACTCTGTTTTCTTCCTTTGATAATTCCTCCGCAGTTTGCGCCTGCAATTCTTTATTTATATTTTCAACTCTTGAAACACAAAACGCGGTAATCATTTTCATTCCATCGTGCTCGCCGAGATTCATATACAACTGATTCGATTTTAGTTTCTTTTCGAGTGTTGCAATTTCCGCTTTTGTATCTTCGTCAGCGTATTTGAAATATTCTTTTATATCGTTTAAGTTTTCCATAAATTATTGACCCATAGTTTGTGGTACCTCCGCGCCCATTTGTTTCATCGGAGACATTGGAGTCTGTTGTTGTTGCATTCCTCCTGCATTCTGATCCTGGCCCATTGGAAACATCGGAGACGAATTTCTCATATTCATCAAAAGTGTTTGTCTGCGAAGTGCGTTTCTTACCACTGTGCGCACGTGCATATATGCGTATGCGTAAAGATTTTCATAATCATCATCGGTAAGTGTGTCTTCGTGATCGTCGGCATACTCAGTGATTTTCATCACGAACGCTTCATTTGCTTTTCGATTTAATTTCGGTTCTTTCTTGGCGAGTATATCCTGGATCGCTTGCGCTGCTTCTGATAATACCATTCTGTTTCCGTGCACATCCAAGTCCTGCGCTTCTTTTATATCTTCGTCTCCCCATCCTCCGGCCCGGAGTAATTGTTCCAATCCCCATAATGGGTTAATGAATTGTTTATATTCACGCACTGCAATAGTGAGTGATTCCGTTTTTACTTTTGTTTTTAACTGAGAGAGTTCTGATTCTTCATCTCCTCCGGTTATCTTAATATCAAAATCACGAATAGGATGTACGTCGTCTTTTGTCATCTCACTCCACTCATATCCCTGAAGTCCTAATATTTTTACGAATTGCCCTTCAGTTAAATGATCTTTCAATCCGATGAAATAACGGAGTCCCAATTCCGCCCAACACTGTTTATAAAAATCTGAGTAGAGACTCATTCGATTCGCCACCTGTTGTGTATTGCCAACATAGATCGTCGCACGTTGTTCGTCCGCGTTACCTTGAGCACCCGGAGTGATTCCTGTTTTTTCTCCGACGAGTGAGTTTAAGAAGTTGGTAAGGTTGATAACAATTGACGTATTGTCTTCGGTTCTAAATTCATACACCGCGTTTGAAATACTCTTCCCTGCTGCAAGCGTGTTTGTTTCTACGTTCTGTGTGATATCATCTTCCAACTCATCTATGTTCGGAAACACTTCAGGATCCACCGCTCGCTTCGTTCGTGTTCTCTTTTTAAGAGATTCGAATGCAAGCGATAGCACGATTCTAATTTCTTCGTGTACGGGCCACACATCATCTGCCGGAGACTTACTCCAAAACTCCAATGCGTTATCGTGTGTGTGCCACGCTACATACGGCCACAATGATTTCTTTTCTCCTTCCGGTGTCGAAAACATTTCAGTCAACTCTTCAGCGCGAATCCATACACCAGTTGAATAATCGAGAAAGAGATAATATCTTTTCCCTTCATATTCCATATAGTGATTCGTAAGGCAATACATCGTGTCGCCAACATAATTTTCCGAATCATCGAGTCCAAGCGCGGCGTACCGTTGTTTATCAGAAGAAAACAACAAATCATTTTTTGTTTTTATTTCGCTTGTCGTATCGTTGATGAGTTGATCCACCTGTGTACTGTCATACATTCCACTTTTCCCTCCGGCTTTTATCTCTGCCTTCGAACGCCAAATATTCATCTCTCCCAAAAATCGATGTTCTTCAAGATCGGGCCCTTTTTTCGGTTCGCAATAAAAATTATTGTGATCGACGTTGCGATGATTATTTTTATACGGAGTATTTTCATCACCTTCGCTTGCATTATAATAAATTGCAACACCAGAAAATGTGGCAAGTTTTTTTCCGCGTATATCTTTTATTTTCCACTTCCCTCGTGTCGGTGCGGAATCTCTTTCCCACATCGAAGTTACTTTTTTTGATTTCAATAAATCCGCTTCTTCTTGTTTATCAAAATTTATTCTGACCGTATCATTTATTTTTGAAAGTAATGTATCGATGAATCCTCCCATCACCGGAACCACAACGGAAAATTTCCCGGGCAATGCAAGCGGGACTTCATTCAAGTACGCGTTCTCGTACTCTCTGATTTTATCCATCCTCTTTTTCTTATACTTCATCCCCGCCGCTATTTGTTTTGTCGCGATTGCCGCGAGTTTGTCCGCAGTTGATTTATCGAGCATAGAAAAAATATGTGTATAAAACGATTATAACACGTTTTCCCTATGCAATAAAGAAGTTGTGTATAACTATCCGCCAAAAGTTGTTGACATCGGCGTATGAACTTTTGCAGGTTTCTTTTTCTTTTCTGATTTTGTTGGATCGGACGCTTCAATCATATTCGCGAGACAATCAATTCTGTCATCCAATTTTCCCTGTGGAAAGTCAAGTGCTTCACGTTCGAGTGCTGTGTCTTCTCCGTTGTCACGATGAAATATTGTCCCGCTTTTGTAGTACGGGATGAGTCCCCGGACTCTCTCTCCCTTACTCACTTCATTATTCCTCTTCAAAATATTTATTGAAAAGAATATTCCTTTCCGTTTCATTTCTTCAAGAATAAATTTCTCAAGTGCGCGCTGATATCCAACTCCTTCAATCCACACATCACCTCGATATTTTTCATAATGCCAAAACACCGCGTCAATTACTTTCAACGGATCGAGTTTCCCGGCCGTCTCTTCTCTCAAATACCAAAACGGCTCTGTTGGGCACTTCGAAACGGTACGAATCACTGAATTGTTTGCCTTCTTTTTTTCTGATATCGCAAGATCGACGAGGGTATAGTTTTTCAACATCTTCGTCCTCAGGATATCTTCATTGTAGTACTTGAACCACGCCTTATCGAATTCCTTCGTTTCTGACGATATAGGGGCCTGTTGATACTGGGCACTCCACTCATATATCCCCATCGTGTTTTTAATGCGTAGTAAGGCGTTTATGGGGTATTTCTCGGGCCATAACGGCTCTCCCACCTCCCGGAATCTCTCTCCTTCGAAGAATTCCACTTCTTCAGCGATTGCCGGTAATCTTAACACCTCCCATTTATCATAGTTCTCCTCATTGTTTTGTTCGTCTTCTTCCTGTTTCTCAAGCACGCGGCCCACGAGATCATCAATGTGCCATCGTGTATTGATAATAATAATTGCGTTTCCTTGCCCTTCTTGACGTGTGGTAAATACTGCTTTATAAAAATCCCACACCTTATCGCGCATAAGAATCGTTTCGGCCTCTTGTCTATTTTTGAAAGGATCGTCAATGATTCCAATCTTGAATCCTCGTCCGGTGATTGAACCTCCAATACCCGCTGCGGTATATCCTCCTCCCTTATCAGTAACCCATTTCCCTTTTGCTTTTTGATCGGGTATAAGACGCGTCTTAAAAATCGATTGATAATTCCCTCCATTCACTAAGTCTCTCGTTTCTCTTCCGAAGTCAGTTGCGAGATCCTGTGAGTATGAAGTCACGATGATAGGGAACTCAGGACTCTTACCAAGAACCCACGCCGGGAACTTTTTTGTTGCCGTCTCTGATTTCCCGTGACGTGGAGGCATTTCAATAATAAGCCGGACCGTCTCATTATTTTTTACACGCTCATATACGCTTTCAAGTTTCTTTACGAGAACATCAATGTGCCAGGGTACCATATACTTCTCATCGACTGTGGTGCAGAATACATCGAAGTATTTTTTTGAAGCGTCAGCAGCGAGTATTTGTTCTTCTTTAAGCATATTATTTATTGGCCTTGTAAAACGCTTTTGCGAATCCGGCGGGTGTAATCGCTCTTTCTGAGGCAACAGCACTCGAATACCATTTTGCATTTCTACACTTTATATTTTCACCCTTCTTATTTTTATATCCCTTTGTTGTTGCGAGAAATATCGGCTTTGTATATACCAATCGTTTCGGCTCATTGAATTTACCCCATAAATCAGTGGCCTTCGTTCTATCGTTTCCGAACCACCACTGCTCGAAAGAATATGGAGGATCTCCAAGAAATCTCCTGAGAAGTCCAAGAGGATTTTCCAACGCCCAAAATTTTAACTTCGTATTTTTTTGCACGGCCCAAATAATCTCCATACACTTCTCGATCGTTTCCATTCCTTTATCAAAATCACGTGGCTTTGTGCTTTTTGCCCGTGAGAACTCTGTACAAGGTGGTGCAGCGAGAATTCCATAAATATCTCTATACAAAACAACGGTCCCTTCAAGACGTTTCGGAGATCTAAATGTTACTCTATCAGGAAATGTTTGAGTCAATAAAATATCATAATCCGGTAACGTAACATTCAACACGGTATATCCTGCGTCTTCCCACGGCTTACTCCACGCTCCGGTACCTCCACACAAATCCAAAATTATTTTATCTTCATTCATAATTAGATAGTATAGGTTATGATTAACCGAAATTTGCCCACGACCATACTCCACTATTTTTTCGACCACAACATCTACAAGTATCCCCCCAAGTATATTCGTCACGAAATTTCAACACACGGATTTTTTCCATATTTTCTGGGTTTCCTATTTTTTCTCCAGTGTATTCTTCTATCGCTTTAATTGCTTCTTTTTTGTTTGAATAGCCGTAAGCCAGTTCACCACAGAACGTAGGTTCATCGAACGACACTATCTCCTTTTTCACCTTTTTAGTTTTCTTTATGTTTGGCATAGTGTGAACCGTTATTTATCTTCTACGACTTTATATTTCTTTCCATCGACTTCAAATTTAATATCCAAGTGACTGAAAGAGACAACTGACTGAGTTCCAAAATTATACTTGCGAACACCAAGAAAACGAAAACTAACAAACCAATCATAGTCGAACCAAAACAGATCCAGCCTACGTCCACCATCACTCAAGAAGAGTACAGACACGTAGCGACCACCATCGGAATCAAGCCAAGGTTGTCTGAGAGCGACTATATAATCATTACCATTCCAATCTTTCCAATTAAGTAAATCCTGTAATGTTGCTGGTTCGAACCCTTCTTTTTTCATTTCAGTAATAGTGTCTTCTGATGAGATATTTCTACCAAAATGAAATAGTTTGTATTCTGGTTCTTTCCACTTTTTATCAAACGGGAAGTTCTTTTCAGTAATATCTGAATTGACGTAATCTAATTTATTTTGTTTTATTAGTTGTTTGAGTGTTTTCATAATAGGTTTTGTTTGAGTTGGTGAACCGCATCATTCCAACCATTTGAATAACTCGCCTCTTTTTCTGTTGGGGGGAGTGGTGGCATAATTTCTTCTATCTTACTTATCTTTTCACGCCACTCCTTGTTGTTTTGGGAGAGTAAACCGTCAATGGTCTTTTTTATTCGCGTATGAGATTGTTCGTGTCCAGTTTCTCCACGTTTGATAGCGAACACCCATTCTTTTATTGCTGAGGCAATTTCTTTCATTGCTGTTTCTTTTATTTCTTCATTCATTCTGTTATGTTTTACAAATCCATAGAATATATCATTACAGGAACCCCCGCACTTCTCACACTCCCAATGGTTCGTTCCCTCATCACTTCCAACTACTTTAACGTCTGCGTCAAGAATAAACTTTTTATCTCTCTTTTCGTGTTCACACATTTCAGTTGTCGATTTTATATTCCCACTTCGAAGACAATCTATACAACTTCGATATGGAATAAATTTGTTTTTGTGTGTCATAATATCTTTACTTTTGAAACTAAATATGCTACGATATCGTTATACATATGTAAGAGAATATTCGGAACGGCCCCTATCTAACCTCCTGTGGTGATGGGGGCACTTCTTTATTACAATCATCACACACACCAATCTTCTCTCCAATGGAGATAATATCGACATCTCCTCCCTCTTGCAGGGCCCACTTCACGTGTTTCCGGCATAGTTTGTATTGCCTCTCCGGGTCACGTTGATCCTCATACCCGGTTATCCTTACAAGTTGTATTCGTTTAAGTTCTGACATTTATAAAAATTCTTCTTCCTCTTCATCGACTGATTCATCCGACTCATTGCGTACGTCAATATTAAAATCTTCGTGACAAGCACACGTACATCCGTACCCATCACACGCCTCACATTTCGCTTTTCTACAATACTTTGAAATCATAGTTTCGTAATATCATTATACGCTTTTTGATATGTGCATAACTGGCCGTAAAGCGGACCACACAATTCCTTCACAATGAGATCGGTAAATCGAACGACAATATTCCTATCTTTGTGAGTCATTTTGTATTCCTTGAGTTGCGCGCGATATGCCACAACTTCCTCGAGGTAGAGGAATTCTTTATTCGTGAGATACTCCTTCCACCACATCCGGGCCGATTCTTCAGTACATCCTTGCCGATCAAGATGTGTCGCTTCGTGTACATACAAATCATCACTGATTTTATACTTCGCATAAATCTTCCCATTGAATGCAACCACTGTATATTCTTCGTTTGCGTTCGGGAATCGTCTCTTTATCTCACACCATATCGGCGGGATATTATACACTACTTCATACTTTCTTTTCATAAAGTTTTCTTGCTTTTTCAATATGTGCTGCGACGACTTGTTTCAAAAATGCAATTGCTCCTGGATCCCCGAAATCGAATATATCGAGCACCTCAAGTCCCCTCTTCCCTTGAATCAAATCCATTACGATATGCCTTTCAAGTGTGAGTTTGAAGTTTTGAATCGTTCCGGTGTTTGGATTCATTATGCCGAGCGTGAGAAGTTCCACCAATTCGTGTGGATTCTCCATCTCATCTTTTTTCTCCACACCAAAATACTCCTCAAATGTTTTGTAATTTTTTGGATCAGGTGCCGGAAGAAGATATTGAGGGTCAATTACCATATTGCAGTGAGATAAATAATCATCCCTCCGAAAAGAGATACTGACACCCTGATTGGAAGTGATATGAAATCGAAGTCACCCAACGAATCCGTGACAAAAAATATACATAAACCTATAAGAAAAATACAAAATATGTGTTCAAGAAAGTTCATACCCCTTCGATATCTTTTATGCAGTCTCGACAAATAAACTCTCCATCATACTCTTCGAGATAGTCTTCCCGGAAACATCGTGCGCACAATTCTTTTTCTTCATTCATATTTCTGTTCCTGGTAGTCTATATTAACCTCATCCACGACTCCATCTGTTATTTTTATACCCAATATTTTTTTGGGACGCTGTTCTCTTATTTTATTGGTAAGGTAATCGTCGGGTATATGTACCTCAACAATATCAATATTCATTTTGCGTGCTACCTCTCTCAATTCAATTAAATTATCTAAGAGAATTCTTTTCATAATTATTTCCCTAACCTCTTACTTAATCGATCGTTTATTTTTTTCATCTGGTCTTCAGTGAGATCAACTCCAACTATGCCGGTGCTCTTACCGGAAAGAAGTTGACGGTTCTTCACAAGGATATCAATCGTGAGTGCGTTCGTATATGGACTTTGTTTTTTTATTCCCTTCTTATCCATCGCCTCCGAACACATTTTTATCTTTTCGTCGAGTTCATCAATGAATCCATCAAGAATTCCCGCCTCTCTTAACGGCTTGAGTACTTCACTTTGTTGATCCGCAACAGAATCTTTGAATCCCGCTTCTTTTATCATAGAAGTCAATGTTTTTGGTACCCCCCCGTCCTTCCCTATGTTTTCCGAATTCTTCTTAAGAATCAAAACAAGTTTCCTCCTTCTTGAAGTCATTATAATCTTCTTCTTATCCTTGTCATTCACACCCTTCGCTGCGTCGTAAATCTTCTTAATGTTATTACTATTCACTACTATCCCCTTTCCACTCGGCCCTCCTCCCGGAAGATCCTTCTTATTCTGTTTTGATATTAGTTTTATTGGCATTGTTTTTTATTTTGATGGAGGGAACTGACACGGTGCAAATGAATTTCTCATCATCCTTCCACCGTTTTCTTCACACCATACCTTATCAGGATTCACATAATTCACTGCCGAATCAATAACCTCATACATAAAAAATGCGATGAATATAGTAAATACTACCAAAAATAAGTAGTCTTTCCAGTCGTTTTTATTATTATTGTTTCCTATTGTTGCCATATTACTTGAAATCCATTTCTCCAACACTAACAATATCCGATTGTTTGTATATCGCATATCCCCTCTCCACCTTTCCTGTGAAATAAAATGTTATTTTATAAGCACTCGGAATCTCCTGGAACCCAGTCAGCGCGCTCAAAACAGTAAGTGGCCTCCTTGATATAAAATTTATCTGTGCAACAAAACCCTTTGTCATAGGAATTATTTTATAAAAACCACCCTCAGTCACGAGTTTTATTTTCTTTGGTATTGTCTTTTTCTTTTTCATATTTTTCTAATCCCTAATCTCACCGCATTTTTCGCAAAATATTCTATACACGCTGCGTGGATGTGGAATAAATTTATGTTCACATTCAATAACCCTGTATCCAATTCTACCATCAAAAATAGTATGAAATTTTATAGGTATATCCACCGGTACTTCACAATTCGCTAACATATAAGTTTTTCTTTTTATTTCTTCCATATGTTCTGTCCTCCACGAGATCCGGTAATTATTTTATCGAGTCTCGCAGAGGGCCGAAGCCCAATGCGCCGAAGAGAGATTGACAAGATCTCAGCGAAGGATTCTGAAAACACGAGAACCTTTCACCTCCTTTATTATATCATACGCTTTTTCTTCGATCTGTGGATATCTTGTGAGTCTATTTTCCATCGAAGGTACCCTTTTCTTTTTGCATTTCATCAAGTCTTCTATGAAGATTTTCAACGGCTACCTCAAAATCCCGGAAATCTTTCGTTGCTTTCAACTTTCCAATCTCAGCGAACACAACCGGCCACGTAAGCAACTTCTTTCCTCGTAACCCATAAAACATATTGTTCTCATCATCAATATTTCCAAGTTCAAGTATCCTTCCCATTTCTCTCAACAATTCATTATCCATCGATTTTCTCATTTGCAACTTGTCATTCAAATCATCAATATCGTGTCCCAATTGTTCCTTTGTTTTTATAGGAACCCTCACTTTATTTTTCATCATCTTTTGCAATTACTTTGTTTGTGATCTTCTTGAAGTCCGACATAACCTCGAGAATTCTATTTGTCTCAATTGTGATATCCTTCACGGTCTTTATCACCGTCGATATCTCGTCTTCCCGGAGACGCAATTCGCCGCCTTCATACATATTCCTCCACTCTTCGGAATTCTTTTTGATCTCGTTTGCGGCACTATTCAAGTTTCCGAATACTTTTATTTTATCTGTATCGAACATATCTATTTTTCAATTTTCTTTATAGTAATTGTAACTTGATTCCTCATCGAATCTACATTGATAGTGCCCATCACATTCAGTAAAATTCCCGCGCATATCTTATCTTTCTCCCGATCGATTTCTTTAATAAACTCATCTTTGATTTCATCAAATCTCCGTTCCACTTCCTTTTTTATCGCGGCACTTATGAAATTTGTGATATCGGTTCCGAATAATTTATCGTTTTCTCCTGTCATCATATAATTACTCTTTTTCATCCGGTTCGACTATGCCGGATCCCTTACACTTAAAACATTTTTTTGTTTCCTCATCCTGTATCTCTCCACCAATCACTCCTGCGGGAATAAAAACCTCTCCACTTCCCCCACACTCTTCACATTTATTCCTATCAACAATATCGTGTACGGTGAAAGCGTTACCACGAGTATATACACTAAAAAGACTGCCCTGATTCTCATTATTCTCTGACGCTCTACATAATCGACACACACCATCCACTGCGCGCGAATATATAAGCGACGATCGTTTCTCTCCACATCTCACGCATTCATACGAATATATTGCCCGGCGTTTTGTTTTGAGTGTGCTCATAAATTTACAATAATCTATTCTGTGTTTCGACTGCCTCGCGCTGCGGATCCATATACGATTCTGATTTTGTTGGGATAATTGTCATTTGTTTTGTTGGATATCCGAGTGCAACGCGCCAATCATCCTCCTTGATTCCCCTTGCCTCCGCTACCCTCCAATTAGTTGGATAATATTGGCCCTTTGAATTGAACTGGGCCCGTACTCTCTTCACATTGTCTTCTCGTGGCAATTCAAAAAGAGACTCCAATGGCACCATATAATTCAAATTACCATCTTGCCTTAAAAACAGTAAATAGAACATTTTCCATATTTTTATAGTGAGCGTGATATCACTATCCCGTGTCTCAGGATAATTCCTAAGGCAGAATTCAACCCGATCTGTTAGTGTCTTTGATTCTGCGTATGTTTTTATTTTCTTTTTCATAATCTTCTTACTATTAGTATTTTTTAATTTATATAAGATAGTAATAGTAGTAATGTGCATAACCCTATTTTTTCGACGTTTTTCATTACTTTTTGAATCTATTACTATCTTTTCTCTTGTGGATAGATTGTGTATAAGTATGGGATAAATTGAGGATGAATTTTTCTAGTTTTTCTCTATCTCTAATTTTATCCCACTTTCATCCACAGAAAAACATATACTTATCCCCCACTTGTGCACACCCTACTTTTCAAGAAAATGAGGATTATCGGAGAGAACTTTCTCAATGATGAAATCAGCGTCCGATTGATATCCTTTCAACTTCTCCATCTTCACTCCCCTTCTTCTCAATTTACGTACCCAATAATCGACGGATGATCGCTCCATATTGAACTCCCGAGAGAGTTGAGCGGTTGAGACTACTGGAAACCGCTCAATCAAATCTTTTACTCTCTCTTCGGTCATTTTTCTTAGTGGTGCTCCCATATTAAGAAATAAATCCCTGGAACCTTTTTATTCCACTGAACTTTGGATTGGAGATCAATCCATCACCTTTCCCGAGAAGTTTTTCGGCTCCTCGTTCGTCGAGAATAATTCGACTATTCATCTCAGACGATGTTGCAAATGCGATTTTTGTAGGGAAGTTCGCCTTAATAAGACCGGTAATCACACTCTTGTCGGGCCTTTGTGTGGCGATAATAAGATGAATTCCTGCTGCGCGTCCCTTCTGCGCAAGGCGAATCATCAAATTCTCAATACTCTCTTCTCCCTTTTCCGGCTTTGTACTTGAGAGAATGAGATCGGCGAACTCATCAACAACACACACAATCTTTTTCATCCCTGCGTCATAGTGATTTTTTACCTTACTCTTCAACATCGCTTTGTATCTCTTCTCCATAGTCTCAACGAGTAGAGAAAGTGTTCCCCGGGCCGTAACTGAATCATACGCAATACTCACCGCTTTATCTGCAAAATTCGATAACTCCACCATTTTTGTATCGATAAGATATAAATCTAAACTGTATTGGTGCAGTATTGATTCAATCATTGAACTCAAGAAGACTGACTTACCGGATCCAGTTGCACCGGCGACGAGCATATGAGGCATATCATCAAGCGATAATCGAATTATTTCACCTCCAAGATCAACTCCAATCGGAAGCGCACCCTTTTTATCGGATATAATTCTTTTGTCGAGTGTCATAAAACTTCTCTCTTTTTTTGGTATTTCTATACCGATGAACGAAGTATCAGGAATCGGGGCCACAATACGTATTCCGCTCACTCCTAGTGTTTGCTCTATATCTGCGCTGAAAGTCGCTAAGGAGCGCATTTTCACGCCAATAGATGGCATATAGCGGTACTGTTGGAAGGCTCCACCCTCCACTACTGAATCGTATTTGATAACAATCCCGAATTCCATAAATTTTGTTGCTATTTTTTCGTAATCTTGCATTTTTGAATAATCAATATTTTTGTATTCCACAAGCGAACGGCTCACTGCTTGTTTCAATAAATTCATTTTCTTTATTGAGGCCACGTTCTTCTTGAGGATATCTGTGATATTATCGACCTTATACTTTTTTTCTTGTTTCGCTTTCTCCTCCGGCACATCGAGGCGTTGGGTATAAGCGATAATACCTACCTCGTTGTCGAACATAACATCGACGTTTGGAAGATACACCTGCTCTCCCGTCAATGCTTTCACCGTGTCACTATAAAACCTGAGATAAAAATCGAAAAACAATTCATTGTCTCCATACACTATCTCATACGCTCGCGTCTTATCTCCTTCTGTTTTCGTACTACCGGTATATTTTGTTTCAACGAACCTCATTTTGTACGGTTCTTCTCCGAACTCAGCATATACAAGGAAGTAGAGTTGAATTGTCTGGAGGATCTTTCGTCCATCAATCTTCTCAGGGTCCGAAAACTTATAACATACCTTGTCGTCTTCAATCACAATCCTTCCTTTCTCGTCGCGATATATTCTGTCGGAGATCCCTTTCAATGTGATTGGTAGTGAGATTCTCTTTCCTCCCCATTCAAGATCGATATCGTGTTCCATTATATGCTCAGTTGCCATCACTCTATCGTCTTTTCTCAATTCTTTCACCCGGATAGTGTATGCGTACACAAATTTCTCTTTCAATTCCTGTTTGTTTTCAATCGTTGAACTCCATTTTATAAATCCTTCAGGATATTCTTCAATAAATGTGAGCCCAACTTCGAGTCCTTCTTTCACCGGATCTTCTTTCGGTGTTCGAAAGAATGCGTCTATCGCGTGATGAAATGCCTGGCCGAGTATGAATGAGACTCCACTTGTCGTTTCTATTCGGTCCCCATTCACATATCTGATTCGAAACATTAACGGATTGGATGATAACAATGCCATTGATGAATAACTCAAATGTTGCACCGGAAACTCTGTATTACTCTCCCTGTTGAATTGTCGGAATACCTTCGGAAGCATTTTCAACTTCTTTTGGGTTACCTTTTTTGCTTTTTTCATTTGCAATATCTTTTGTTTTCCCTTCCGACTGTTTTGGTGTTTCAAGTGCACCCATCTTCATACCGCTTGTTTCTAACTTCGCGGCCTCAATACGATCATCAATGTCACTGTCTTTGTTGTCTTCTGAAATAGCGAGATTCAATTTCTCGTTCTTCGGTGCGAGTTTTGCTGCTTGCTTGAGAACTGTTTTTCTCCACATCCATAATTCAGGATCATTCTTCTCTTTCCACGGAGAGTATTCTGAATTCCAGGACTTCGAGAATTTTGCTCCCATTGCGAGGATCTCGTCTTTCCTCATAAACTTTTCCACCAATCCCCCGGTCTGTGTTGTGATGATTGCATACGCACCCATCAATTCACCACGTTCTTCTTTTGATTTGAACGGATCAATTTCGTGTTTTATCGAACCATTCACGATTGAGAATTTATCTCCCTTCCTTACAATCTCCGCGACCACTGACTTTGCTCCGGCACTATATATGATAGTGACGATTCCCTGATATCCAATTTGAAATTGTGCAATGAGTTTTCCAGTTTTCTTGTCTTCGTATGGAAGTACAAATGCTTCACCGGATATTGACGATGGCATAAACTCCAACTGGGCCATTATCATAAAACTATTGATGAGTGATTCTGTTGTGCACTCCTTCAACTTTGGTGTTCGTTCGATGGCCCACACCACACTCGACAAAAATCTCAACGCCTTTTTTTCATCGCCGAAAAAATTGTTGAGTTGTTTCTGATATGTATTCGCAAGCACTGAGCGAATGTTCGTTATTACTAAATCTTCTTTTTTGTTTTCCATATGTAGGAGTTAGATCTGACCTTTCTTGGCATTTCTCCATCGGAGCCGCGCAATCTTTTTGAAATGTTTTGGCCCGTAGAGTGAGAGGGTTGCCTTCCCTCCTTTTTTCCCGAGTTTCGAGAAAAACTTTTTTTCACTTTTCTTCATACCTTTATCGTATATATATCGATTCGACTATTCGCGTCATACTATTATTTCCACACAATCCGGTATTGTCATATTTATCCATACAGGAAATGAAAAGCATTCCCCATATTCCGAAAAATAAAACATATGCGATTGCGAGATACATCAATACAACGCCGATATTTTTTATTATTTGTGACATAAGGTTCTCGTGTTTTTTTGTCATCGACCTTTCTGTCTATAATAATAATCCAATCGGCTTGCATTGCAAGCGGTTTGCATACATCAAAATAATGCTGTATTTATGCGGTATTTTTCGTGTGCATAAAGAGTTATCCACATACCATACTGCGTGTTATACTTAAATCAGTAAATAAATAATTTTGAGGTGTGTGATGAAACTTAAACGTAACCCCTGCGATCAATGCAAAAAAGTTCTCGACGCTGACATAATAATATTTCAGGAAGTAAATGAGAATTGTTTTGCAATACGTTACCGGTGCCCGAACTGTGGTGCCGAGAGATTCAGACTACTCAATAAACAACAATTTGACCGGGAGATATTGAAATGAAAAAGCCGAGAAAGAAAAAACCGAATGGAAGTAAGCACCACATCGTTCCGAAGTCTCGACTGAAAGGAAGAGAACTCATCGCTTACATCCACCCCGATTCTCATCGCCTATACCATCAATTATTTTCTAACAGGACACCGGAAGAAATTATAAGATATCTTGTAGAATATTTTTGGGACGGCCACTGGGAGTTTGTTGAGAGAGCAAAAAAATAAATCCGCTATTATGAAGCGGATTTTTTCTTATTCTTTATTACTTTCATTTTTATCCTTGGATATGTTTTTCTATACGATTCAAGCCACGAACGAAAAACGCCGAACCCTTGATATCGTGATTCTATATAATGAATAAATAAAAGTGTTATTGCCTTGCTCATTTTTTATCCTTCCAGGGTTGAAAATCGAATTCACCTTTCCGTACATATATTGAAAGTCCAAGTTCCCACAAAAAATTTGGTACCCATTTTGGACGCGGCTTAAATATATCTTTCAATAATTCGAATTCATATCCGAGTTTTGCGCGGGCCTCACGAGACACTTGTCTCTTCACAATCTTTGTATTTCTTCCGCTCATAGTAATTCTTTTATTTGAATTTGCGGATCGACTTGAAGTTTATTCGCAACAAAAAGTGCATACGCTGTCGGATCATTCATATCTCTATGCGGTGCATATACTCCAAAAAACTCCGGTAATGTGAGATATCTCGAATCTTCTTTATTCAAATCGTGTGCTCTCGCGCTATATGCCCTCGATGTTCCGTCCGCCGCGATGGTAAGTTGTCGCATAAGCGCATTCATCCCATCCTGGTATGTATTGAAAATTGCATATCCACCGGAATCTTTTCCAATACTTCCTTTTTGTCCGAAGTATTTCAAGTTTCCCGGATTATTATTCCGAAATGATCGAGTGCCATTGCCCCATCCTTCGTATATTTTTATGGCTTCGGCCCATTCTTGTATTCGTGATTTCGTCATAGTTGAATTTGCATTGATTATTTCCAAGACCTTTTTATATAAAATATCAAGTTGTTGCATAAGGTAAGAAAGAAAACGACTGCGCGGAAGTTGAAAGATTGTATCAAGATATGGAAGAAGTGCTTTTATATTTCTCGCTCTGTTTCCATCCGGCGCATACACATCGAATTCCTTATCATACAAATCCATTGTATCCCTCACCGGAATACCTCTCCACCACGCAAGACGAATAAATCCGTGGATTGATTCGTGTGAAAGTATTCTGAATATTTCATCATTATTTTGATGTTGTAGAATAACTGGTATTTCAACGAATGCCGCGCCATTCAAATCATTAGGATACGTCCACGCACCGATCGGGTTTGAGTAGTCCCAATTTTGCGGAAGGTTATATAGAAACGCCACGAGATGGTGTTGCCCTACCGGTATAAGCCCCGTGTTGCGAAGTTGTTGTTTTATTCCATCAAGACCCCACGCTGTTTTTATTGGAGTACCTGCGTCACCACCTGAAAGAAGAACACCGAAGTCTTTATGTTTTAATTGAAGTCTGGTATCAATAAAAGAAAACTCAACTTCTGTATCGAACTCTGACTTCATCCAATCATTAAATTTTCTGAGTTGTGTTTCTACACCAATCATTAAATCATTTTCTACAATACCAACGTATATTTTTCTCATATGATTTCCATTACATCTTGAAGGGAATATGCGATGATTCCAATTCCCTCATTTTTTTTGACCTTTTCCATAAACTCAAGTTGATATGGAGAAACGACTCCTCCCGGGATCTTCACTTCGATTGCGATAAATCTCCCTTCACGAGTACATCCAATAATATCTGCAATTCCTTTTTCCCCATCTGACAATGGAATATATTGATTTGTTTTTTGTTTGAATATCCCGACGTTACGATGTTTGAAACACAATACGTGATTCAATTTGAGATAGTCCAATATCTCTTTCTGTATCTCTTGCTCAGACTTCTTGTTTTTTATGGGACTTTTTTTCATCGTAATTCTGTACCGAGAAGACGTACGAACGCCATCTCTTTTGTGCATACGACTTCATTGAGTTTTGCATTATATACCGCGAATGCCTGTATATTTTTCATCTTTCGTCCGGTGCGTCTTGCGATATAAAATATATCCTCGTTTCTAAATTTTTTAAGACTTGACTTGAAGTGATCGAATGAACTTGTTTTTAATCTCACCGGCCTTCGATCTTTATCCGCAGCAACACAAATAACGTACTGAGTATTCTTCTTGTTTTGCTCCTCTCTTCGTTTTCTTATTTTTTCCAATATTTCTTCGAAAGGCCACATATAAATATTATAGCACACTACCTATCTGTGGATATCTTGTTCATTACCACAATCACATCTTTTGCATATCCGGGCCGTATGCTAGGGGGATTGTACGTGTTCAGAACCTGTTTTGTCGTCTTCCCCTTATACAAATAACTCTTCCCAAAACGGGAAATGATGTATTCAATACCGTGCTCAAAACTCTTGAATGAATGTGCCCCACTTCTCCACCCCCACGCGTTGAAACTGTTCTTCGGGATGTGTTTGCCACCCGAACTCTCAATCACCGCAATAGCGGGCAAAATACGCCAATCTATGCCATATATGTCGGCGTTCTCCACGAATATATCTCCATATCCGGCTAGTGGCATACTCCGGGCCTCAAAATACGCGTCTATTTTCTCAGCGCGTTGATCATCGTTTGCTTTTATAGTCCCTGAAAGGGATATAAAAACAACCGCGATAGCGAGTGCAATAGCGATTGTTTTCATATATTTTATTTCGCGAATTTTCCCATTTGTTCTCTCTTCCACAAATTGCGTCTTGCCCATCCCCATACGTGTTCGATCGCTTTCCATATAGCGACGAGGGACGAAATGATAATGGTAATTTGTCCGCCTGTTTCAGTGAGATCCACCTGAGTAAATCCCCATCCGAATAGTTGCGATATTACAAGAATCGCAGGGATGATTCCCGTGAAGAATGTTTCCCAACGCACCGCGAGGCCTTCCCCGGTACTTGAAAGAAATATTTTTTTGATTATTTCCATAGTATTAAATTAAGAAAACGACCTTTTAGTATTCGATTTCCGAATAATTTCTCCATCGTGCACCTCCTACGAGCACTGAGAAATTACCCGAAAAAATTTCATAAACAAAAGAAAAGATACCCAACATAATCACAATAGCGATAATTCCTACCATAATATTTCCAAATGTTTTTTCCCCCTTTGTCATTTTTGTTTTAACTCCATCTGTATCGCTTTCTGTGCGACTTGTGTGATGAGTTTGTCAACCTTATCTATTTTGACTCTCTTCTCTTCGGGGGAGAGTTTAGTGGATTTCATTATACCATCTTTCACTTGTCGGAGCGAACTCATATGGTCTGCTACCTGTGCATATTGTGGGCCCAATTTTGTCTCGGGATGATTTGCAAGAAACTCTGCGGCCTCATCCTTTTTCCCATTTTTCAGAAGTTTGTCGTAATATTTGAATGATGTGTTTGATTCATTGTATTTCTGATAGAACTGATTCACACTTTCACTCGTTGAGCCTACCGGCTCACGTATCATAAACGCCTTGAATACCGGAAGATCCTCAAATTTCATCGTCGGTTTTGATACTGGATTTTCAACTCCTGTCCCAATAATTATTTGATCTATTCCTTTTACCACATAATTCCCAAGTCCGGCAAAATATCCTTTGATGAGATTATCAATTTTTATAGGAGAATATTTTATCCACTCTCCAATTGTCTTTGAAAATTCTGAAGTATATTCGTTATACTGTGCTTCTTGTGGAAGATTCTCCATACTTTCGGACACAAGACTTCGATTCAAAAACATACTGTAATTTGATAAATTTTCCCAATGTGGAAGAACTGCTGTTGGTACAAATCCAGGCAACGCACCATCTCTCACTGCATTAAATAATTTTGTGAATACATCAGGATTATTCGTGTCTATATACTCAAGAATTCTTTCCGGTAAGGACCCAAATATAATTCCAAGTTCGAACGGCTTCGGAATTCTCCAGATATGTTTATCAGTCAAAACAATCCAAAATAAATCCTTCTGCCATTGCGGGATTTCTTTCCATCGATCGTCATCACGATTCGCCATATAAAGGAGAATCGAAGGAAGTGTGATTCCCATAATTGTTTTTAGTGTCGTGCGATATGGCTTCTCTTTGAATGCGCGAATCATCTTATCTGTTCCCTGTATGTTTGCATTCCAAAATGATATCAACATATTCACTGCTTTTGTCTTGCTTCCGATTCTTGCGAAGTCGAGTGTTATCTCGCGTGCTGCATACGCGGCCGCGATTGGATCTTTTGTCTTTTTCAATGCTTTTTTCATTTCACCAAGACGAGTTCCGGCCTCTCCAAGTTCTGATAAAATTTGAAGACCACGAAGAGGATTTCTTATTGTACGAATTGCAGTCCCCTTTATTGTGCTGAGTGGTGCCTCCTTGATTCCTTTCAACCCTTTGTTTGCGAGTACATCTCCAAGTTTTTCTTGTGTTGAAACACGATCGAGGGCAACAATTGATGAGTGTTCCCCACCTCCCATCCTCCACAACCAATAGTTCGAATCTTTCCCAACAAGAGAAAATACTCCACGGGCCAGGTCAATCACTGGAAGATATCCATATTTTGAATATACGAATGCAGTTGTTTGATCTCGAGCGGGGTTTCTCACCATAAATTCAGGTGCAAGAGTAGCACCGGCGCGGAGAAATTTTGCCGGATATGAAAGAATTTTTACTATCATTGCAATATCCTCAGTGTCGAGTGATTGAATCGAACGATACAAATCGGGATCTACTTGATAAAATTTCTTTTTCCCATTGATAAGAACAGTAATTGTGTTGTCTTTTGTGAAGAACGAAGGACGAAAAATATCTGCCGAAGTTTCAAGAAATTCTTTTATATTTTCATCTCCTTCTCCAAGTCCGATCATTTTGTTTATATCTGCCTCACTCATCCCAATCGCGGTTTGCATAAGTTCTGCCATACTCGTTTTTGCCACCCGTGTCATTGGAGTAACCACTGGCTCTACCATTCTCCCAAGTTCGTAATTTTTATTTGAAAGGTTCACGAGCGACATTGCAATATTGTTTCTTTCTGCGGCGTTTATAAGTGCATACGTATTCTTTACAATACTTTCAAGCGGATCAATGATATCCCTATCTGACCCTTTTATTTTTTTGATTTGACTCGATACATTTCCAATTCCTTTTCCCAAGTATCCTTTTTGTGCCGCCTCGTCCATTACCCGGAAGAACGGAACGTAATATTGATTCAATTTCATTATTTTTACTATCGTGTTTCTACTAATCAATCCGCTTTCATATGCGTACTGTAAAAGTGCGTCGTTATATCTATACAACTCTTCAGACGTTTTTTGAAAATTAAGTTTATTGTGTTTCTCTTCTAATTCGACGATTGCCTGAACTGCGTCGGCTTTTGATATACCGGTAGTGATTCCTCTTTTTGCAAGTTCGACAGAACGCTTTGCGATGAGATACGTAGAAAGATCAGCAAGTGCACCTGCGTCTTCTGCGGGTTTCACAATATCGCGAAAACTCTTCCCATTAAATTTTGGTACAATATTCCCATTGGTTTCTTCGAAGAATTTTCTTCCAAATGTTCCTTTCTCGAGAAACGCCTCAGCCTTTCCGTGCCACCCTCTCAAAATACGAGCGAGTACATATGGATCTTCTGATGGAGATATTTCACCGAGATTTTTTTTCGCTAATTCACTGAATACTTTGAGTGGATGTAAATCGTCGATAGTTGTTTCATAAAGTCTATGATACTTATCTTTTATCTTGTCAAGCATACTCCTATCTTCTTTTTCTCCGAATGATATTTGAGAATATACTTTTGCCACTGATGGCATTTCAAGCCATAGATTATAATCGTGTGCGGCCGTATCCATCACGTCGCGTATCTCAGGAAGAAGTGCAATTTGTTTTTCATACTCTGCAAAAAATCCAGGAGCAATTTTTTGTGCTTTTGTCTTATCTGTGTAATAGAAACGTATGAATTCAGCGAACGATTCCATTGCACGCTTTTTTGGTTCCGATGGAGGAAGTGCGTATTCATCAAGGAGTCCCTCTCTTTCACTCGCATATTTTCCACGTCCCATAAAATATTTGTAGAATCCTTGAGTTGTATCATCAATGAAGTGCCCTACTTCGTGGAATATTGTTGGCGTTCCTCCATATTTATATCGAATCAATTTTACGTGTGGCTTATAGATTGCGGCCGCTCCTGGATGGCGGAATTTTCCCCTTCGTATTGGAAGTAAAAACTTCTTTTCTATATCCTTTGCAATTTGTGAACGCTTTACGATTTTTACATATTCCGCCGACGCTTTCGGTCCACGTGTATTCTCTAAATTTTTAGGAATAAATCCAAGATCACCGCCTTGTTTATCAAGTTCGGTTACTGTGTCACCGGTTTCATCTTTTAGGATTTCTCCGAAGATGTCTTCCGCTCTGAGTTCTGGTTCTTTGTATCCTTCTGCAATTCTTTCTCTTCCTTCAGCGAGGATACGAACTGCTTCCTCAGGCGAAGTTTCTTTCCTATTTTCATATAATTGAATTATAGCATTTCTTAATCCTTTTGTATTTGTCTCGAGTCTCTCATCCAATTCATCAAGGATCTCATTATATAATTCCCTTTGTTTTGGCCTATTTCCCTCAGGAAACGAAAGTGTGTCTATGTTATCCAATCCCTTCATCACTTTTGAAAACAAATCTTTTGATCTCAACTCTTCCGGCACCCACGATGGAAATGACGACGGCACACCAATAACCTCTTTAAGTGACCCTACCTCATCTCGTATATATTCCCTACGTCCAGGTTCGGAAAATTCCATTTCTTGTTTTATGTTGTCGAGTTCTTTTTGTGCGTTTTCTGATTTTGAATATATATCTCGTATTTCTTTTACCGCCTCTTCTACTCTAGGTTTAATAAAATTCTCTACCGCGCTTTTATCTATCTCAACTGCATACACCTTTCTTCCGGCCCTTACTGCCTCAACTGCGGTAACCCCCGATCCTGAAAACGGGTCAAGTATAGTATTTCCTTCTTCGGTTGTACCATCAATCAATGCACTCAATAACTCGCCTGATTTTTCAGTTTGATAGTGACCCCGGTATAACGGCGCGACGAATTGATATGAAAATGATTCAGGAAGTTTTAATCCAACCGCGCTACCACTTTGATTCAAAATAAATATACCTTCAGGAGGCATAAGATATTTTCCGAACATCATCGGTTTTCCGCTCTTATAGGTTTTTGAATATTCTCCTTTCGCTACAATTTGAAGGCCCGACTCAATAAGTTTGTCGGTATATTGCTGCATTTCTTTTCTCCCCGTTTTCGATTGTGAAAACATATATACAACCGGAGAATTTTCATTTTTCAGTATTGATTTTATCGGAGATATAATGTCGGTATCAAATTCATCCGGTGATATTGTATTGAAGTCAATACCCCTATTTCCTCCTACAACTCCACCCGTCTTGTATGGAATATCGAGAAACACCATATCCGCTTTGAATCCTTTTTTTGCAAGATCCCCTAATACAGTGCGTGCGTCCCCAGTTTGTATATATGCAATTTCTTCGTTACCTATCTTCAATCGATACACGCCTTCATCAACACGTTCGAAGGTTCCGTCTTTTGCACCAACACCAAGTATTCTTCGTACATTCGGTTCGAGAATTCCTGTTTCTGTTGATACTTCCTTTATTGTTTTTGGTCCCTCTTTTACCACTTCTTTCACAATATCTTTTTGTGTTTTTAGAGGTGGAAGTTTACTTACCATTTTCCAACTCCCTTCCTTTACGAGATTTCTCACATCTGAGCGTTGCATACCTGCAAATTCAGTTCCTTCAGAATCAACAAATTTCAATGTATTCCCAACTATCTCTCTTATAGTTACCTCACCCACCATATTTGTTTTTCCTTGTGGATCTAAGACGTCACCAACTTTGAATTCATCCTTAATTTTTGATGGTTTTGTTTTTCTCGCGCTATTGAGTAAGTCGTCTATATTTTGTTTTGTAAAATTATCGCCGTCAATTGTTGATTTTATATCCAACAAATTTTTTACAAAAGATTCCCCGTCCATTTTATCAAGATTGTTTTTTAAGTATGTGAGTCTATCGGCCGTGAATGTGTCACCTTCGATCCCCTTGATTATTGAATCTATTTTATCTTTCAAAACTTCAATTCCGTCCATATTAGCAAATGGATCAGTGACTATTTGTTTTGTTTCAATATTTTTATTTATATTCTCCGAAACAATCGATCTAGGAAGTAAGACTTCCGATTCTCCTTTTCCAATAAATAACGCAATGTTCTCGGGCTTTACCTGAAATTCTAACAATGGGATTTTCCTTCCCATTGCGTCCGCTTCATCAATGAATCTTTGTGCCACCTCTTTATCATATGTTGTGCTTACCAATTCATTTGTTTTTCCCACCTCTCCGGCGCGATATAATGTGACAGTCCCTTCAGGAGATAATTTGAGTTGACCTGAATCTATTGCGTTTTGTACTCCCTGATCGGCAATTTGTTTTCCTTCCGGTGTTTGTATGATTGTGTTTATATCACGAAGCGGTGCATTCCCAGTGTTTGTCCCCGCACTAAATCCTCCACCTTCACGATAAAATTTTATATTCTTTTCGAGTTCGTCTTGTACATCAGATTTTTTTTCTTCAGGAACGCCTTCTCCGGGCCCGGGTTCGTTTATTACGTTTGAAATTGTCGAGGCACCACCCGATATCACACCTCCGGCTACTGCCGCAACACCAAATTCACGAAGGATATCGCCGTTTTTCACATACTGTTTCGCTTGTTCTATGATTGATTTTTTTTCTCCTGGATCAGTACTGTTTCGATAATCGTTTGCGAGTTTCAAAAACGTCTGAGCAACTTCTGTGCCTCCTTCTACGAACGCGCCTTTCACGCTATTCGAAAGTGTTTGTGCAATTGTTTTTGTGAGTGTTTTTATTGGCTTCTTAAATAAGCCCTCAATCATATTCCCGAGAATACTATCTCCAACTGTATCAATCGCAATATTTCCAATTGAATATATTTTATTTTTTTCTTGTAGTTGTTCATCCGCCGATAGTGTGGACCAGTATAATCCCGCAACTGTATTCCCTACCATAGGATTTTTTGTGAGTGCTGCGGACCCTACCGATAAAAGCACTCCAATCGCTGTTTGCGGAAGCGTATTTTGTACGTTGTATAAAAACTTCTTTGCCTCTGATGAATTTGGATCTTCAAAATAATTCTTCGCTTCATTGTATGCCTCCTCGTACGTTTTATCACCGATCGATTTTAATCTTGCATATCCTTTGAGCGGAAGATTTTTCGTTACCTCAGCAACATTTTTTATTTCATTCGACACTTCCGGTTTATTGAGAAGATTTTTTATTCCTTGATCTATTATGTTGTATGCTTTTTTTTGGAATGTAGGGAAGAAAAAAAACGACGCAATATCACCAAAACTTGACTTTGATTCTGAAAATCCGTCTTGCTTTGGTTCTTCGGGTAATTTTTCCTGTACTTGTGGCGCGAATACCCCTTCTTTCTTCGTATATTCGTCATAGACAGACTTTTTCTCCTCAGGGGCAAATACACCCTCCTTTGATTTATACTGCTCGTACAGGCCAATTTTAGGAGTTGTTTCTTTTTGCGTTTCCTGTATTGCTAACGGAACCTCAGCGATTTGTTTAGGCCCGATTATTTTATCTTCAACTGACTGCGGAAGAATTGCGCGCGCTGCACGTTTTAAGAATCCCTCTTTTGCCGGTTCTACAACTTTAGGAGTTGTAGGTTCTGCGCTGAAAACTCCGGTATTATTTTTATATTCTTCATAAATTCCCATATCATATTTTTACTGAATATACGGATATTTGAATGGTTGGATATTAAAGCTTTCTTTTGTAACTGCTTTTTGCAAGAGTCCATAAAAGAACCCCGAATCAGTCTCTACCTTTTTGAAATCTTCGGGGGTTACTCCCGGAAGAGTTCCAAGATATCGATTGACTGCCGATTTTTCATCTGCTGTTGGTTTGAACCCCGCACCACTCGTATCTTTTCTTTTAAGCCAATCGCCATATTCAAGTCCTGTTCCTTTCGTGCCACCCGCTAAGGACCACTCCTGATATGATGATGGCATATCTTTCAATCCATTTGTTTTTTTAGTAAGCGGTACAAGTGAACCGTCTTGTTGTAATCCATATAATACTCCATCAACTTCCTTATATCCGCCTGGATATTTTCCTTTTACATCGGAATATTTCACACCAAAATCATACGTCTCCGGTGCGAGCGGTTGTTTTGTTTTCGGATCATATCCAATTTTCATTATTCCAAAATTCCCGTTCGGCAATTGAGTATCCACTGTTTGATATTGTTTTCTCAATGATTCAGGAAGTTTCGAATTCCATATCGTGCTGAACGTGAGCGGATCATATCCTGATGTTTTCAATAAGTCCGCATATCTCTTATTATCAAGTTCCTTAATATCCATCCCAGTTGCGGCCAACGTATCAATCATTCCTCTCGATTCAGTCTGATTCGCTTCAAGAGATTTTATATAATCTTCTGCATTTTTATCTCTTGAGGCCATCTCTAATTCAATATCCTTCCGGGCCACTTCGTTTATTTTTCCGTATATTTTTTGAATATCCAACTGTTTTTTTGTTTCGAGCGCGGCAAGTTGCTCGTCATTGTATGTATCCATTGTATTCATCGCCGCATTTCCAAAAGTCATACCAAGCGTTCCCGCGTTTGCTGCACTTGCCCGGGTACGTCCTGCGCGTTGTTCTCCCGCTCTTCCTTCTTGCGCGAATAAATTCTGATATGAGGCATTCACCGCGTCGATATATGATTGAAATTCATCACGTACTTTATTTCGTATCGATGTTTTTCCTTCTTCAGTCATTGCGGTACGGCTCTCGGGATCTCCATATAAATCATTGCGTGCTTTTTGCAATTCACTGATTCCCGTCGTCTCAACTTTACTACCTGATGTATCTGTCGGATAACGTACTACTCTCGAACCCGGCACTGATACACCTGCCGGAAGCGGTTTTATCATCCCTACATATTGATCGGGTATAGACATCTCATTCACTCCTTGCCCTATATCAGCACCCTGTATTTCGATGGCATTATTTGAAGCGTCCAACTTGAAATATTTTCGTGGATCGAGTGTGGTACCTGAGCCTGTTGAATAGAAGTTTTCCATATTAGTAAATAGTATTTTTTTCTATTTTATACGACCCTATTCCACCGTCTCCTCCATTTTTTACTCCGTCTGCGGCGATACTTCCACTTGCAGTTACACCCGCAGAAACAGATCCTCCACCTCCTCCACCTGCGTTTGCACTACAATTCATCCCTACCGCAGAACAATTTCCACCAGTTCCACCACCTACATTCACCGTGCCACTATTTGCAGTGAGTGTGTTATATAAAACACGTACATATCCTCCTCCACCACCTCCACCACCTGCTACGGCGGACGGACTTCCTGCGTATGCTCCGGTAGTACCATTACTTCCGACGGCATTTATTATTCCTGTGAAATTCCAAGAATTACATTCGAAAATTAGTGCACCCGCTCCATTTCCTCCTGCCGATCCCGTGGTTACTACATTTGATTCAACTTCTCCACTCGCACCGCCGGCACCAACAAATACATCGGAGTATTTCAAAAGTTCCGCCGATGATGTTGCATTATAAGATAAAGATATTGCCGCGCCTGCAGTTGGTTCGGTGCCTTTATTAGTAAGTGTAAACAATCCCTTTCCATCGGTTCCTGCATTCCCCG